>ERZ808028.86-NODE-86-length-101267-cov-5.172962_pt1 | contig 101267 bp, 91 predicted proteins | sample MGYA00380184_ERZ808028 | MGnify/ENA primary metagenome ERZ808028 (study PRJEB31490, sample SAMN06133397) | mouse gut metagenome | isolation source: J8_1 | host: mice | place: China: Chengdu | collected 2015-05 ... | reverse complement strand
ACAATCCGATTTTCACTGGATTTGTTTAATGCCTGTTTCTGCTTGTAAGTCAAGATTTATTTTCAGGTAAACTCAAATAACCTTATATAAATTAATGATTGCAATTATACTGAAAATGACAGACAATAAAATGGATACGAATACGAGGGGGCAAATTATGCTAACATTTGATGAATATCAATACACAAGACCAAATTTAGAAGAGTTGAAAGAAAGATTCACAACTTTATTAACACAATTTAAGGAAAGCGAGACATTTGAAACGCAAGATGAAGCGATGCAACAAATTACTGAATGTACGAAAGACTTTTCAACACAAGCAAATTTAGCGTATATTCGTGCTTCTATTGATACGAATGATGAATTCTATCAAAAAGAACGTGATTATTTTGATGAAATTGAACCTGAATTCCAAGAACTTGAAACGGCTTATTACAAAGTATTAACGACTACACCATTTCGAGCACAGTTAGAACAAAAATGGGGCAAACAATTATTCGCTCTAGCTGAAAATGCGATTAAAACATTCTCACCAGAAATATTGCCTCTATTACAACAAGAAAATAAATTAGCGTCTGAGTACGCCAAACTTGTCGCTTCTGCTGAAATTGAATTTGATGGAAAAACATTAACATTAGCCCAATTAGGACCGTATATGGAATCGACAGACCGTATCGTTCGTAAAGAAGCAATGCATGCTTCATTTGGGTTTTACGTTAAAAACGAAGATAAGTTTGATACAATTTATGATCAACTTGTTAAAACGAGACATGAGATTGCAACAACATTAGGGTATAAAAACTTTGTTGAACTTGGCTATATTCGTATGAATCGAATTGGCTATAATGCTTCCATGGTGGAAAACTTCCGTAACCAAGTTCGTGATAAAATTGTACCACTTGCGAATCAGTTATATGAACGTCAAGCAAAGCGTATAGGCGTTGATCAATTAAAATATTATGATCAATCGTTAAACTTTTTAACTGGAAATGCGACACCAAAAGGATCTCCAGATTGGATTATTGAAAATGGTTCAGCGATGTATCAAGAACTTTCACCAGAAACAGATGAATTTTTCAAATTTATGACGGAAAAGAAATTAATGGATCTTGAAGCGAAAAAAGGAAAAGAATCAGGTGGTTATTGCACATTTATTGATCAGTACGAATCACCTTTCATCTTCTCTAACTTTAACGGTACTTCTGGTGACATCGATGTATTAACGCATGAAGCTGGACATGCTTTTCAAGTGTATAGCAGCCGCCACTTAGGCATTCCAGAATATGCTTTCCCTACACATGAAGCTGCGGAAATTCATTCGATGAGTATGGAATTTTTCACATGGCCATGGATGGAATTATTCTTCAAAGAAGATACGGAGAAATATAAATTCAGCCATTTAAGCAGTGGTGTATTATTTTTACCATACGGTGTTGCAGTAGATGAATTTCAACATAAAGTGTATGAAAACCCTGGAATGACACCTGCAGAACGAAAAGCAGCATGGAAAGAGATTGAAGCAATTTATTTACCAAATCGCGATTATGACGGACACCCTTATTTAGAGACGGGTGGTATTTGGCAAAGACAAGGTCATATTTACCAATCACCTTTCTATTATATCGACTACACATTAGCTCAAATTTGCGCATTCCAATTTTGGGTACGAGCTGAGAAAGACCAGCAAGCGGCGTGGAAAGATTATTTACATTTATGTACACTTGGTGGTTCAAAATCATTCCCAGAGTTGGTAGAAGAAGCGAATTTAATTTCGCCATTTGAAGATGGCTATGTAGCATCTGTTATGGATACTATCGAAAACTGGCTCAACAATGTAGATGACAAAGCTTTATAATACGCTAGAAAAAAATTCTATATAAGTTCGGCTTTAAAGTTTAGCGAACCTATGAACGAACGGCGAATTAACTTCACGAGTGATTGAATCATTTCTGTGAACAGTGAATAACTCGCGTGAGGATCAAATCTATTTCAAAGAATTCTCTTATCATTCAGAGTATCTATGATGCAAGAGATATTATCCGATGTTAAAGACAAATCCTAAACTTATATAGATTAAAAAAGCAGAAATGTTGTTCAGCCAACATTTCTGCTTTTTCCTTCTATTCTTTTATTCAGCTATTGCATCAAGATCTTCATAAAATTGAACTTGATTTTTCCCATTTCTTTTCGCTTTGTACAATGCTTGGTCCGCATGATCATAGAAGGTTTTCACCGTATCATCTTCATACAAATCAGCAATTCCAATACTAACTGATACTTCTAACTGATGCTCACGATTAATCTCTTCATACACTTCATTAATATGTTTCAATAAAATTTCCGCATGATGATGCAACTCTTCTCTAGACATATGTGTACAAATAACAGCAAACTCATCTCCACCAAGACGAGCAGCCATCGAACCAAATTTGGAAGTCGTATTCAATATATTAGCAATGTCAACGAGTAAACGATCTCCTTCACTATGTCCTAATTCATCATTTACGCGTTTAAAATTATCAACATCTAACATCATTAAATGAGTTTTTTTATGCGATTTCCGAACTGCTTTATTCAGTTCATAATCGAATGCCGCACGGTTTTTAATACCCGTTAATTTATCATGCAAAGCATAGTGAATTGGCTGTGCACTTATCCCACCCACAATAATTGCTAAAATAATCGCAGCATAAAAAATAATGATTTGTTGGTAAACAAATTCTTCTTTATAAAACTGAAGAAGGCCCTCTAATTCTACTTCGTTGTAAACGATTTCAATCACTCGAACAATAGGATAATCCCGATCTTTAAAAGAAATATATGGGATAAAACGATGCGTTACTTTCTCGCCATTTTCTTCTACTACAACTTCTTTCTTTTTATTTTCATACTTCACGGATTCAAATGCTGGCTTAAACTGATCTTCAATCGTTTTAACGACGCCGTCTTCATCTTTGGAGCCTAACTGAGCACCTGTTAAACTATACACTTTGATTTTTTGAATCGGCTCATACTCTCGTTCTAACTCTTTATTTTTCTCCAGAAAACTAAACGTCTGAAAAATTTCATCTTCCTTCATAGAATGACTAACTTCAATTAAATACTTTTGGTCCCTCGTTGGCATATAGCCAAACTTTTTCAATTCACCTGTCGATTGCTCTACGTCTAAACTATCATGCGTAAACTTTCCACTAAGCCGTCTTTCTTTAAGAACTTTACCAAAACGTCCGCAACATTCATCAAAATTTAAGCCAATATCTTGTTGAAAGCTAGAGTAGACAATCGTGTTTTGTTCGTCAATGAAATAAATATCCATATTGTACTGCTCTTTTAATTTCGTAAAATCCCATGTATTCAAATCAGGTTCTTCTACATAGCGATCAACAAGCTCATTTAATACTCTTTCTAAAGAACTTCCTACTTTTTCTTCTTCGATACGGAAAATTTCATCCACTGTAAACATAGACTGAAGAATCGAATCTTCAATCATATCGATTTTTTCCGCATGCGTTCGATGCAGTTGCTTATGCATTTTACTATAATCAAAAAAAGCAATCGCAATAGAAAAGACTATTGAAAAAGCAAATAATATAATCGTTAAATAAAGTCGGAATGATTTAACCACTTTAGAAACCCCTTCAACCTTACAACTATACACTCATATAATTGCTGTTATTTTTCGAATTCAACCCATAATTGAACCATAGACCTCTCCAAAATTTCATCTTCCCCCAAACAGGTTTCGGATGGGAATTTGAATTTGGCTAAAATGCAACAATAATGATTATTATATACATTTATTACCAAATTCAATTTAACTTCCCTTATTGTACAACATCAAGACCTAAAGAACCAGAACTTTGTTCCTATCCAAGAGAAAAAGTAAAGGAAGACAGTATACAATCTCCCTTTACTTTTGTATAATTTTTTTGTTACATTAATCCTTGTGCTTGCCCTTTTTCATCAACATCCATATTTAACGCAGCTGGATGTTTTGGTAAACCTGGCATCGTCATAATATCTCCAGTTAAACAAACGAGGAAACCCGCACCCAATTTTGGAATGATTTTTCGAATCGTAATTGTAAAGCCTTCTGGGCGTCCAAGTAGTTTTGGATTATCTGAAAATGAATACTGTGTTTTCGCCATACACACTGGTAAACGATCCCAACCATTTTCTTTAATCATTTTCAAATCTTTTGCAGCTTCATCTGTAAAATGAATATTTTTACCTCCATATACTTTGCGAACGATTGTTTCAACTTTTTCTTCAATTGTTTGATCTACTTCATATAGTTGTGCGAAACTATTTTGTTCTTCCAGTAATGCTAACACTTCTTCTGCTAATGCAACACCACCCGCACCGCCGTGTTCCCAAACATTCGTTTCAGCTACACGTACATTGTTCTCTTTACAATAAGAAACAACTGTATTTACTTCTTCATCAGAGTCCGTAATAAAACGGTTAATTGACACAACAGGTTCCACACCGAATTGACGTACTGTATCGACATGTTTTTCTAAGTTCACTAAGCCACGTTGCACCGCTTCTGGATTGTTTTCTTTTAATACGTCCTTTAACACACCGCCATGCATTTTCAAAGCACGAATCGTTGTTACAACGACAACTGCTGACGGAGCAAACTCACCTTTTCTCGCTTTAATATTCATAAACTTCTCGGCGCCTAAATCAGAGCCAAAACCGGCTTCTGTCACCACATAGTCTGCTAGTTCACGTGCTGTGTTCGTCGCTACTAATGAGTTACATCCATGTGCAATATTCGCAAATGGACCTCCGTGAATTAAAGCTGGAGTGCCACCAATCGTTTGCACAAGATTCGGCTTAAATGCATCTTTTAGTAATAATGTTAAAGCGCCTTCTACTTTTAAATTACCGACTGTAACAGGCTGTTTGTCGTATGTATAACCAATGACAATTTCAGCTAAACGCTTTTTCAAATCTATTAAATCTGTTGCCAAACAAAAAACTGCCATAATTTCTGAAGCGACCGTAATGTCAAAACCATCTTCTCTCGGTATGCCTTGTGTCGGTCCACCTAACCCGACAATTACTTGACGTAAAGAGCGGTCATTCATGTCTAATACACGTTTCCAAATAATTCTTCTTGGATCAATATTTAACTCATTACCGCGGTGCATATGATTGTCAATAAAAGCACTCAACGCATTGTTTGCTGTCGTAATCGCATGAATATCACCCGTAAAATGTAAGTTGATATCTTCCATTGGTAACACTTGTGAATAGCCACCGCCCGTTGCCCCACCTTTAACGCCCATCACAGGACCAAGTGAAGGTTCACGTAAAGCAATCATCGTTTGCTTACCAAGCTTCGTTAAAGCATCAGCTAGTCCTACTGTGACCGTTGATTTCCCTTCTCCAGCTGGTGTTGGACTAGTCGCCGTAACTAAAATTACTTGACCTTTATTGTCTCGCTTTTTTAGTTTAAGAGGATCAATTTTTGCTTTGTATTTTCCATAAGGTTCAATCGCTTCTTCCGGAATACCAGCATTTTCAGCTACTGTGTAAATGGACTGCATTGTTGCATTTTTCGCAATTTCTAAATCAGTTAATGGGGTTAATTTTTCACTCATAAAAATAGCCTCCTTTATATACTATTATTATACATTAACAAGTAATTTTTTGTGTTACAAAAGAGTTAATTAATAGAATATATGCATTATTATTTTTGTTTACACTATTTTTAGTTTAAAATAATCATGTACATACTTAAAGGAGATGAAATTACGTGAAATTAAAAGACAAAGTAGCGGTTATAACAGGCAGTGGTGCTGGTATCGGTAAAGCAATTGCCACTATATTCGCACAACAAGGTGCTCAAGTCGTCATTGCTGATTTTAATGAAGATGCTTTAACTCAAACTGTATCAGAATTGACAGAACAAGGATACGAAGCTTTAGGTGTAAAAGTGAATGTCAGTGAAGAAAATGATATTCAAAAACTTATGGAAACCGTTGTAAAACACTATCAAAAAGTAGATATTCTCGTCAATAATGCAGGAGTTAGTGATAATATGCAAGCGGCTGGCAATGTGGAAGATGTTGTTTGGGAAAGAGTACTAGATATTAATGTGACTGGTGTCATGCGTAGTACAAGAGCCGTGTTGCCAATTTTTATTGAAAACGGTGGTGGCACAATCATTAATATAGCTTCCATTTCTGGTTTAACAGGTGGGCGCGGTGGTTTTGGTTATACAGCTGCAAAACATGCGGTAGTTGGCATGACTAAAAACGTAGCTTCACAATATGGTCCACAAAACATTCGTTGTAATGCCATCGCACCAGCACATGTTGACACTGGTTTCGCTCAGACGATGACAAATGTAGATCAGTTCGGGATGAAAATGGCTGTGCGTGGCGCGAATTTAATGCATCAAGTCGGGAAAATCGAGGATATTGGAAATATAGCTTTATTTTTAGCTTCTGAAGATTCGAAATACATTAATGGTGTTGCGCTCGCTTGTGACGGCGGTTGGAGTGCTTATTAAACGATTAAAAATCACCTGGCTATTGAAGTTCTTTCTCCAGTAGCCAGGTGATTTTTTTGTCATTCAGTAATTAGTACAACTTTCCCAAAGTTTTGAGAGTCTTCTAGTACACTAAATGCACGTTCCGCTTCAGCAAGTGGCACTATTTGATCAATGACAGGTTGCATTTTATATCGCTCCATATGCGTTAACATTTCTCTTAATTCTTCTCTTGAACCCATCGTTGAACCGAAAATTTGCTGTTGATTATAGAAAAATGTTCTTAAGTCAAAGTCAACTGTATCTTCTGTTGTCGCACCAAAGACGACCATTCGACCGCCTTTTTTCAACACTTCCAATGATCGATTAAACGTTGCTCGTCCGACACTTTCAATCACGAGGTCAATCGTTTCACTTTCCAAAGCTTTTGCCCAATTTCCAGTCGTATCTAACGCTAAGTCAGCACCTAATTTCGATGCTTCTTGGCGTTTCTCTTCACTTCTAGAAGTGACAATGACTCTCGCCCCAATATTTTTAGCAAATTGGATTAAAAACGTTGCTACCCCACCACCAGCTCCTGGAATAAATACCGTTTGTCCTTTCTCTAACTGTCCTTTCGTAAACAATGCACGATAGCCTGTTAAACCAGAAAGTGCGACAACACTCGCTTCTTCCCAAGATAAATGAGTTGGCTTTCTTTCTAACTGTTGGGCATTAATTGCAATCTTCTCCGCAAATGTGCCATCATCTGGCATCCCCAAAATATCAAATTCTTTTGGAGGTGCCACACTATTTTCAAACCATCTTAAGGCAGGATTAATGATGACTTCATCTCCAACTTTAAAGTCTGTCACGTCTTGTCCTACTTTTTCAACAACTCCTGCGCCGTCTGAACCTAATATTAGCGGTGATTCTTCACCTTGACGTCGATTTGGAATATATAAATCCCTACGATTTAAACCAGCTGCTTTTAACTTTACTAATACTTCGTCGTTCCCGATGGTTGGTTCTTTTACATCTACATAACTTAATTGATCATTTTGATGAATGAATGCTTTCAACATATTGTCCCCCTTTAAAATAATGCCCAAATTCTATTAATTCTAGCTCTGTCGTTACATCTTTCGGAAATAATGGAATCCAGACAATTTGTTGTTTGGTAAACGTTTCTTTGATTTTTTTAATATACTGCACCTCATGTTTTTTTCGTTTTGCCATAAACTCTCCTGTCACATCATTCGGTATGATTTTATTGACAATAATCGCTTTTACAGTTAAATCATATTGCTTTAATAAATGCAACGCTTTTTCAGTCTCTACAATTGGTAAACGTTCTGCATTCATTACAAAAACAATACCTGTTTGTTGTTCATTTAATAACATTTCACTCGCCAACTGAAAGCGATTTTGTCGATTTCTTAATGCTTCATAAATCGGATCTTCTACAGGCTCACCGTCATGTAACAACATCGTATAATTGTCGTTTGTGATTTTACGTTTTTCGAGTAGCCCTGAAATCCACACACCCATTAATTGTGGAAGAGATAATAAACGTACTGTATGGCCTGTAGGAGCAGTATCTATTACAATCTTATCAAAATGTACAGATTCTTCCAACAATATCGACACTAACTTATCGAATAAAGCGGCTTCTTCCACCCCAGGTGACTGCTTAACTGTATCTAACTGTCGATATACTTCTTCTCGCATTTTCGCACTCACAGCGGTTTGAATCGTCTTTTTAACCGTTTCAATATAAATCTTCGTTTCTACTTCAGGATCTATTTCAAGCGCAAATAAATTTCGTGCAATTTGTTTCGTTGTCCCCCCAATTTTACAATTGAATAAATCTCCGACATTATGCGCGGGATCAGTTGATACAAGTAATGTTTTATAGTCATTTTTCGCATGTTGTAGTGCAATCGCAGCCGCAGAAGTTGATTTTCCTACGCCACCTTTCCCACCTACAAAAAGAATCTTCTTATGCCACATACTTTCTCCTCCTTAACAACATCTAAAACCTGCTAATGGTGATTTTTCCATCCCCATTCGTATATGCCAATCATGATATTTCTCTAATAAATGCGGATACAACTCCAATGTAAAATAATGCGTCGGGTTTGGAATCCCAAGCATTTCTGCATATAGTAAAAACAAAAATAAATCATCATCCTCTCTTAATTCGCTCGCAATTTCTCTTTTATGCGGTAAACTAAGAACTTCTTCATACCAATTGATGACATGTTTGATCTTCCCAAGCATAGTGCCACCTCCTCTGGTGAATTCATCTATAAAAAAGAGCTGGCTCCAAGTACGCAGTCATTTTGAAGCCAGCTCTTGTGAAATATCGTTAATCCTCTTCCATTTTCTTTCGGTCGTTCAATAATGTAGAGATTGCGGTAATGGAAATCCAAATGGCAAAAACAAAAATTATGGCCCCGAAAATAAAGAGTAACATATTTTCATTACTGCCCATCCATGACCATTCAAATAGAACTTGTTGGAACATCGCCCACAAAGTCATAAACATGACGAAAATCATCGGAATGAGCGTTACAAAATAATTCCTTCCAAGTCGTTTCAACCATATAGAAATGAGTAATAAACTAATGCCAGCGAGCAGTTGATTTGCTGTTCCAAACAACGGCCATAATAAATAACCACCTGAACCAAATCCTTGAGGACCTTTTGGCAATAATACAAGTGCTGCACTTGATACAACTGCTAAAGAAGTCGCCACATGCTTCTTTTCAAGCACGGGAACTTTATATTCAATGCCCAGTTCTGCAATAATATAACGCATTAAACGTAATGAAGAATCTAATGTTGTCGCTGCAAAACTGACAACGATAATGGATACAATTGTCGTAGAAATACTTGTCGGAATGCCTAAACCAATTGCTAAATTACTAGCACCTTCTACAAAATTGCCTAATCCCCCACCATTCGCTGCTTGAAAACTAGAATACGCTGTGGAAAAAGCTTCTTTACTCGGAAATAGCGTAATAACAGCAATAATGGAAATTAACGCCAATACCCCTTCACCAACAGCACCAAAATAGCCGACGAAACGGGCATCCGTTTCTTTATTTAACTGTTTTGACGAAGTCCCTGATGACACGAGCCCATGAAAACCAGAAATCGCTCCACATGCAATGGTAATAAATAATAATGGGAACCAACTGACATCACTGACCGTGTTTGTCATTGGTGCAGTAATTTTTGGATTGACGATAATAAGCCCTAAATATAAAATCCCTAAACCAACGACCAACTGATGTGAATTAATAAAGTCTCTCGGTTGTAGTAATTTCCATACGGGTAAAATCGACGCGATATAAACATAAATCATTAAAATGACAATCCAAATAAAAAATGCTGTCGAAATGGCGCTTAAACCAAATAGCCCTGTACCATCTTCGCCTCCCATATAACGTACTAAATCGATTTGTAAAAATGAGATTTCACTGGATAAAATGGCTGTTAAATACATTACAAATAAAGCAATTAATGACGGGATGAGCATTTTCTTTTGTCGTTTATAAACGGCATGCCCAATCCATATCGCTAATGGAATTTGAATAAATACGGGTAAGACGCTTGCCGGAAATTGAATGAATAAATTTGAAATGACCCACGCAAATACCGCATTGACCATTAACACTAAAATAAGAATGATAAATAAAAATAAGATTTTCGCTCTTTGTCCAATCAAACGATGTGCGAGTGTTCCAACTGACTGCCCTTTATGTCTGACAGATAAAGCTAATGTTCCGAAATCGTGAATACCTGCTGCGAAAATTGTTCCAAATATCACCCATAAAAATGCAGGAAGCCATCCCCAATAAACGGCAATCGCCGGGCCTACAATTGGCGCTGCACCTGCTACTGAAGTAAAGTGATGACCCCATAATACAAATTTATTCGTTGGCACAAAATCTACATCATCTTTGTAACGATGAGCTGGTGTGACATAATTTGGATCTAAGCGAAAAATTTTTTCTGCTACAAATTTAGAATAGTATTTGTAGCCTAGTGCAAATACGAGCATCCCAACAATTGCCAATACAATTGCATTCAATTTTATTCCTCCTCTTATTTTTTTATCCAACATATACGTTCCGCTACTTACTAATTAACTATATGAAAAGTTACATGAATCTATGAAATTTCAAATGTAATTGTACTTCCAACCAACTACTTCGCACGAAAAAACCATCTTGACTTCAGCACTAGCTGATTTCAAGATGGTTTTATTTAAAATTTAATGTTTACCTGATGAGCCAAATCCGCCTGCTCCACGTTCTGATTCATCTAGCTCCGCCACTTCTTCAAGCCCAATTTTCATGACAGGTGCTACGACCATTTGAGCGATACGCATCCCTTTTTCAACGATAAAGTCTTCTTTTCCGTGGTTAATTAAAATCACTTTCACTTCTCCACGATAACCTTCATCAATTGTCCCGGGACTGTTTAATACAGTAATTGCATGTTTTAAAGCTAAGCCACTTCTCGGACGAACTTGCGCTTCTGTTCCAACCGGTAACTCCATTTGAATACCCGTTCCGATCAATGCTGTTTCTTGTGCTTTAATAACTATTTCTTCAATTGAAAACAAGTCTAAACCTGCATCCCCTTCATTTGCTCGATAAGGCATTTGAGCATCTTTATGTATTTTTTTAATTTTTAACACTGACGTCATTTACGTGCACTCCTTTATTGTTCATTCTTTCCTATTTTATCAGCTTTACATAGAAGATGGCGTGAAAACATGAAAGAACTCGAGTAAAATATTCAAGACATTTATGTTAGGGTTTTGAATTGAAATAAAGACTCTAATTATTTTTCAGTTTTTTGAAACTTTGAGTGAACTCATTCGTATAAAAGATGGGTTCGTATATTCAAGGAGGGGTTTTGATGGCACTTCTAATTCGTATAGCAATTATACTACTAATCATTTATTTGTTTTACCGTGGTATTCGATTTTTAATGGATCCAAAAAGGAAATTGGATGATGCTTTTGAAGCTGGACGTTATTATTTTTATGATGATATAAAAAATGTTCGTAAAAACTTTTTTATTACGTATAAAGGAGCTATGTTTGAAGGGGAAAAATATTTAGGTACGACCGATCATGCATTTGAAATTGTCTCGATTTTTATTTGGGTAAAACATGAAGATCGATTACAAGGTTTCACGAAAGATGATTTTTTATTTTTACAATCTGAAATCCATTCCAATTATCCAAATGCAGAAATTAACTGGGAAAATTCCATAGAACAACTACTAAAGAAGTGACTGCAACCAGCTCACTTCTTTTATAATTGCTTAAATTGCGGCAACTGAAACCCGAGCAAATAAATAATTGCAAAAATATAAGCGATCGCCAACATTAAAAATCCCACTCGAAAGGATGTATGTCTCGTTTTATGCCTAAACACTTGCATTCCAAAATAAGCACCAATGCCCCCACCGAAAAGTGCCAATAGCCATAATCGACGTTCTGAGATTCTGGCTTTTTTCTTTTTCGCTTGTTGTTTATCATACCCCATCGTAAAAAATGCCGATATGGACATAAGGATGATCCATATGAACAGAACTTCCTTCATCAAATCCCTCTTTCTTCAAGAAATATAAAAATCCGCTCCTCTATTTCATATATATGATGAAATAAGGAACGGATTTCGTAAAGCATTAATTATTTCGCAATTGCATTTTTCGCTGTATCAGCTAATTGAGCAAATGCTTGTGCATCAGTGATTGCTAAGTCAGCAAGCATTTTACGGTTAACGTCAACACCTGCAACTTTTAATCCGTGCATCATTTGGCTGTATGAAAGATCGTTCATACGAGCTGCCGCATTGATACGTGTAATCCATAATTTACGGAAATTACGTTTCTTTTGACGACGGTCACGGTATGCATAGTTGAATGATTTCATTACTTGTTGATTTGCAACTTTATAAAGTCTATGTTTTGAACCATAGTAACCTTTAGCTAATTTTAATACGCGATTACGGCGTTTACGACGTTCTACTCCACTCTTAACACGTGGCATAGTAATTACCTCCTGCTATCTATCCGATTTGAATTTTCTTTTGAATGATTTGTTTAGTTTGTTACAATTGTACTTGTTTCCAATGATTCAATTGGGTTGATTACATATAAGTAATCATTTCGCGAATACGTTTGTAGTCGCCTGAAGAAACAAGTGAAGCTTTACGTAAGTGACGTTTTGCTTTAGTTGTTTTGTTAGCAAATAAGTGACTTGTGTAAGCACGGCCACGTTTTACTTTGCCTGTACCTGTTTTTTTGAAACGTTTCGCTGATCCACGATGTGTTTTCATTTTAGCCATTGTTGGTTCCTCCTAAATCTTTCGCTGTAGCTTATTTCTCAACATTTGGTGCTAGTACTAAGAACATACTGCGACCTTCCATTTTCGGACGTTGTTCAACTGTCGCTAGTTCTTTACATTCCTCGGCAAAACGATCGAGTACTTTTTGCCCGATGTCTTTATGCGTAATCGCACGGCCTCTGAAACGAATAGACGCTTTAACTTTATCGCCTTTTTCCAAAAACTTGATTGCGTTACGAAGTTTTGTTTGGAAATCATGGTCATCAATCGTTGGGCTTAAACGCACCTCTTTAACGTTAATAACTTTTTGATTTTTACGTACTTCACGCTCTCTTTTTTGTTGCTCGAATTTGAACTTACCGTAGTCCATAATACGTGCAACAGGCGGTTTTGCTTTTGGTGCGACAAGAACAAGATCCTGATTTACACGTGATGCAATTTCAAGTGCTTCATTACGAGATTTAACGCCGAGTTGTTCACCATTATGGTCGATTAAGCGAACTTCGCGAGCGCGAATCCCTTCATTTACGTTCATGTCCTTACTAATCGTCATACACCTCCGGTTTATTTGTATAAAGAATACTTTTATCATTTGGGTATATTCTCAAAACGAGCGTAGTGCATTGTCCACTGAAAAATAAAAAACGCGAGTAGACAATTGAGTTGCCTACCCGCGTTTGAATAAGTACAGTAAAATGTACAACAAAATCATTCAAAATGTTTCTAAACCTGCCAACAACTCTTCAAGCGTCAATCAGGTGAGAAGCGGGTAGCTCCTACTTATACCACAAATTGTATTCGATTACTTTCTTAACCTTTATAAGCATAACATGGTCATTCATACATGTCAAACCATTTCTACAAAAAGTTTTATTTCTTCACTTCAGCTTGTAAATTTTCTAAAAATGCATCAAATGCAAGGCTTTCTGATTTCTGTTCGCCATACTTACGAATATTTACTTCACCAGCTTCTACTTCACTATCCCCTAACACAAGCATATAAGGAATCTTTTGCATTTGTGCTTCACGGATCTTATAACCAAGTTTTTCTTCGCGGTCATCTAACTCTACGCGGAAGCCAGCAGCTACTAATTTCTCTTGGATATCTTTCGCATAGTCAAAATGAACTTCTGGAGAAACTGGGATGACTTGAACTTGAACCGGTGCTAACCAAGTTGGGAATGCACCTTTATATTCTTCAATTAAGTAAGCGATGAAACGTTCCATCGTACTGACTACCCCACGGTGAATTACAACTGGGCGATGATGTTTTCCATCTTCACCAACATATGTTAAGTCGAAACGCTCTGGTTGTAAGAAGTCTAGTTGAACTGTCGATAAAGTTTCTTCTAATCCTAAAGCTGTTTTCACTTGAACATCTAGTTTTGGACCGTAAAATGCCGCTTCGCCTTCTGCTTCGAAATAATCTACACCTAAATCATCCATCGCTTCTTTTAACATTGCTTGCGCTTTATTCCACATTTCATCGTCATCAAAATACTTTTCTGTATCTTCTGGATCACGATAAGATAGGCGGAATGAATAATCTGTAATATTGAAGTCTTTATAAACATCAACAATTAATTCAACAACGCGTTTGAACTCATCTTGAATTTGGTCCGGACGAACGAAAATATGCGCATCATTTAATGTCATGCCACGTACACGTTGTAGTCCTGATAATGCGCCTGACATTTCATAACGATGCTGCATTCCTAATTCAGCAATACGGATTGGTAAGTTTCTATAAGAATGAATACCGTTTTTATAAACCATCATGTGGTGCGGACAGTTCATTGGACGAAGGACTAAATCTTCGTTATCCATCTTCATAATCGGGAACATATCATCTTGGTAGTGGTCCCAATGTCCACTTGTTTTATATAATTCTGAGCTACCTAAAATTGGTGTATATACATGTTGGTAACCTAATTTTTCTTCTTTATCCACAATATAGCGTTCTACGATGCGGCGAATTGTTGCACCTTTTGGCAACCATAATGGTAAACCTTGTCCAACTTTTTGAGAGTTTGTAAATAAGTTTAACTCTTTCCCAATTTTACGGTGGTCGCGTTCTTTCGCTTCTTCAAGCATTTTCAAATGTTGTTTTAAATCTTCTTTATTGAAAAATGCTGTTCCGTAAATACGTTGTAACATTTTATTATTTGAATCTCCGCGCCAGTATGCACCAGCAATACTTAATAATTTAAACTCGCGAATTTTTGCTGTTGATGGAACATGTACCCCACGGCAAAGGTCAACGAAGTCGCCTTGCTCATATAATGTTACTTGTTCTCCTTCTGGAATTGCATCAATTAATTCTAATTTATATTCATCGCCAATTTCTTTAAATTTCTCGATCGCTTCTTCACGAGAAACTTCAATACGATGGATATCGATGTTTTCATTAACAATTTGTTTCATTTCTTTTTCAATCGCTGCTAAGTCATCTGCTGTAATTGGCTCTGGTGAATCGATGTCATAATAGAAACCATTTGCGATGACTGGACCTACACCAAATTTTGCACCTTTAAATAAACGGCTCACAGCTTGTGCTAATAAATGTGCAGTACTATGACGTAAAACTTCTAATGCTTCGTCTGATTTTGGTGTAATAATTGAAATTTCACCATCAGTTTCGATTGGGCGTTTTAAATCGATTAATGTATCATCTAATTTTCCCGCTAAAGCACTTTTTCTTAAACCTGGGCTAATAGATGCTGCAACTTCTTCTGTTGTTGTGCCTTTTGGAAACTCTTTCACTGCTCCGTCTGGAAATTGTAGTTTGATTACTTCTGACATGTTCAACACTCTCCTCATTTTAATTCGTGAAAAACAAAAAAGCCCCATCCCTAAAAAGGGACGAAGCGTCTGCTCGTGGTTCCACCCTTCTTCAGTTAGCCCATAACAAAATAAGCTAACGAAGCTTTGCGTCGGCTAACGGGCCGGGACCGTCACTAACTACTCCTATTTCGTTAGTGCTGCTAAAAGGTGGTAAATTAACTGTTGTACCTGCAAGATTTTCAGCGCTAGATCTTGCTCTCTGAAGGTCAGTTCAATTAATTCATATCCTTGTCAAAGCATTTTATGTTTATCGTTGTTTGAATAATTCACAGTATACGATGCTTTGTAAAAAAATGCAAGTAAAATATTATACTGATTGACATAATTGTATCAAAATACAAATTGCCAACTAAATGAAAAGCTTATGATATGGTAATGCTAACTATGGAGAAGCTCCTATTAATGCCTACGATTCTCACCATACAATACAACTTCTTCTGTTACAGCATTCATTCGCTCCATAATTCTTGCCGCTTTCACGACATCTTTTTCGCCTCTTTGCGTAAAAGCTAAATGCTGTTCTAATTCATTAAACCCTAAATTCGACGTGAAAAATGTTGGCAATTGCTCCGCCATACGGAATTGTAAAATCGCACCAATCACTTCATCTCTCGTCCAATTAGTCATCGATTCAGCACCGAAATCGTCTAAAATTAATACTTCGGCTGATTTTACAAAATCAATTTTTTCGTTTAAAGTTTGATCTTGAATTGCTTGCTTAATTTCTCTTAAAAATTCAGGTACATAGACAATCACCGTCTTAATTCTACGCTCAGCTAATTCATTAGCCAATGCTCCTGCGATAAAAGACTTCCCGACTCCAAATGGTCCATGTATATATAAACCACGTCTAGGCAATTTACCTGTTTCATCATATTCAATTAAAAATGCCTTCATTTTTTCCATGACTGTTAAACGACTTTCATGAGAATTCCCTTCAAAATCAACATCATGAAGCCGAGCCTCCATGACGTCTTTTGGCATATACATACTTGAAATCATGCTAGAAATTGCACGTCGATCTTCTTCTTTTAATAAACTCGGACATTTTACATAATCGACTTCGATGAAATCACCTTTAATGACTAGCTTTGGTTCAAAACCATTCATGATATTGATACAACCTTCCAATGATGGGCATTTCTCACAATGATGTGAAGCAGATATAAACTCATAAAGCTTCCCGAGACTTCGTTCAATCATTTGTTGTGAGACAACATCACGATGATTGGCAATAAATTGTTGAACGAACTCATTCGCCATAATTTCTTTTTGCATGCTCGCATAACGCTGTTGAAAACTTGGCGCATTGACAACTTTCTTCATCACTTGGTCAATTTTTTCGATGTCAACTCATTCCTTTCATGGGCTTTGATAACGATTCTCTCAACTTTCTTCTTCTTTCTTCTATGTCAGAATTTGTTGTTTGCTTCGTTTCTTGTTGTTTATGATCCTCTTCTTTATAAAACCATTCGGGCACAACTTCTTTTTTCTGCGAATTATTATAAGACTTTTTAGTATTGGATTTTGAAGCTTTTTTCTCTTCATTTTTCCACTTCATATATTTATCATGTTCAATACGAGAAAATGTTAAAGCTTCTTTTACCGTGGAAACTTCTTTATTCATCCAATGTGAGGCAATCCGTTCGACAAACTTATTTGTAATTTTCCCGTCATTAATTAAATAAACGTATTGTAAAAGTACATTCACAACACCACTTGAAAATTGATGTGTTAAAACAAGTCTTTCCGCTAACTCAACATCGACTGCCATCGGTTCTTTCCCTTTTAAATCTCTCAGCATTTCAACAGGAGAAATATGCGTTAAATAATCAACTAACTCTTCTTCTCTCGTCATTTCTTTTCGCTCCACCTTCTGAACAGGTGGTTGAAAAACTTTCTCTAATTGAGGAGGTTTTTTAGAAGTATTCATTTTATAATAGTCGGCAGCTGCTTTACGCAATTTTTGCTCCGGTATTTCTAAATTCTCATCCAATGCAAGCATCATGATTTTCTGCATATCGATCGGTGTTAATGAATACATAAAGGCAATTTTCTCGATAACTTGTTTAGACAATTTAGCAATCGCAGCCTGAGGTACCATTTGTTCTGAGAGCCCAGAGCGTAACAATTCGAAATCAAATGAGTAATGTTCAAATGGCAATTGTTGCTCTCCGTTTTTCCCTATTAACTCGCCTTCAACAGCCTCGATTGCTTGATGTATTGGTTGATAGACATCTAAAAAAGTCCTTGAAACTTCCTTATACGTAGTGTCATCAATCATTGGCTTTAAAAAACGCTCTCGCAAACTTCGATAGGGTTGCTCTCCGATTTTACTAAATAAAAATGTCGACAACAAAGGATCTTCAAAAAATGCTTTCGCATCTAAAGGGGCTTCCAATTGATAAATAAATGAGCGCTTCGACTGCTCATTCGAAACATAAGTTCTCAGTAAACCAATGGCTTCCAATGAAATGCGCGCTTCAAAAATTGGCGCTAATGGCAGCGATAAAACATTCATTAAATGATAATGTGTGTACGCTTCATTTTGACTTTCTGCATCCGCCCATAATGTCATATATAAAGTAATCGCCTCTGCCCCAATTAATGGTTGATAAAGCAACGTTAATAGTTTTTGATCGTATTCTGAAAATGGTTGCGATAATTGGATTTGGTAAGCATCTACTGGTTGTAATTCTTGAAAATACGCGACCATTTCGAATCTCCTTTCACTCTTCTTTTTGAGTTTGTAAATTTCTTAACTCCTCAATAAAAACATCTATATTTTGATAATCACGATAAACAGAAGCAAAACGTACATACGCTACTTGGTCTACTGTTGCCAATCTTTCCATCACCATCTCGCCTAAAACTTTCGAATCAATTTCCACCGTTCCAGTACTTCTTAGTTCTTTTTCAATTAAATAAACAATCTCTTCTAAATCCTCAATGGGGACGGGTCTTTTTTCGCAAGCCCGAATCAGCCCACGCAAAATTTTCCGTCCGATAAATTCATCTCTCGAACCATCTTTTTTAACGACGATTAATGGTGTTTCCTCTATTTTTTCAAATGTTGTAAAACGGTAACTACATGATTCGCATTCACGCCTTCTACGAATAGATTTATTCATGTCGGCTGGTCTAGAATCAACCACTTTAGAACCGTTATAATGACATGCAGGGCATTTCATAAAACTTCCTCCGATTTTTCTTATAGTACCTTATAGTATAACAGAAAACTTGAAACACAAAAAGAGCGGAGATTACTTGTCCGCTCTTTTATCTTTCAATCACTTATGCGTTTGCTGTTTCTTTTAAGGCTAGTCCAACTTTTTTCGCTAAGTCAACAACGCGTGCTGAGTAACCCCACTCATTGTCATACCAAGCTAATACTTTTACTTTACGGTCGCCCATTACTATTGTTGAAAGACCGTCAATTGTTGCTGATTCTGTTGTTGTGTTGAAATCAACAGATACGAGTGGTTCAGTTGTAAAGCGAACAATTCCTTTTAAGTCACCTTCAGCTTGATCGATAAACGCTTGGTTAACCATGTCCACTGTTACATCTTGTTTTAAATCTACTACTAAGTCTACTAATGAAACGTTTGTAGTTGGAACACGTAATGCCATTCCGTGTAATTTCCCATCTAATTCAGGAAGTACTAAAGCTAATGCTTTTGCAGCACCTGTTGATGTTGGAATAATCGACGCACCACAAGCACGTGCACGACGTAAATCTTTATGTGGGTTATCAATATTGTTTTGGTCATTTGTGTAGGCATGAACAGTTGTCATTAAACCGTTTTCAATACCAAATGTATCATTTAATACTTTTGCTACAGGCGCAAGACAGTTTGTTGTACAGCTTGCATTTGAAATAACATCATGTTTTTCGATGTCTAATTGGTCATCGTTTACACCTAAAACAATCGTAATGTCTTCGTTTTTACCAGGTGCTGTTAAAATAACTTTTTGCGCGCCAGCTTCTAAGTGAAGAGCTGCTTTGTCGCGATCGTTAAATTTACCTGTTGCTTCTATAACGATGTCTACTCCTAACTCTTTCCATGGCAGGTTTCTTGGGTCACGATCTGAAATGAGTTGAACACGTTTTCCATTTACAATCAGTGCATTTTCTTCCGCGATTACTTCACCTTCGAATGAACCGTGGTTTGTGTCATACTTAATTAAATGTGCTAACGTCTCAGATGGATATGAAGCGTTTACAGCTACAATATTCACATCATCCTCTAAAATCATTTGGCGGAATACCATACGCCCAATTCGTCCAAATCCGTTAATCGCAATAGAAGTCGTCATAATTAATATTTCCTCCTGTAAGTATGTTATACTTTTTGTTGTTTTCGGTTATTAGTATAGCACATTCAAAAAAAGAAGCTATACTAAACTATCAAAAACGACAAACTCCTACAATTCAGAGCTGTCTGAATTATTAATCCCCCATTTTCGTAAAACAGCATCTAACTGTTTTTCAGTTTGTTCCAATGTCCCGTCATTGTTGATCACTGCATCTGCTCCCGCTTCTTTAATTTCTAAAGGTAGCTGTGAAGCAATGCGATCCGTTGCTTCTTGCTCGGTAAAATGATTACGTTTCATTAAACGAATCTTTTGGACATCTTTGGAGACAGTGACAACGAGTATTTTTTCAACATAAGATTGTAATTTACTTTCAAATAAAAGTGGGATATCCATAATGACGACTTTTGCATCCGCTTCGATATGTGCGTCTCTTTGGCGCAGCATTTCACGACGAATCGCTGGATGCATAATTTCATTTAATTGATTGCGCTTCTCTTCATTCGTAAAAATAGCTTCTCCTAGTTTTTCCCGATTCAATGAGCCATCTTCATGAAGTACCGAAGTTCCGAAAACGCTTTCAATTTCTTGCGTTACTTCTGTTCCAGGCTCTACAACTTTCCTTGCAATTAAATCAGCGTCAACGATTGGATATCCTTTTTTCATCAACATTTCTGACACTGTACTTTTTCCACTGGCAATACTTCCCGTTAATCCGATAATCATTGGCGTTCTCTCCTACTAATTCAATCAGTAGAGGAATCACAAAGATTCCTCTACCCAAATTTATTTTTGACATTGCGGGCAATAGACAGATGTTCTTCCAGCAATTTGGAGTGATTTTGTCTCTGTCTCACAAGTTGGACATTGTTTTTTACCATACATTTGCAAAAGATTTTGCATCGTCCCAGCTCCGCCGTTAATCGTGCGGTAGTCTGATATCGTACTACCGCCACGCTCTATACTTTCTTGTAAAACGTCCACAACCATTGTAAATAATTGTTTTTTACGTTCTACACTAATCCGTTCAGTCGCTCGGTTGGGATGGATATTCATTTTAAACAATGCTTCTGTCGCGTAAATATTGCCACAGCCAGAAATAACTTGCCCATCCATAATCACTGCTTTGATTGGCTTCTTTTTATATTTACTTTCTTTCGTACAGGCTAAAAAGTAAGCTAAAGCATCTTCAGCAAATGGTTCAGGCGCCATTTTAAGAAGTGGCGGATGTTCAGCTTCTTCACGGAGTAATCTGAGTTCACCAAAACGGCGAATATCAGAGTAAACAAGTAAACCACCATCTGTAAATTCAAAAATAACATGGCTATGTTTTCTGAACTTCTCTTCCGTAACTTCTTCCAATTGATTTACTGGAAACCATGCGCCTGTCATGCCCAAATGACTGACTAATAAATACTGTCGTTCTTCTTTCGACATATATAAATAAATATATTTACTGCGGCGTACAACATTGGTAATGGTCATACCTTCTAAAGCGGCTTTAAATTCACTCGTTGATAAACCCTTTATAATCGCTTCTTTTCCGTCCGCTTTAGATTGTTCAATAACATCTGACACAGCTACTGCTTGAATCGTACGACCTATAATTTCAGGTGCTAATTCTCGCACGACACCTTCTACTTCTGGTAGTTCAGGCATTTGTAATCCCTCATTTCATATCATACCAAGATGTTCCATGCGAAGCTTCTACTTTTAATGGGACACGTAACTCAGTAGCTGCTTCCATTACTTCAGGTACGAGTCGTTCTAATATTTCAAGTTCTTCCTGTGGTGCTTCAAAAATTAATTCATCATGCACTTGAAGGAGCATACGCGTTTGTAAGCCTTCTTCTTTTAGACGTTTATTCATATGAATCATGGCTTGTTTAATAATATCTGCTGCACTGCCTTGAATTGGTGTATTCATCGCTGTACGTTCAGCAAAACTACGTAAATTAAAATTCGAACTATTGATTTCTGGTAAATAACGACGACGATTCATAAGTGTCGTAACATAACCATCTTTCTTAGCCGACTCTACAATATCCGTCATATACTTTTTCACACTAGGGAAGCTCGATAAATATTGATCGATAAATGCAGCTGCTTCTTTTCGTGGAATATTTAAGTTTTGTGACAACCCATAATCACTGATGCCATAAATAATTCCAAAGTTTACCGCTTTAGCTGCATCACGCATTTCGGCAGTTACTTCTTCTACTGCTACCCCGAAAACATCTGCTGCTGTACTTCTGTGAATATCTGCACCTTCTTTAAACGCTTGTACGAGCTTTTCATCCTCTGACATATGCGCTAACACACGTAACTCGATTTGCGAATAGTCTGCTGCAAATAATGACCAACCCTCTTCAGACGGGACAAATGCCGCTCGAATTTTACGCCCTTCTTCTAAACGGACAGGAATATTTTGTAAGTTTGGATTGATTGAGCTTAATCTTCCTGTCGTCGTTAGCGCTTGTTGGAAACGTGTATGAATTTTGCCATCTGCATGAATTTCTTTTAATAAACCTTCAATATACGTCGAATTTAATTTCGCAAGTTGGCGATACAATAAAATATGTGTAATAATTTCATGTTCACTTTCAAGCTTTTCTAGCACATCAGCCGCAGTAGAATAGCCTGTTTTCGTCTTTTTAATCGGTGTTAAACCGATCTTTTCAAATAAAATAACACCAAGTTGTTTTGGTGAATTAATATTGAATTTTTCGCCCGCCATTTCATAAATCATCGTTTGTAACTCATCAATTCTTACCGATAATTCTTTGCCGATCGTAGCGAGTGCATCGCGGTCTACCGCTACGCCAGTGGACTCCATTTCACCGAGAATTAAAGCGAGTGGCAACTCTAGTTCATGGTATAAATCAAATTGTTCATTGGCCTTTAGTTGTTCTTCTATAACCGGACGTAACTTCCACACTGCTAATGCTTTTCGAGCCGTATGATTTTGAATGACATCCATTTCAGGCAATGCTTTTTTAGCACCTTTTCCATAAACTGCTTCATCCGTTTCAACGTTTGTATAATCAAATTGTTTTGCAACTATCGCAATTTCAGGTGATGAAGTCGAAGGATTGACAATATAAGCACCTAATAATAAATCAAAATCGATGCCGTTCACTTCAATACCGTGTTGTCTAAGTGCCGCGTATGTTGCTTTTGAATCTGAACAATACTTCTTTTTCGTATCATCTTTTAGCCAATTCAAAAAGACTTCAGATTGCTCAATTTTATCCAATGTGAAAAATAAGTTGCGTTCTTCATCTGCTACTGAAATACCAACAATATCTGCACGTAAATAATTATCATCCATCATTTCAACATGGAGTGCCATTTCATCCGATAAAAAGTTTTCATCCACTTCAAGCATCGTCAATACTTCAATTTCTTCTTGTACTTCTTCAACAGGGCTTTTCCCTAACTTTTCGAGTAATGTATTGAATTTTAGTTCCGTATAAATAGCTGTGACAGCGTCCAAATTCGGCCCATTATATGCCAATTCATCAACATTGATTGTAATCGGAGCGTCAATGACAATCGTCGCTAAATCACGGCTCATAAATGCATCTTCTTGATGATTCGTTAAGTTTTCATTTAATTTTTTCGCTGTAATTTTATCTAAAGAAGCATAGACATTTTCAATTGAACCATACTCTTTCAACAGTTTTAATGCTGTTTTTTCACCGACTCCAGGCACACCTGGAATATTATCTGAAGTGTCTCCCATAAGCCCTTTCATATCGATAATTTGATGCGGTTCAATGCCGTATTTTTCCATTACATGTTTAGGCGTATACACTTCCGTATCTGTAATACCTTTACGCGTAATACATACAGTTGTAGAGTCACTCGCTAATTGCGTTAAGTCTTTATCTCCAGAAATAACGACTACTTCAGCAGCCTCATCGTCACCTTGCTGACTTAATGTCCCAATAATATCGTCAGCTTCATATTGATCTAATTCGTATTGTGGAATTTGATAAGCTTCTAATAACTTTCGAAGGTATGGGAACTGCTCTGATAACTCACTCGGTGTTTTCTGACGTCCACCTTTATATTCTTTATAAGTTGAATGACGAAATGTTGTTTTTCCAGCATCCCATGCAACGAGCATATGTGTCGGTTTTTCTTCTTTTAAAATATTTTCAAGCATCATCGTAAAACCATACACTGCGTTTGTATGGATTCCTTGATCGTTCGTTAATAGTGGCAAGGCGAAAAATGCACGATATGCCAAACTATTCCCATCTAGTAATACGATTTTTTTCTTTGTCAAATCGATTCCACTCCTATTCATCAATAGATATGATTTATATCTATATGGACAGTAAAATACCGTCGTCTTCATTCCATTTTAACACGTTCCCCAGTGGAATTGAAAATGACGGCATTCATTTATTGTAAATCACCCATTAATAACTTTGCGTAAGGTGATTCTGCAGGTAAAATAATCATCGTATCATTACCAATCGTTTTAGAGTAAGACTGTAATGTACGGTAAAGCTGATAAAACTCAGGGTCTTTTGAAAAAGTATCATTATAAATTTTAGCTGCTTCAGCTTCTCCTTCTGCATGAATAATAGAAGCTTCTTTTTTTGCAGTCGCCAACATTTCTTGTACTTCACGATCTATTTCTGCTTCAATTCTCCGCTTATCCGCATCCCCTTCAGATAAATATTTTTGAGCAGTCGATTGCCTTTCTGAAATCATTCGGTTATAAATCGATTGTTCATTCTCTTCTGGTAAATCAATGCGTTTCATTCGGACATCTACTACCTCAATTCCAAAATTTCCTTCATTTAATAATTCATTCACTCGTTCCGTCACTCGATCATTCAAACTACCACGTGAAGAATCTTCGTCATTGACGACTTCAACATAATCTAATTGACCAAGCTCCGTACGAACAACCGAATAAATGAATTCAGCCATCCGTCCTTCCGCATTGACAATATTTCTAGCGTTGGATATCATTTTTTCCGGATTGTTAATTTTCCATACCGCATAATGGTCAATAATAATGCGCTTTTTATCTTTCGTATTAATTTCTTCTTCCGAAACATTGAACGTCATTTGATTTTTTGGTAAGGACATAACACTTTGAATAAATGGCACTTTCATATGTAAGCCAGGTTGTTCAATGATTTTCTTAATTTCTCCAAACTGGCGAACAACTTTATATTCATTTTCTTTCACAATAAACACATTGGCAAGCAATATAATAAATACAGCGAAAATAGCAGTGACAGATAATACAATCGTCATCGTTTTTTTAACATTTACCTGTGGCATTTTAGGTTTCATTTTTTTATTTCTAGCTTGTTGTTGTGCTTTTTGACGTTGGCGCTCTCGAAACTTTTCTTCCAGACTGTCAAATGAGTTGTTATTATTCGGCATCAGAGTCATCCCCCTTTCCTTTTGACTGATTCACGTTCGATTTTCCTTCAGGAATAAGCGGTAAATATTTTAATGTTTCTCCGCTATCATTCATAATGTAAATTTGTGTATGTGGTAAAACTTGTTCTAATGTTTCTAAAATCAATCTTTGACGTGTAATGTTTTTATTTTTAGCATACTCCACTTGTAAGTCATTAAATACAGCGATGTCTCCTTTTGCTTGTTCAATACGTGCCGTTTTTTGTCCTTCTGCTCGAGATTTAATCGCATCTCGTTCCCCTTCAGCTTCACTACGCTGTTGGTTCTCATATTTTCGTGCCTCGTTAATTTTCGTATTCTTCGTTTCTCTCGCATCTGTTACAGCAGTAAAAGCCGCTCGTACTTCGGCATTTGGCAATTCAACATCTTGCAATTTAACGCCTTGAACCATAATACCGATATCATATTTCTCCACTAACGAAGCAAGTAAATCTCTTGTTTTTGCTTCTATTTCGGCTTTTCCATCCGTTAATGCGGCATCAATTGTTGAGCTACCAATAATCGAGCGAATCGATGCCGATGTGGCATCTTGTAACACTTTTCTAGGATCTACCGCATTAAATAAATATTTTTGTGGCTCGGTAATTTTCCACTGAACAATTAAGTCTGTTAATACAATATACTCGTCACCTGTAATCATCTTTGTCTCTTTATCAAAAGACACTAAATCACCTGCAGCATCTTGTTTATAACCAAACTTCATACTATATGTTTCTTTTGATAATACTTCTGCTTTTTGAACTGGCCAAGGCATTTTAAAATGTAAACCTGGTTCGGTAACTGTCGAACTCGCCTTTCCAAAGGTAATGACAACAGCTTGTTCGGATTCATCTACTGTATACCAAGTCGTAAATCCTACAATTAATAAAATAAGTCCAAAGAAAGCCATGCCTACAATCATCATTATTCTTTTTACACTCAAAAGAAAACGACTCCTTCCTATAATATTATCTACTTTATATACGAACTAGCTTTACAAAAGATTCATAAAAATAAAAAATTGGCAATGATTATGCAGTAAATGCCAATCACTTGCCAATTTTCTTATTGTTGCTTCACAGGGAGTTTGATATAAAAAGCTGTTCCAACGTCCACTTTGCTGTACACTTCGACTGTTCCATGATGTGCTTCTACTAAATGCTTCACAATTGCAAGCCCTAATCCAGTCCCGCCTGAGTCTCTACTTCTCGCACGGTCCACTCGGTAAAAACGTTCGAATAAACGGGGTAATTCAGAGGAATCAATGCCAATTCCTTCATCTTCAATGACGAGCAAAACTTCATCTATTTGGCCTTGCAAACGAATATGAATGTTTTTTTCTTCATGTGAATAAGCGATTGCATTGGATAATAAATTGACAATCACTTGAATTAAACGACTTGCATCCCCTTCAATGTAATAAGCCTCATTTGCCTCAAGAAGAAGCGTCATCTTTTTCTCATCAGCAGCTACTGAAACCAATTGCATCGCTTCAGAAACAATATCATTTAAATGAAGAGTCGTATACTGAAGAGAAAACTCCGCTCTTTCCACACCTGATAAAATTAATAAATCATCAATTAATAAATGAAGCCGATCACTTTCTTTATGGATGATTTCCAAAAAGTTTTTACTGACGTTCGGATCATTCATTGCCCCTGCTAATAAGGTCTCCGCAAAGCCCTTAATCGATGTAATCGGCGTGCGTAGTTCATGCGATACATTAGCAACAAAATCTTTACGCACTTCTTCTAGTCTAATTAATTCTGTAATGTCATGTACGACGACGACAATTCCTAACCAATTACCATGATTTCCAATAACAGGTGCTCCGAAGACGCTAAAGGCATATCCACTCGTCTCGCCTGTATAGCGAATTTGTTTTTCAATTCGTGCTTCTGTCATATAAACATCTTCAATTAATTTTTCAATATCTCTCGGTAAACCAATTGAATTAATTGATTTTCCGATTACCTCATTTTCTGTATAGCCAAATGTTTTTTGAAATACGTCGTTTGCTAAACGAACTGTCCCTCCGCGGCCAAACATTAGTAATCCACTACCGATGCTATCAATTAATGTCGTTAAACGATCTTGGTCATCTCCACGTTTCGTCGTTATTTCCTCCAAATCTTCTGCAATATCTTTAATTGCAGCATACAATTCATCATTATGTATTTGCAAATGAGGTTGTAACGTCCAATCAATTCCTTCACCGTCTGCTAAACTTTTCGCAACTTTAGTCACTTCATCAATTGGCTTCGCATATACGTGCAACATTCTAAATGAAATGAATGTCGCGAATAAAAAGGCGATGATTAAAATGATTGATAAGTAAAGGATATATTTCGCCGAATCCAATGACTCTCCTTGTTCAAAGAAATAAGGAATTGATTGACCTAAAATAACACCTAGACTGAGTAATAGAATACCAAATAAAATCGTATAAGCGATGGCTAATCTGCTGTATAAGCTTTTCAACTAATGCTCATCTCCTCAAACTTGTAGCCAATTCCACGCACGGTTTTAATATACTTTGGTTTTCTCGTATTCTCTTCAATTTTATCTCGGAGATGACTCACATGGACATCTACAATTCTTGTATCACCAGCAAAATCATAGTTCCATACAGCACTTAACAGTGAATCTCTTGATAACACACGATTTTTATTACGAATAAAATGGACGAGTAATTCAAACTCTTTCGGTGTAAATTCAAGCAATTGATCTGCTAAATAAGCTTCATAACGCTCTAAATAAATCCGAATCGGACCTGATGCTAATACATCTGTTTTTTGATCTCCATCCATCACAAATGTTGTACGTCTTAAAACGGCTTTTACTCTAGCCATTACTTCACGTGGACTAAAGGGTTTCGTCATATAATCATCCGCACCGATTTCAAGCCCAAGTACTTTATCTAGCTCAGCACTTTTAGCTGTCAACATAATAATTGGTATTTGAATATGACGGCTACGGAGGGCTTTACACACTTCGATTCCATCAATTTTTGGAATCATTAAATCGAGCAAAATTAAATCTGGTTGCTCTGTTTCAGCTAAAGTTAACGCCTCTTCCCCATCTACTGCCATAATTGTCTCATAACCAGCTTGTTGTAAATTATAGTCCAATAGAGTACGAATCGATTGTTCATCATCAACAATTAAAACCTTCTGTGTTGTATGCTCCATAATAATCCCTACTTTCACTCATTCAAGTTCTGTCTATATTATAACGGATGATTGTTAAGCTATTGTTAAGATTTTAGAATTCCTGTAAAAATAAAAAGTCATCCGATTCCAATTGAACCGGACAACATTTTATATCCTATACGATTAGAAATTATTCATCGCTTCCGAAATTAAGCGATCAATAATTTGGGGCGGATGTACAGTCATCGATCCACTAATGACGACCTTTTCATCTTCATTAACTGCTTGTACATCAATAACGACTGTATTATCTTCTGCATTAACCGACGTCACTTCAAATTGAATGTCAATTGTTTCATAATGATAAACCGCATTCGGGAATTTGAACTCTTGTGCAATGACATGCGAACCTGGTCCTGGTAAATACTTAGATGCTGCTGACGTTACAATCCCTGTCAACATAATAGTCGGTACGATTGGTTTTTCAAATTTTGTTTTCGATGCAAAATCATGTTGAATATAAAGTGGATTACCATCGTTTGTTAGCCCTAAATACAGCAGTAAATCTTTATCTTCAACTTTCTCTGTCAGTTTTAATTTTTCCCCAACTGACATTTCTTCTATTTTACGTCCAATTTTTCGTTTTTTACCTAAAATCATAAAAAGTCCCCCTTCAAGCCAAACTGTGACACTAACATTTCCAATTCCTTACTCTTAGTATACCAAATAGGAAAGGACTTACGCTAGTTATATTCAGATAATTCCACACTTTTCTGCACCATTCAATAAAGCTATACTGATAATACATCCATCACTGCTTTTACAGATTGTACGGATTTTTCTAGAGCGGCTTGTTCTTCTTCAGTTAATTCTAATTCAATAATTTTCTCTACACCTTGTGCGCCTAAAACAGCCGGAACACCTAAATACAGATCTTGTTGACCATACTCTCCTTCTAAATAAGCAATAGATGGCAGTACTCTTTTTTGATCTTTTAAAATCGCTTCTGCCATTTCGACTAAAGCTGCTGCCGGCGCATAATAAGCTGAGCCATTTCCTAATAAATTAACGATTTCCGCGCCACCTTTTCTCGTACGTTCTACAATTCTATCGATTTGTTCGGGAGATAATAATTTCTCAAGCGGGATACCACCTGCGTAAGAGTAGCGAATTAATGGTACCATATCATCACCATGACCGCCTAAAACGAATCCAGTAACATCTTTTACTGATAAATTCAGTTCTTGAGCTACAAAAGTTCTAAAACGCGCCGTATCTAATACGCCTGATTGTCCAATGACACGTTCTTTTGGGAAGCCGGATGTTTTATAAACCGTGTAAGTCATTGCATCTACAGGGTTCGTTAAAATTAAAATCGTCGTATTTGGTGAATATTTGATAATCTCCTTCGTTACAGAAACCATCACTTGTTCATTTGTTTGTACAAGATCGTCTCGACTCATGCCTGGTTTACGTGCGACACCTGCTGTTATAATAACAATATCAGAGTCCTTTGTATCTTCGTAATTAGATGTACCAGTAATATTTACGTCAAAACCTTGAATTGGACTCGCTTCAAGCATGTCTAGCGCTTTTCCCTTTGTCGGATTTTCCATTTGGGGCATATCGACAATTACGACATCCGCCAATTCTTTCTGTGCTAATAAAAATGCTGTCGTTGCTCCTGTAAAACCTGAACCAATTACAGATACTTTTTTACGTTTCATTGTCATCATCCATCATCCTTTCGTTCTATTTATACCTTTAGTATACCATTTTTCCATAACAAATAACGCTACTAATTCAACTCTTCAGATAACTGTAACAAATAATAATGTGCCATGAAAAGTTTTGAGACGGAATCGAATACAATAGAAAAACGCCATTGAAAATCATGTATACAATTTTCAATGGCGCTATTTATTTCAAATTATAGGTTTTTAATTAACTCATCAGCAAATTCAGAAGTTTTCACTTCAGTAGCACCGTCCATTAGACGAGCAAAGTCATAAGTTACAACTTTAGATGCAATTGTTTTTTCGATCGATTCTTCAATCATTTTAGCTGCCTCGTTCCAACCTAAATGCTGTAGCATTAGCACACCTGAAAGTAATACGGATGATGGGTTTACAACATCAAGACCAGCATATTTAGGTGCTGTTCCGTGTGTTGCTTCGAAAATAGCATGTCCAGTTACATAGTTAATGTTTGCACCTGGAGCGATTCCGATTCCACCAACTTGTGCAGCTAATGCGTCAGAAACATAGTCCCCGTTTAAGTTCATTGTTGCAACAACATCGAACTCTTTTGGACGTGTTAAAATTTGTTGTAAGAAGATGTCTGCGATTGCTTCTTTAATGATGATTTTGCCTGCAGCTTCAGCATCAGATTGTGCATTGTTCGCAGCATCTAAACCGTCTTCTTCTTTGATCTTGTCATATTGTCTCCAAGTGAATACTTTATCTGCATATTCGTTTTCAGCTACATCATAGCCCCACTTCGCAAATGCTCCTTCAGTGAACTTCATGATGTTTCCTTTATGCACTAATGTTACTGATTTACGACCTTCTTTTAAAGCGTAATCAATCGCACCACGCACTAGACGTTGTGTTCCTTCTTCTGAAACTGGTTTAATACCAATTCCTGAAGTTTCTGGGAAACGAATGTTTTTAACACCCATTTCATTTTGTAAGAAATCTACTAATTTCTTAACATCGTCAGAACCTTTTTCATATTCGATTCCTGCATAGATGTCTTCTGTGTTTTCACGGAAAATAACCATATCACAATCTTCAGGACGTTTAACTGGTGAAGGTACACCTTGGAAATAACGTACTGGACGTAAGCAAGTATATAAATCTAATTCTTGACGAAGCGCAACGTTTAATGAACGGAAGCCACCGCCAATTGGTGTCGTTAAAGGACCTTTAATTGCAATTAAATATTCTTCAATCGTATCAAGTGTTTCTTGAGGTAACCATTCGCCAGTTTCGTTGAATGCTTTTTCCCCAGCAAGAACTTCTTTCCAAACGATTGATTTTTCACCATTGTACGCTTTTTCTACTGCTGCTTCTAATACTCTTGATGCTGCGTTCCAAATATCAGGACCTGTACCGTCACCGATGATGAATGGAATTGTTACATTGTTTGGTACGTTTAACACACCATTTTCTACTGTTACTTTTTCGCCGATTGTCATGAAAATTTCCTCCTAAATTCAAACTCTTAAAATCGTCTTATATGAAAGACTTTTTTTATTACTCCTATTATAGTGTATCGTTCTATTTATCTTTCTTCAATAGATACATACTTTTGCATACCTGGTCCTACGTAATCAGCACGTGGACGAATCAGTCGGTTGTTTGCATATTGCTCAAGAATATGTGCAATCCAGCCTGATACGCGTGATACTGCAAAGATTGGTGTAAATAGATCATGGTCAATACCTAGTGAATGATACACTGACGCTGAATAGAAATCTACGTTCGGTGGTAATGGCTTTTGATCTGTAAATGCTTTCTCAACACGAATTGACATGTTGTACCATTTTTCTTCCCCACGTAGTTTCGTTAGTTGTCTAGACATTTCACGTAAATGTTTCGCACGTGGGTCACCTTGGCGGTAAACACGGTGTCCGAAGCCCATAATTTTTTCTTTATTCGCAAGTTTTTCATTGATATATGCTTCTGCATTATCTTCTGAACCAATTTCAGATAACATTTTCATAACTTGCTCATTCGCTCCACCATGCAATGGTCCTTTTAAAGCACCGATTGCTGCTGTAACACCTGAATACATGTCCGATAAAGTCGCTACACATACTCTTGCAGTAAATGTTGATGCATTTAATTCATGGTCTGCATGTAATACTAGAGCTTTATCGAATGCTTCAATTTCAATTGCTTCTGGCTCTTTTCCAGAAAGCATGTATAAAAAGTTCGCTGCATATCCTAAATCAGTGCGTGGTGCAACTGGCTCTAAACCTTTACGCACTCTTGAGAATGCAGTAACAATTGTTGCAATTTTCGCTTGTAAATTAATCGCTTTTTTGTAGTTAGCTTCATCTGACATATCTTCTGATAAATCATCATACAATCCTAATAATGAGACAGCTGTACGTAATGCTGACATTGGATGTACTTTATTGATTGGATATGTTTTAAAATGGTTAAGAATTTCTTCTGGAAGTGCCATACTGTTAGATAATTGTTCTTTTAGTTCAGCTAGTTCTTCCACTTTCGGTAATCTTTTATGCCAGAGAAGATAAATTACTTCTTCAAAACTAGCATTTTCCGCAAGGTCATCAATGTCATAGCCTACATATGTAAGTGTATCATCAATAATTGAACTGATTGATGATTCTGTTGCTACAACGCCTTCTAATCCACGAGTAGATGTCATGAAAATCGCTCCTTCTTATTGCTTGACCAATGATTCTAACATTCAAAAATTGTCAAGCGACACTTTAATATACTATCACTTAAAACGCTTACATGTTTCATTATAGTCAATTTTTACATATTTGTGAATGGATTCGCATGTTTTTGTTTAAAAAGTCTTAAAAAGGAGACTACAATGGCTAATCGAAATAAACACGAAACACTTATAACACCAATGTTTTCACGCTGGTTTCCAATCGTTTTTTCTGTCGCAATAATTTATTTTTTTCCGCCTATAGCACTAGGTGTAATTCTTGCTTTTTTCAGCTCTCCACTGTTAAATGCAGTTACAAAAGTCACAAAGCTACCAATTATTTTAGCTACGATTGTCGTCATTAGTTTATTCATTTTATTTTTCAGCACATTTATTTTCATCAGCTTTCATGGGCTAGTAGAAATCTTACCTGTTTTAGAACATCATTTATTTCAGATTGCAAACCGGGAACATGTAGATGATTGGATTGTTTTTTTAGAAGGTAAAGTCGTAGAATTCGGACAAGCAATATTAGATTTTTTACTACAATTTATGCGTACTTTTTTCCAGCATATGATGAATTTACTCTTGTTCTTAATTGCATTTTTCTTTGCTTTAAAAGAATCTGGAAAAAATCGATTTTGGTTTTTAATTTATTTTCCGAGCCGCTTTCGCAAGCAAGCTAAAAGAAGTTTAACGAAGGCAAGTCAATTAATCGGTACTTTTATCGCAATTGAAACTAAACTAATTTTCATTACCTTCGTCATTTTAACGGTTGGATTTTTCTTACTACAATTCCCTTCACCACTTGGTCTTGGCTTAATTATTTCATTGGCTGATAGTTTACCTTTTTTAGGAATTGGTTTATTTTTACTACCCATGATTTTTTATTTTGTCGTTAGTGAACAGTTTTTTATCGCGATAAGTTTAGGTGTTCTATATTTAGTTACAATCATCATTAGACAATTCGCTGAGTCTTATTTATGGGCGACAACTTTCCAGTTAAAAGCAATTCATGCCTTCTTTTTACTCGCTTGTGCCATTTATGCTTTTGGATTCGTCGGCATTTTACTAACACCCTTTTTAATGTTTTTAGCGAATAAATTAAAACATCATGCTTCTTTTAACGAATAATGATGTGTTTATTTTGCATCTTTTTGTAAATCCAACGATGAATCGCTGGTCGTAGTAAATTTCTGGGACCACTAAACAATAATAAAAAGCCAACTAGATCGGTAATAAATCCAGGGATTAATAATAAAATCCCTCCGATAAGTATGCATACACCATCGATTAATGCATCTCCAGGCGCTTCACGACTTGCCATCCGTTGATTAAAATCAAGCCATGCTTTCATTCCTTGTTTTTTTGCTAAATAGGCACCTAAAAATCCGGTCAGTAAAATGATGCTCACAGTTGGGAGTAATCCTAAATGTTGCCCCGAATAAATGAGTAAAGCGAGTTCTGCTGTCGGCACAACAACAAATGCCAAAAATAGCCATTTCATATTTTCAAACCTCCTAAAAAAGGCTGGGCAATCAAGATTTCCGGGCGATTTTCAAGGTATCTTTATTTGATGTCCATTGAAAATCAGTTGAAATCGTCGTTTGCACACAGCCTGATATTTGTATTGATTTCACATTAAAACATAGACGCTCTTTAATTGATTTCAAAAGTATGTTTTAGCATAAAATTATTTTTATTTATTTGAATGATCACGGAAAATGACGCCTGATTCAGCATCCATCGTTAATGGTACATCGCTGTCAATCATTGTCGTTGCATTTTCTACTCCAACAATGACTGGAATGCCTAAACTAAGTCCTACAACAGCTGCATGACTCGTTAAGCCGCCTTCCTCTGTAATTAAGCCCGCACATTTTTCAATCGCTGGCATCATTTCTTTATCCGATCCTGTTGTAATAATAATCGCATTTTCACTATCTACTTTCGATAACTCTTCTGCATTTTTTACAACAACTGTTTTCGCAGTCGCAACTTTTTTTCCGATGCCTTGCCCACGAATGACTAAATCACCAACGATATGGATTTTCATTAAGTTTGTTGTTCCGACTTCTCCTACAGGAACACCAGCCGTAATAATAACGACATCACCTTGTTCTACATATTCATTGTGAACACTTTGTTGAACAGAATCTTGGATTAAGTCATCGATTGTGTGCACATTATCGCCAATTAAAGGATACACGCCCCAAACGAGAGACAGTTTTCGTGAATGACTTTCCGACGCGGTTAAAGCAATAACAGGACAACCAGGACGGTATTTTGCAATCATTTTTGCCGTTTGTCCACTGCGCGTAGGTGCTAATACTGCTTTCACTTTTAAGTTAACAGCTGAATAAGCAGCCGCTTGTCCAATTGCTTCTGTCATATTACCATGTTTTTCACGACGTCTTGTAGAAACAAGCTCATGATAATCTACAGATTGTTCAGCTCTCACAGCGATTTGATGCATCATTTCAACCGATTCAACTGGATAATCCCCTGCTGCTGTTTCACCTGATAACATAATTGCATCAGAACCGTCTAAAATTGCATTGGCAACGTCACTCGCTTCTGCACGAGTTGGACGTGGATTTTGTTGCATAGAGTCCAACATTTGCGTTGCAGTAATAACAGGTTTGCCGGCTTGGTTACATTTCTCAATAAGTAACTTCTGCACATGCGGCACTTCTTCGGCTGGGATTTCGACGCCTAAGTCCCCTCTCGCTACCATTAAACCATCTGATAATGTTAGTATTTCATCGATGTTGTCAACACCTTCTTCATTCTCGATTTTCGGAATGATTTGGATGGCTTTTCCACCGTTATCATCTAAAAGTTTACGAATATCTAACACATCTTCAGCTCTTTGAACAAATGAAGCAGCGATAAAGTCGACGTCTTCTTGAATACCAAATAAAATATCATTCGCATCTTTTTCTGTCATACCAGGTAGCTGTACACGTACACCAGGCACGTTCACACCTTTACGATTTTTTAACACACCTGAATTTACTGCAATTGTATGAATTAAACCTTGCGCTTTATCTAACCCTGTTACTTCTAATTGAATAAGACCATCGTCTAATAAAACTGTTGAACCTACTTCAATATCTTCAATCAATTTATCATATGTGATGGAGAAAACATCTGTTGTACCTTCTACTTCAGTCATTGAAATTGCAATTGACTTGCCTGCTTCAATACTCACTTTTCCGTCTTGCATTGAATGTGTTCGAATCTCAGGACCTCTTGTATCTAGTAAAATACCAACAACTTTATTTTTTCGTTTCGCGACTTCTTTAATACGATCGATACGCGCTTTATGTTCGCTATGATCACCGTGAGAAAAGTTTAAGCGAGCTACGTTCATGCCACGATCAATTAACTTTTCCAATACTTCAACAGACTCACTAGCTGGTCCGATAGTACAAACAATTTTTGTCTTTCTCATGTGAAAATTCTCCTCTTTGCAAATGAATATGCTTCATTTTTTTAGGTGTTAAATAGATAATTGCTTTGATAACTGATACATATTTGAGGCAATTTTTGTTGAACCATCAAATACAGTTTCTAAAGAGTAGTCTACCACATTTTGATTCTTCATCCCAATCGCAACGCCTCCGCGATTTTCTTTTAATACTTCAACCGCTTGAGCACCAAAACGACTTGCAAGCACCCGGTCACGTCCTGAAGGAGAACCACCTCTTTGCATATGGCCTAACACTGACACTCGCGTATCAATTTCCGCTTTTTCCCAAAGTACTTTCGCTAATTCTCCACCTGACATGACACCTTCAGCAACAATTAAAATACTATGTTTTTTCCCGCGGTCCGTCCCGCTTTTTAAACGTTGTACAATCTGTTCAATCGATGTCTTTTCTTCTGGAATTAAAATCGTTTCAGCACCGCCCGCAAGTCCTGCCCATAATGCAAGATCTCCTGCATCTCTACCCATCACTTCAATAATGAATGTTCTTTCATGTGAGCTTGCCGTATCACGAATTTTATCGATCGCGTCAATAATTGTATTCAATGCTGTATCAAAACCGATTGTAAAATCTGTTCCTTGAATGTCATTATCAATCGTTGCCGGTACACCTACACAAGGCACGCCTAAACGTGTCAATTCATAAGCGCCTCGAAATGAACCATCTCCACCAATGACGACGATTCCTTCAATTCCTTGTGCTTGAATTTGCTCTAGCGCTTTTCTACGTCCTTCTTCGGTTTGGAACGCTGGACATCTTGCGGAACGCAACATTGTGCCACCACGATGAATGATATCGCCCACTGAACCCAGTTCCATCGTTTCGAATTTCCCTTCTATTAATCCTTGGTAACCATTGTAAACTGCCACAACTTCTAATCCGTCGTAAATCGCCTTACGAACGACCGCTCGAATAGCGGCATTCATTCCCGGTGCATCTCCACCGCTTGTTAACACTGCGATTTTCTTCATGCTGTTCACCTCAAAGTTCATATTCTTCTACGATTCACTAAAAACACCCATTGTTCTAAATTTATCATAGCGATTTTGTACCAACTCTTCTACTGATAATGCCGTCAATTCGTTTAAAGACGCATTTAATACCACTCCGATTGATTCTGCTTGTGTTTCAAGTTTTCGATGTGCCCCGCCTAATACTTCAGGAATAATTTCATCAATTAAACCCATTTCTTTTAAAAATGGTGCTGTAATTTTCATCGCTTCAGCAGCTTCTTTAGCAAGGCTCGCATCTTTCCATAAAATCGATGCCGCTCCTTCAGGTGAAATAACGGAATAAGTAGAATGCTCTAGCATATGTACATGATTTGCTACACCTAATGCAAGCGCGCCCCCACTTCCACCTTCACCGATTACGATTGAAATAATAGGCACTTTGAGCCCTGCCATTTCCACTAAATTACGTGCAATCGCTTCACTTTGACCGCGTTCTTCTGCTGCTTTCCCTGGATAAGCACCTTTCGTATCAATCATACAAACAATGGGACGGTTGAACTTTTCAGCTTGCTTCATTAAGCGAAGTGCTTTTCTGTATCCTTCCGGGTGAGGCATTCCGAAATTACGGCGCACATTTTCTTTCGTATCTTTTCCTCTTTGATGACCAATAATCGTAATAGGCAATCCTTTAAATGATGCGATACCACCGACAATTGCCTCGTCATCTCCAAAAGTACGATCCCCGTACAGTTGAATGAAATCTTCAAACAACTCTCCAATATAGTCTAGTGTTGTTGGACGTTCAGGATGTCTTGCCACTTGGACACGATCCCAAGTATCCATATTGCCGTAAATTTCTTGTTCTAAATTTTTCAAACGTGTTTTCAACGTTTGAATTTCTTCTGATAAATCCACTTCAGATTCTTTTGTAAACTGTTCTAATTCTCGAATTTTCTCACGCAACTTTACAATTGGCTGCTCAAAAGCTAATGTTTTCCCCATATTATTTCGCCCCCTTCGTATGCAGCTTTAAAATTGTAGTCAATGTATCTTTCATTTCTCTACGATGAACAACGGCATCTAATTGACCATGATTTAATAAAAATTCAGCTGTTTGGAAATCTGCTGGAAGTTTTTCTCTCACCGTTTGTTCAATAACACGACGGCCGGCAAAACCAATTAGAGCTTGTGGTTCAGCCAAATTCAAATCACCTACAGAAGCAAAACTTGCCGATACTCCGCCTGTTGTTGGATAAGTCATAAATGAAATGTATAAAAGTCCTTTTTCACTATGGCGATTTAAAGCAACACTCACTTTTGCCATTTGCATTAAAGATAATACACCTTCTTGCATGCGTGCACCGCCACTTGCCGAGAAAATAAGCATCGGAATTTCTAGTTCAGTCGCTTTTTCTACAGCGCGCGTAATTTTCTCTCCAACAACTGACCCCATAGAACCCATTCTAAAATGTGCATCCATAATCGCAATCGCTACTTGATGACCATTCATCATTCCTGTACCTGTTAACACCGCTTCATTCAATCCTGTTTTTTCTGCATCTTGTTGGATTTTCTCTGTATAATTTGGGAAGCCTAATGGATTTTCTGATTGAAGATGTTGATCCATTGCTTCAAAAGTTCCTTCATCAAATAACATTGCAACCCGTTCTTTAGCTGTCATTTTCAAATGATGTTGGCAACTTGGGCATACTTTTAATAGTTTCATTAAATCTTTCGTTAACGTAATTTGCTTACATTCTGGACATTTCGTCATCAAGCCTTCAGGCACACCGTTTTTAGCTTCTTGTGATGGCATTTTCGCCTCATTTTGTTTACGGTTTCTTTTAAATATATCTCGAATCATCTCAATTTTCCCCTCTCTCCACTAAAACCTCTGTACTCCACTCGGAATGATAATGAAGTGCTTGAATGGATTCCCCTGCAATTAATGCTTGTAAAAATTTCTTTGCCACTTCTCGGTTTTGAATCACTAATGCATGCGTTTCTTCATTTGCATATTGTGTTAATAACATCCATATTTTCAACATAAGCCGATTACCTGAATGCACAATGAGTTCTTTCGCTAAGTCATTTCTTTGAATTTTTTCTCCTGCATCCAACTTATTTAAAAAGCCATTCCACACAGCTAACTGATTCAATTCATCTGATTGTGCAACTTTTTGAATGGCCACATGTTCAATCATTTCTTTAGTTTCTTGCAATTCTTCCATGGAAGTTGGTTGTTGTAAAATAAAGCCAGAAAGCACTTCGACAAATTGATTCTTTTGAAAATCAGCGAGAAATGTCCCTTCCCCTCTTCTCGTTTCAATAATACCGAGCAATTCTAGGCTTCTAAGTGCTTCTCTTATCGTAGAACGTCCTACTTGCATACGCTCCGCTAATTCTCTTTCAGACGGTAATTTACCACCCGTTCTAATATTTTCTTGTTGAATTAAGGTTCTTAACTCGCGAACAATTTCTAAATACATTTTGGATTGTACTTTTTCATTCTGCATAAATAAACCCCTTTATCACGAACCTTTTTCCAGTGGTCTGACCACTACTTTTACAATCATACAGAAATGAAAGCAAATCGTAAAGTAAAAACCGAGACAAATCTTTAATTATTAGTCCAAATCCATTATTCTCTCTAGTTGTTCAATAATAATTTGGTGTGCATCATTACGAATTTCTACTTTTCCCGTAAGCATAATAAAGGCAGATGCCTCTAACACTTTTGAATACAGTTCATACTGTCTTGGGAAAAGCGTACAAGAAATAGAGCCTGTTTCATCTTGAATCGTCATAAAAGCCATCGCATCCCCTTTTTTCGTGCGAATCTTTTTAAGTTCTGTAATTAAACCGAGCGTATTCACTTTTTGATAACGCCCAAATTTCACGATTTCTTGAATCGCATTCAATGTTTGAGGCATGTTTTTTTTCAATTCTAAAACAGGATGTTCTGATAAATAAAAACCGAGCACTTCTTTTTCATATTCTAGTTGTTGCATCATAGAAAGTGGTTCACTTTTTGTATATTTTGGACTTGTGACGGAACTAATAAAAGATTGAAACATTGCTTCATCAGAATCTGAAGTGGAGAACTTTGCATGATTTAGTACAGCTGGGATTGATGCTAGTAATGTAGCACGATGTTGACCTAGATCATCGAAAGCCCCTGCTTTAATCAATTGTTCAGCAATTTTTTCCGTGAAATTAGCCGGTCCAATAAGTGTTGCAAAATCAAATAAAGACGTCCATTTGAGTTGTTCTTTTCGCATCTCATATAATCTATCGAAAAACTTTTTCGGAATGCCTTTTACTGAACGTAAACCGATACGGATGGCCCCTTTTTCTACTGTATACTGTATTTGACTATGACGAATAGAAGGAGATAAAAATGATAGTCCTTTTGCTTTCGCTTCTGAAAGTACTTCATTCATCTTGTCGTGATTGCCGAGCAAACTCGATAAATAAGCCGCATAAAAATACGCTGGTTCATTCGCTTTTAAGTACGCAAGTTGATAAGAAATGAGTGAATAAGCAACAGCATGACTTTTCGGGAATCCATAATCTGCAAACTTTACAATGAGATTAAAAATTTCCTCGGCTTGTGCTGTTGAAAGTTCATTTCGACTGGCATTGCCAACAAATTTTGCACGTTCATTATTTAATACATCAAAGTTTTTCTTACTAATCGCTCGCCGAACAATATCCGCTTCCCCTAAAGAATAGCCTGCTAACTGCACGAGAATTTGAATAATTTGTTCTTGAAAAATGATAATTCCGTACGTTTCTTTTAAAATCGGCATTAATTTCGGATGCATATATTGTACAGCTTGTTGCTTATTTTTTCGCTTCGCAAACAACGGAATGTTTTCCATTGGTCCCGGACGATATAGCGCGTTAATCGCATAAATGTCTTCAAATCTTGTCGGTTGAACAAGTTGTACAGTTTCACGCATCCCTTGTGATTCAAATTGGAAAATTCCTACTAAATCGGCATGTCTAAAAAGTTGAAAAGTTTTCTCATCGTCTAAAGGGATCTTTTCAAACTGTAAGTAACGCCCTTGATCATACTGAATCATTTTACGAATACGATCTAATAATGATAAATTGCGAAGGCCAAGTAAATCGATCTTTAATAATCCTTGTGCTTCAACATCACCCATTGGCCACTGTGTTACGTATAATTGTTCTTCGCCTTTTTGTAGTGGTACATGCTCTACTAATGAATTTGGCGCTAACACAATTCCCGCTGCATGTGTAGATGCGTTTCTCGGTAATCCTTCGAGGAGTAATGCGGTCTGAAACCATTTTTTTCTTAAATCACTTTGTTGAATCCAAGTTTGTAACTCTGTCGATTCATCAAAAGCCTGTTGCAATGTTATACCAAGTTGATTGCCTATTAATCTTGCAACATAATTCATTTCTTCTTGCGTAAATCCAAAAACGCGCCCGACATTTCTTGCAACTGCTTTCGCTGTTAATGTACCAAATGTACCGATTTGTGCGACATTTCCTTTGCCGTACTTTTTAGCCACATATGTGACAACATCCATTCTTTTCGTATCTTGAAAGTCGATATCAATATCGGGCATCGTAATACGTTCAGGATTTAAAAATCGTTCGAAAATTAATTGGTATTTTAACGGGTCTACATCTGTTATAAAAAGTGCATATGCTACGAGTGAACCTGCCGATGAACCCCGACCTGGTCCTGTTAAAATATGTTGTTCTCGTGCATAGCGCATAAAATCTTCAACAATTAAAAAATAATCTGCATACCTCATTTCATTAATGACATCGAGTTCATAGCTCAATCTTTTTTCATATGCTGGAGGAAGCGCACCGATTCGTTCTTGTAAGCCAGTCCGGCACTTTTCCGCAAGCAATTGCGCCGCCGTTTGATTGTCTGCTACTGGATAACGTGGCATTAAAAACGTTTTTTTGGGAAGTTGGACACGGCAATTTAGTAAATAGCATTCACTATTTGTAAGCCACTCTTCTCTCCCTTCGAACCATTTAGCCAGTTCTTCTTTTGAAGGTATATGTGTATATTGTGCTTCGTATTGTTCAAGCTCCAGTTGCGCCAAGGTTTCTCCGTTGCGAATGGCTGTTGCTACTTCATATGAAAACGCATCCTCTTCATTCAAATATCTCGCTTCATACATTGCGACAATTTGCGTCTCTGTTGTCTTTGCAATCATTTCAATCGCCTCTTCATCTGGGTGTGCTTTTCCAAACGGTCTTGCTATCCCAATGAAGCAATGCTCTCGTTGACTATGCTGTTGAATTTTCTCAACTTGTTCTACCGAACGCATTTCATCCCAACTTGAATCAGTTAAACTGAGCACCATAACGCAATCTTTACAATAAGCTTGAAACCATTTTAACGGTAAAGTTTCATCGGCGGACGTCAGTATTGCGCTGCTCATTTTTAATAAATTACGGTAACCATTATCATTTTCAGCGTAAACATAAACGAGTACCGTTTGATTTTCTCCAATTTCTAACATGACCGATAATCCGATTACTGGTAAAATGCCGTATTTTTGCATCGTTTTATAAAAAGATGGAACACCGACCATACTTCGGTTAACGATACTAGCGGCAACAGCCCCTCTTCTCGCTAGAAGTGGGGCTGTGTAATTTAACTTATTAATGCCACGTAGAAAATCGGCTCCTGTTACGATTTGGGGATAAACAAGTTTCATAAATCTCCCTCCGTTTTCTATTGTTTACAAAGTTCTTGTAATTGTTCAACAACCTCTTCTGACTGCGCCCAATCTGTAATGGAAGCGCCTGATGCTAATGGATGACCGCCACCATTAAACTTTACCGCCAACGTATTAATAACAGGACCTTTCGAGCGTAAACGCACACGAATTTGATCGTTTTCTTCAATGAAAATAACCCATGCTTGAATGCCTTTTACATTGCCTAATGTGCCCACAATTTGTGAAGCTTCTGACGGTGAAACGTCAAATTTTTGCAACACTTCTTTCGTAATTTTCACATAAGCAGCACCGTCTTCATTCATCGTAAAGTTTTGATAAATATAACCTTCTAAATGAAGGACTTTGCGTTCAACTTCATACATATCATCAAATAATTTTGTGCGGTCAAAATTATATTTTAATAATTCACTCGCACGTTGGAATGTCTCTACAGTAGCACTTGGATAAATGAAGCGTCCCGTATCTCCAACAATTCCAGCAAATAATAAACGCGCAGCTTCATCTGGCATTTCCCATTTGTGTTGTTCTTTCGCATATTCAAAAAGATCTACAATCATTTCAGAAGTAGAACTTGCTGACGTATCAACCCAACTGACATCACCGTATTGGTCGACATCTGGATGGTGGTCGATTTTCAATATCGCTTGCCCTTTGTCATAATAAGCACTATCAATTCTTTCTGTATTAGCTGTATCTGTAACGATGATGAGTGCATCTTTGTAGGCACTCGCTTCTATTTCGTTTGGAATGCCTAAATACGTTAAGCTTGGATCATGCTCTCCATCAACAAGGATGTTTTTTTCTGGATAGTTTTTCAAAATTAATTCTTTTAAGCCCATTTGAGATCCGTATGCGTCTGGATCTGGCCGTACATGGCGTAAAATAATAATATCGTTATATTGTTCGATTGTTTTTATAATTTCGCTTTTCATTTGTTCGCTCCTCATTAATGAATTTCATGTGCATTTTCATTCAACTACCGCTACAATAGAGTGAGTTACTATATTACGGAGGTACCACCACATGTTAATTTTAGTTTTCTCATTTATCGTATGCGCTGTTTTTTATCTTTATTTTAAAATGCGCCAATTTAAAACATCACCTATGTTGCCAATCCGCCAAAAAATGTTCAAAAGCATGGCTGGCATCCCACTGGGGTTGTTTTTAGTATTTTTTGCGATTAACCAAATTATCCTATTTCCAATGATTGCAGTGTATATCGTTGCTGCTGTATTCATTGCGCTTGGTTTGTATGTTGCAATTTATAACTTTAATGCAGCCAAACATTATCAAAAATTTATTGTAGAAGAAGCCGAAATCAATGGCTTTTAACTTCTTCTTACTCCGCGCGTTTACGCAACACATTACCGTGCGAAAACCTTCAGCTACTCTTTGTAAAGAGTAGCTTTTTACTTTTCAAATAACTGATACATGACCATCGATTTTGCGACAAGATCATTATCGACAAATAAATCAAAATCTACTTTGACGAATCGTCTACTCATCTGTAAGATTCGTGGCGTTACACGCACAACGGACCCTAATTGCACAGGTCTTAATAAATACATGGTGAAATTTTCAGCCACTGCTTCACCGCGCTTTTTCGCTTTGATGATACGGTTTCCTGTTTCTGTTAACAACGTTGTCATTACACCATGTGATAATGTTCCGTATTGATTCGTTAGTTGGGGAGTTACTGTAAATTCCATCGACTGCGCTTCATCATCAACAGTCGTCATTTGATTTTTTACAATATCTTCAATTGTTTCCCCTTGATGTGGCTGTTTTTGAGATGTTTGAAATGCTTTTAACACATCTTCACGGCTAACGATACCGATTAATTGTTGCCCAGAAGTAACGACCGGAAGTAAATCAATACCTTCCCAAATCATACTATGTGCTGCTGATGCAACCGTCGTACCTTCCGTTACGGTAATCGGGTTCTTCGTCATCACACGGTCAATTTTCAAGTCTTCTTGCTTCCCAATAATGTCACGAGAAGTAATAATTCCTACTAACTTACCCGTATGATCTGTAACTGGATAACCTAAATGCCCTGTTTCTTTATTATTTTGATTAAAATTACAAATAGTATCCTCTACTGATAAAACGATTGTTTTTTCAATTGGCGTTAAAATATCGGCAACTAGTAAAATTTCTTTTTCAATCATTTGGTCATAAATCGCACGGTTTAACATCGTTGCAACTGTAAAGGAATCATAACTTGTCGAAATAATCGGCAGTTCTAATTCATCTGCTAATCGCTTCGCTTCGTCTGTTGCATCAAAGCCACCAGTAATTAATACAGCAGCATTTTCTTGCAGTGCTGTTTCCTGGGCTTTTACACGGTTACCGACAATTAATAAACTTCCCGCGTCGATATAACGCATCATATCGCCTAATTGCATCGCACCGATGACAAATTTTGTTAGCGTTTTATGTAACCCAGCTCTTCCCCCTAATACTTGCCCATCTACAATATTTAATACTTCCGCAAATGTTAATCTTTCAATACTTTCTCTTTTTTTCTTTTCGATTCGAATCGTTCCAACGCGTTCAATTGTGTTTACAAGCTTACGATTTTCAGCTTCTTTAATCGCACGATAAGCAGTTCCATCACTAACAGATAATTCTTTCGCGACTTGACGTACTGAAATTTTTTCTCCAACTTGTAAGCTTTTAATGTATTGTAAAATTTGTTCATGCTTTGTTGACATTTTTTTCACCTTCTCTAAACTTACCTATTTCTATTCTACCACTTTTTTCAAAAAAAATCCGAAACAGCCCTTGCCCTGTTTCGGATAATTTTTCTGCATCATTATTTTTATTTTTCTAAGCTCTTTCGCACCTTGAAAACGAGTGATTTAACGTTCAATAAAATCGCCAGCTGCGAGTATTTGTACTTCATGTTGTTTAACTATTTTTTTAAATTCATTCGGATCTTGTTCAATTGGGGGGAATGTATTGTAATGAACCGGAATCGTTAACTTTGGATTTAATAATTCAACTGCATACGCTGCATCATCTGGACCCATTGTGAAATTATCACCAATTGGTAAAAAAGCAATGTCGATTGGATGTCTTTCACCGATCATTTTCATATCGCCAAATAAGGACGTATCCCCTGCATGATAAATCGTTGTATTTTCTACAGTTAATAAAATTCCAGCCGGCATGCCCGTATAAATGAAATCATTGTCTTCAGTTTGATAAGAAGAGCTATGGAATGCCTTGGTAAATTTCACTGTACCAAAATCGAACTCTTTCGCGCCACCGATATTCATACCATGCGTATTTAATCCTTGTAGCCCTAAGTATACTGCGAGTTCATTCGGTGCAACGACAAGTGCATCGGAAGCTTTCGCAAGTGCAACTGTATCTCCGACATGATCATTATGCCCATGGGTTAATAATATAACGTTTGGTTTTTCCTCTTCTACTTTTAAATCTGTTAGGCCATTCCCAGTAATGAATGGATCGATTAAAATCGTCTTGTCCCCTGTTTGAATTTTAACAATCGAATGTCCATGATAAGAAATTTTCATGCAAATCCCCTCCTCTTCTTATACTGTAATATAATTTCAATTGATTGTCGAAATTTCTTCTTTTTGGTATGATAAAAATATCCTGAGGAGGTTTTTATTTTGAGTAAATTACAACAAATTCAAAACTATTTAAAAGAACAAAAGGTGGATGCAGCGTTTATTACCACTCCAGACAACGTATTTTATGTGTCAGGCTTCAGAAGTGAGCCACATGAACGTTTACTAGGGGTTATGGTATTCCAAGATGCAGAGCCTTTTATTATTTGTCCAAAAATGGAAGTTCCAGATGCTTTGGCAACTGGTTGGGCACATGCGGCTGTTGGACATGAAGATACGGAAGATGCTTGGGATGTCGTACTGAAAGCTGTAGAAGAACGCAATGTACATATTTCATCAATTGCAATTGAAAAATCTCATTTAACAGTTGATCGCTTAGAACGTATGGAAGTAATTTTTGGCGGCGTGAAAGCGATTAACTTAGACGACCAATTAAACACAATGCGTGTCATTAAAGACGAAGAAGAACTTGAAAAGCTTCGTAAAGCAGCTGAGCTTGCAGACTACGCAATCGAAGTAGGTTGCCGTGAAATTGCTGAAGGTAAAACAGAGTTAGAAATATTAACAGCGATTGAATTTGAAATGAAGAAAAAAGGCGTTTCAAAAATGTCTTTCGATACGATGGTGTTATCTGGTACAAAAACAGCTTCTCCACATGGTGTACCAGGGGAACGCAAAATTCAAAAAGGCGATTTTATTTTATTCGATCTTGGTGTTGTTTATGAAGGCTATTGTTCAGATATTACGAGAACAGTTGCTTTTGGCGAACCAACAGCAGCGCAACGCGAAATTTATGAAACAGTTCGTTTAGCAGAAGAAACAGCTGTAGAAATGGTACGTCCTGGCGTGAAAGCAAAAGATTTAGATAAAGCAGCGCGCGACGTTATTACAAATGCTGGTTACGGCGAATATTTCACGCACCGCCTCGGTCACGGTCTTGGTATTTCTGTTCACGAATTCCCTTCGATTAACGGAGCAAATGAATTTGTATTAGAAGAAGGTATGGTGTTCACAATTGAACCTGGTATTTACAATCCTGAAGTAACGGGTGTTCGTATTGAAGATGATGTCGTCGTTACAAAAGACGGCGTTGAAGTATTAACAAAATTCCCGAAAGAACTACAAATTATTCCAGCACAATAATAAAATAAAAAACTTGCAAAAGTGGTCATCCACTTGCAAGTTTTTCTAATTAATTAGTCGCAACATTCTCCAAATAATGGTATACTCAAATTGTAGAAATTGTGACAAAACTGTCATATATCCTTCAGAAGATTTTGTTTTATTGGGAGAATATGTTTCTTTTTGTCATGAACAAGGTATATTAATAGTATAGAAGATTGAACAATGAAATGGAGGAATTTGAAATGACACTTCAATACAACCAAATTTTAATCGCGGTGGACGGATCGAAAGAATCAGAATGGGCATTTAAAAAAGCATGTGCAATTGCCGACCGAAATGATGCAACTTTAAACTTAGTAAACGTAATTGATACACGTTCTTATGCAGCGGTAGAAGCGTATGATCGTTCAATTGCTGAACGCGCACAAAACTTTGCGACAGAACTATTAGAAGAGTACAAACAAAAAGCAGTTGAACAAGGTGTAGCAAACGTGAACATTATCGTTGAATATGGTTCTCCAAAAACGATGATTTCTCGTGATTTAGCGCCAAAAATCGAAGCAGATTTAATCATTTGTGGTGCGACTGGTTTGAACGCAGTTGAACGTTTCTTAATCGGTAGTGTTTCTGAAAACATCGTCCGTTCAGCAAAATGTGACGTACTTGTAGTAAGAACACCAGAACAAGAAATTTAATATTATTAAAAAGCTACCTTTCTTTAGGTAGCTATTTTATTTTTCATTTAATAGACTATTACTTTCCATTTCAGGCGGACACTTTTGGGATTAATATAAAAATATAACCTTCCCTAACTTCATCAGAAAGCTAGAGAAGGTTATATTCAAAGTGCGTTTAAACAATCTACTTTTGAATTCGACTCGAAATAATGTCCGAACCCTAAACTCTTATAATCCAGCTACGCGCATTGTATCACGTGCTAACATGACTTCTTCATCCGTTGGGATGACGAGTACTTTAACTGGTGAGTATGGATGACTAATATACACTTCTTCTCCACGAATATGGTTTAAATCAGGATCGAAATAGACACCCATAAACTCTAAACCTTGAACAACTTTTTCACGGATGACATCAGAGTTCTCTCCAATGCCTGCTGTGAAAATGATTGCGTCAACGCCACCCATTCTCGCTGCATAAGAACCGATATATTTATGAATGCGGTCTGCAAAAACGTCTAATGCTAATTGGGCTCTCTCATTGCCCTCCGCCGCTTTCATTTCAATATCTCTTAAGTCACTTGAAAAACCAGAAACAGCTAGCATTCCTGATTCCTTATTTAACACATCTAATACTTCTTCAACTGTTAAATTCGTTTCTTCCATAATATAAGGAATTAATGCGGGGTCAATATTTCCCGATCTAGTTCCCATTGTGACACCAGCAAGCGGTGTGAAACCCATCGATGTATCAATAGAACGTCCGCCTTGCACAGCGGCAATACTCGCACCATTTCCTAGGTGACAAGAAATTAAATTTGTCGTTTCTAATGGACGATTTAGTAACTCAGCTGCTCGTTCTGTAACGTATTTATGGCTTGTACCATGGAATCCATATTTACGTATGCCATATTTTTCATAATATTCTCTAGGAAGCGGATATAAAAACGAGCTTTCAGGCATTGTTTGATGAAAAGCTGTATCAAAAACTGCGACAGCCGGAACGTCTGGTAATGCTTTTTTAAATTCCTTTACACCAACAATATTTGCAGGATTATGTAAAGGCGCTAAATTAGAAAGCTTTTCAAATTGCGCAATGGCTTCATCATCAATTAAAACTGAATCACTATACACTTCTCCACCATGAACGACGCGATGACCAATACCGTCAATTTCGTCATATGTTTTAACAATTCCCTCACTAATTAACATATCCAAAAGCATTTGTACTGCTACCGAATGGTTTTCGATGTCTTGAATGATTTCTTTTTTACCATTTTTTTATTTAATTGTAAAAATGTAATCTTTTAAACCAATTCTTTCTACTTGTCCTTTCGCAGCAACCTCTTCACTCGGCATTTTCAACAATTGAATCTTCAATGATGAACTCCCTGCATTAATTGCTAAAATATTTTTCATATCCAAACTTCCTTTCAAGTCGTTTTATTCATTTTGTCGAACCCATAAGTCAAAATCTTGTAAAAAGCCTGCCATTGCTTCTTTATTAGACATATTCGGCACTTTTGCAAGTAACACTTCAGGTGTCGTTTTTATTTGTTCTGAAGGTTTTTGTAAAACCAAAATACTTTTTTGTAATGCGGCATTTTTAAAGAGTGAAGTGGGTAATTGTAATACTGCACGGATGATTGATTCTTTCTTTAAAAACTCATGTAATTGTGCCGCATGTTCTGATTCAAATAAGTTTTCAGGTACAATAAACAAAGCATATCCACCTGGTTTTGTATGTTTCAAAGATTGCTCTATAAATAAATGATGCGCATAACTATGACCTTCTGACGGCATTAATTGGTAATTCAATGCATTGTCATCGTCTGGATAATAGCCCACTGGGACATCTGTTACAACGACATCAACTGGATCAATAAATAACGGTCTTAAAGCATCTTGAACGATAAAAGATACTTCTTGTTCTAATAACTCCGCAGTTAAAGCAGCTAATCGTACGAGTAAATCATCAATTTCAACCGCAAAAGCGATGGACTCAACTGGCATATAATTCATGACAGTATATAATAAATTACCTGTACCAACTGCTGGGTCTAATATTGTGACAGCTGATTGGTCTTGCATTAATTTACTTGTAATATGTGCGAGTAGCATGCCAATCGAATCGGGTGTCATTTGATGATTGACTTGCGCTTGTTGCTTCATGCCATTCAAAATTGCAAGTTGCAATCCGCGACGAATTTCTTCCTTCGTTACAGGTTCTGCTAACGTTGGTACTTCTTTACCTTCTAACCAATTATTACAAACGTCTATTACACCCTCTAAATAGAGCTTATCTGTTTTTTGGGCATGTTCATTTATAAATGTGAAGATTTTCTCTGCATTTGTCATCATGTTTTAGTTCATTCCTTTACCTACAAAACCCACCCGTTTCCAGGTGGGTTTAAATTTATTATTCAATTTCTTAATCAGTTTACTTGTTCAGCGCTTCGTTGACTGCTGAAATTGCTTCGTCATAATTCGGGTGATCTGTCACTTCTGGTACATATTCAACATAAACAATTTCATCATTTTGATTTACGACAAATACAGCACGAGCTAATAATCTTAACTCCTCAATTACAATACCGTATGCGTTGCCGAAAGACAAGTCTTTATGATCAGATAATGTTTGAACCGCATCGATTCCTTCTGCACCACACCAACGTGCTTGCGCAAATGGTAAGTCTACAGAAATTGTTAATACGCGTACATCGTCTCCTAAAGCAGCTGCTTCTTCATTAAATTTTCTTGTTTGTGCAGCACAAACACCTGTATCTAAAGAAGGCACGACACTAATTAAGCGTACTTTCCCTTTAGAATCGTCTAATGTAACAGCACTTAAATCATTTGCTAATACTGTAAAATTCGGTGCTTTGTCTCCTACTTGTACCGCTTCTCCAATTAATGTTACTGGATTGTTTTGAAATGTTACTTTTACCATGATGACACTCCCTTTCTACATTCTAGTTTACTAAATGAGTGGCTGTTCTTGCAACTGTTCGCCCTTCGGTATTACTGAGTTCGATTGTTGTTCATTTTTCTCATAAACATTTTCATGAATGACTAATGTATCAGCAAAAATGTCATGCAATGCTTCATTTTTCGGCATAAATGCTGCCGTGACATAAGGAAGTACTAATAATTTTGAAATAAAGCGTCCAATTACTTCTCTAAAAATAAGCATTGAAGCCGTCATTCTCGAGCCATCTCTTGCGACGACTTTAATGCCTAAAATCATTTTCCCAATCGTTTGTTGAAAGAACAAAGTCATCAGTAAAAAATACGTTAAAAGAATGACTAACATCGTAATTTTAAACGGTGAAAACAATATAAATGAAGGATTCGAAATCGGTGCATCTAGTACACGAAAAATCGGTTTAATAAATAAACCACCAATCGCAGAAACAACGATTAAATCGATACAGTATGCCCAAAAGCGTACCCAAAACCCTGCCGTTTTCAATGAATAATTGTTCATTTGAACTGGCTGTTGTTGTTCTTCTTGTATCATCATTGATTCGCCCTCCTCTTAATAATCACCATATAAATACATCATTCGTGGTGCAGCATGTTGCGATAAAATGGATGCAATCAATTCACTTTCAGAATGGCCATTAAATAAACTTTTCATTTTCAAACCAAATAAAGAACCAATGCTATCCGCCATCGTATATTCAAATACTGTAGCATTTTCTAAACCATGTTCTTCTTGTAATGCTACAATAGTATCTCCCAGTTTTCCGTAATCATCAGCTAATCCCGCTTCGATTGCTTGGCGACCGTTCATAATGCGGCCATCTGCTACTTTTCTAACCGCTTCTTCAGTCATTCCTCTTCCATCTACAATGATGTCAACAAAGCGATCATAAGAATCATCGATCATTTCTTGAAGTAAAGCACGTTCTTCTTCGGTCATTTCTCTTGATGGACTCATCATGTCCTTGTATGGTCCTGATTTAATCGTATTAAAATCAATACCGTATTTCTCAGCCAGTTTTGAGTAATTAATATTTTGCATAATCACTCCGATTGAGCCTGTAATCGTTTCTGGATTGACAAAAATTTTATCCGCCGGTGCTGATACATAATAACCTCCTGAAGCAGCCATTGATCCCATCGACACGTAAATTGGTAATTCACGTTCTTCTTGAATTGTTAATATCGCATCATAAATGTCTGCCGATTCAACGACACCTCCACCTGGCGAGTTGACCGATAGGACAATACCTTTAATTGTTGGATCAGCGGTGATTTCCCCTAACTGATTCATAAAAAACTGATGATTGTACCCTGCCGCTAAAAATGGTGATACATTCCCTGTATCTTGAATGACACCATCCAATGTTAGTACTGCGATCCGTTCTTTTTTGCTACCTTCTTCTAATGTGTTTTCGCCGTAGCCGCTCGCATCCGCTACCATTTTATCTAAAGTACTAGATAAGTCTTGCGTAAACAAGTAAGATAGTGTGTTGATACCGATTGAAACGAGTAGCAATATGGATGCGACGACAATGGCAATCCACCTTTTTGTTGTCATTTAAAAAGCCTCCTTTATTATGTATAATAGTATATACGAATAGAAGGTGAAAATGTTTCAGTCTGGCGATTTTTTTAAGGAGTGATTTTAATGGGAAGCAGATTAAACGTATTTATTTATACAAAAAACGACGAACAGTCATTAGCTCAAAAAGCAACTGTAGAACAAGCATTGATTTCACAAGGTTTTAAAATTTTTAAAACGCATGAGGAAGCGAATATCATTATTAGCATCGGTAGTGATGGAACATTTTTACAAGCAGTTCGAAAAACAAACTTTAGACAAGATTGTCTATACGCGGGAATTTCAGTGACAGGTAAACAAAATATGTATTGCGATTTTGACTATGAGCATCTAACAGATATGGTTGAAACGATTCGCAATGCTGAAATTGAAGTTCGCCGCTATCCAATCATTGAAGTAGCAATCGACGAGCATCAGCCTTTTTACTGCTTAAATGAATTTAGCATTCGTTCAAATATTATTCGCACATTTGTAATGGATGTCGTTATTGATGATAAAAAATTCGAGTCCTTTTTAGGCGATGGCTTGATTGTTTCAACACCTACAGGTAGCACCGCTTATAATAAATCTATGCACGGTGCTGTAGTGGATCCTTTACTACCTTGTTATCAAGTAACAGAACTTGCTTCGGTGAATAACAACCAGTACCGCACATTAGGCGCTCCTTTTATTTTAAGTGGTGAACGCTCTTTATCTTTACAAATCCACAAAAAAGAAAGTGCATTCCCAATTATGGCAGCAGATAATGAAGCATTGCCAGTTCGCCAAGTTCAAGAAATCAATATTAATTTAAGCGATAAAATGATTAAAACGGTGAAATTAAAAAATAACTCGTTCTGGGAAAAAGTACAAAGAATTTTCTTATAAGGTAAAAAGTGCTGAGCCAACCTTAACTGGAGACATCAGCACTTTTTTTAATTTTATTTTTCTGCATTGCTTGCCAAATTTTTGGGACTGTAAATAACAATAAGGCCATCCATATAAAAGCAAATGACAACAACTCTGACATGGTAAACTGTTCGCGGTAAATGACAACGCCTAAAAATAACATAATCGTCGGGTTAATATATTGTAAAAAACCGACCATATAAAGTGGGATCTGTTGAGCACCTTTCGCAAATAAAACGAGTGGAATCGCTGTAATAATCCCAGTTCCAACTAATAATATTGTCGTTTTCAAACCCGCTGTTCCCAGCATTGCTTCATGCTTGGAAAATAACGATAGGTAAAAAATGAGCGCGATTGGCAAAACGAATAATGTTTCAATTGTTAATCCCCTTAATGCATCTAACTGAACTTGTTTTTTAAATAAGCCATATAGCGCAAATGAAGCAGCTAAAGACAATGCGATCCAAGGTAAGCTACCATAAAATAACGTTAATTTAATAACGCCGATTGCTGCTAGCATAAAAGCTATCTTTTCTACCCCACCTAGCTTTTCTTTTAAAAACAACACACCTAATAATACGGATAATAATGGGTTCATATAATACCCTAAACTCGTTTGTACTAAATAATTATGATTGACTGCCCATATGTAAATAAACCAATTGCCTGTTACTAAAAATGCTGCACTAAAAAGCGCAAAGAATGCTTTTTTATTTTTCCATAAGTCTTTAAAATCATGAATTAGATGCTTTCGTTTACCAATTAAAAGTACGAGAATAAAAGTAAATACAAAAGACCAAATCACTCGACTCACTAAAATTTCTTCACTCGAAACATTTGCCAATGCTTTCCAATAAATGGGTAAAATCCCCCACATGATATAAGCAAGCACGGCAGAGAGCACGCCTTTATTCACCCTTCTGCACCTCTTTTCAATCAACAGAAACCTACCGCATCCCATTAAAGAGTCGAGTAGGTTTCTATTTAAAATCAATTATTTTTCACGCTCGCGTAGTACAGCACGCATAATTTTTCCCGATACCGTTTTCGGCATTTGATCAATAAACTCAATTTTTCTCGGATACTTATAGGGAGCCGTCACAGATTTTACGTGATTTTGAATATCTTCAACTAACCCTTCTTCATCTTTACGACTTGGATCTCTTAAAACGATATATGCTTTTACAATATTACCACGCACAGGGTCAGGCGTTCCAACTACTGCACATTCCCGTACTGCTGGATGCTCTAACACAGCCGTTTCCACTTCGAATGGACCGATTGTATAACCCGAGCTAATGATAATGTCATCCCCGCGTCCTTCAAACCAAAAATAGCCATCCTCATCTTTTTGCGCACGGTCTCCTGTAATATAATACTCTCCACGAAATTGCATATTCGTTCGTTCAGGATCATTTAAATATTGTTTAAAGAGTGCTGGCGTCGATTTATGAACAGCAATATCTCCAACTTCTCCAACATCTGCAATATGCCCTTCATCGTCAATAATTTCAACAATATTCCCAGGTGTCGGTTTGCCCATCGATCCGAGTCGTGGCTCCATACCAATCATTGTACCTATTAACAAAGTATTTTCCGTTTGACCGTAACCATCACGCACATCAATATTAAAATGCTTTTTAAATGTTTCATACACTTCAGGGTTTAGAGCTTCTCCCGCTGAAACTGTACTTCTTAAAGAAGATAAGTCTTGTTCTGCTATATTTTCAGCAATAGACATAAAGCGATATTCTGTTGGTGTACAGCATAATACATTTACGCCGTATTGTGCAATCAACTTAAAGTATTGATTAACGTCGAACTTACCATCATAAATAAGTCCTGTGGCACCACTTCCTAACACGGATAAAAAAGGTGTCCAAATCCATTTTTGCCAACCAGGAGCTGCAGTTGCCCAAACTAAATCATCTTCTTCAATGCCAAGCCATCCTGGACCAGTCGTGCGTAAATGTGCATAGCCCCACGCATGCGTATGGACAACTCCTTTTGGCGAACCCGTTGTGCCTGATGTATACGATAAAAATGCATCATCTGTACTGTTCGTCTGTACAGTTTCGAAATGCGGTGAAGCGTCTGCCATTAATGTACTCAATGACTTCATTTTTCCATTCAACTGCTCATTCGATTCTCCTACAATAAATAAGGTAATCTGTTCCATGCTTTTAACATCTTCAAACTGCCCTGTAAATTGTTCATAAGCAATGATCGCTTTGGCACCACTATGTTGCAAACGATAATCTATATCCGATGCCCTGAGCATTTCTGAACTCGGAATGACGACAAGTCCTGCTTTTAAAGCACCAATATATGTACTATAAGATTCGATTAACCGTGGCATCATCACAAGTACAACATCCCCTTTTTGTAAACCATTGTTCACAAAAACGTTGGCTGCTTGATTAGACAGTTCCATTAACTCATCATATGTAACAACTTTTTCGTCACCTTCTTTTGTCGTATAAATTAAAGCTTTTTTTCCACTACCATTGGCATAACGTTCAAATTCACTGACAATATTATACTGATCTGGTGCTATTAAATCTTCTCTTTTCATAACTAGTCCCCCCTCAAATATATTTTTATTATACTTGTAATAATTTGACAATTCAAATGATTTTTACTCACAAATGAAAAAGACTACCTTAGCAAATGCTAAGGTAGTCTTTTCTTTGGTTATTTTTGTTGATTATAACCGCTCATTTGTGATTGAGCCTGACGCACTAATCGCTTTGTAATTTCTCCGCCAACGGATCCGTTGGCACGCGATGTTGTGTCAGGTCCCATTTGCACACCAAATTCTTGAGCAATTTCTTCTTTCATTTGATCAAGTGCTTGACGTACGCCTGGAACTAATAATTGGTTTGAGTTGTTTCCACCACTGTTTGGCATGATTACCACCTCCTTGTGACATTTAGAATGCACAGGAACGAAAAAATCATGCAAAGATCTTAGTGGAAATTTATGCTAATTATAATAAGTCGCTAAAATCGTCTTTTTCAACGCGCGGCAATGTGTAAATACGGCGGTTTTGAACAGCTTCTTCAATCATCGGTCCAAAATCAACAAAGCCTTCAAAATGTTTCACACGTTTTAATTTTGGCTTCGTTTTCGGTTTTGCAGGCGTAAAAATTGTACAGCAATCTTCATACGGTTGAATCGATAATTCATACGTATCGATTTTTTGTGCAATTTGAATGATTTCCAGTTTGTCCATTGCGATTAACGGACGCAGCACAGGTGTTGAAGTTACTTCGTTAATTGCCGTTAAGCTTTCCAATGTTTGACTGGCAACTTGTCCTAAGCTTTCACCGGAAACAATTCCAAGTGCACCTACTTCTTCACGAACACGATCCGCGATTTGCATCATTAAACGTCTCGTTGATGTCATCGATTCACCGTCAGGGATTTTATGTGCAATTTTCTGTTGAATTTCTGTAAAAGGAATGACGTGTAGCTTCACTGTTGTTCCAAACGCGCTTAATTTCTCCGCTAAATCCATTACTTTTTTCATTGCCAACTCACTTGTAAATGGCGGACTCTCGAAGTGAATTGCTTCAATTTGAACTCCGCGCTTCATCATCATATACCCTGCAACAGGGCTATCAATCCCACCAGATAACATTAATAATGATTTACCATTTGAGCCAACAGGCATCCCGCCGCTACATGGATAAACTTTTGACGTTAAGACTGCAACATCGCGACGAATGTCCACATGCAATAAAATATCTGGTTTTCTAACATTTACAGTTAAGCCTGATGTATTTCTTAATACATGCGCACCAATCATTTGTTGTAATTCATTCGAAATATACGGAAATTCTTTATCCGTACGACGAATTTCAACTTTAAATGTTTTACCTTCCGTTTCATTCATTTGAACCGCTTGAAGTGCTGTTTCATAAATGGCATCCATTGTTGGCTCACATTTCACAACCGGGCTAAATGAATGAATACCAAATACTTTTGGCAAACGTTCCATTGCTTCCGCCATTTCAACTGGATCTTCCACACGTACAAACATGCGATCTCTTTCAGCTTGAACATCCACAGTTTCTAAACCATGCAATGCACTTTTCACATTTTTTCTTAAACGTCTAATGAAAACATTTCTATTTTTTCCTTTTAATGACAATTCACCATAACGTACTAATAACTCATTCCACTTCATGATTTTTCCCTCTTCCTAATACTTTTATAAATGTACGATATACTTCTTTAAATTGTTCAATATCTGATGCTTTGTTCATTTCACCAAAACTTATGCGAATGACACCTTCTCTATATTGTGCAGGTATTTTCATCGCTTCAATGACATGACTAATATTGCCACTTTTAGATGAGCAAGCACTTGATGTAGAACAAGTAATGCCATTATTTTGGAAAAAGTTTACTGCTACTTCTCCGCGAATTTTTGGGAAAGCAATCGATAATATATGCGGTGCAGCACTATCTTTTGCTAAAACAATCGCTTTTTCAGATGCTTCAATATGGTTCATTAATTCTTCACGCCAAACTTTATATCGTTCCACATTTGTTTCTTGCAGTGCTAAACGAGCGGCTTTCGCAAAAACAACTGCATTGGGTACTGCAACTGTCCCATTTCTTAATCCCTCTTCTTGCCCACCGCCGTAAGTAATTGCTTTAGGTAACACAAATCTTTTCGTTATTAATGCACCTGTCCCTTTTAAGCCATGAATTTTATGAGCTGAAAGAGAAATCGCATCCGGTCCTTGTTCATTTAATTGAATTGGCAACTTCCCAAAACTTTGTACTGCATCTACGTGAAAAATGGCTCTAGAACGTTGGTGAATCACTTCAGCACAACGTTCAATTGGCTGAATTGCTCCAACTTCATTATTCACATGCATGATACTGACAACGATTGTTTCATCTGTTAACAACTCTTCAAGCTTAGAAACATCAATTACACCTTGTTCATTCACCGATAAGTAGTCGACCTTAAAACCTTCTCTTTCTAACTGCTCCGCAGCATTTAAAACAGAAGGATGCTCAATCGCTGTTGTAATAATATGGTTCCCACGATTTTTATAATTACGTGCAAAACCAAGTAGTGCTAAATTATTTGCTTCAGTGCCACCTGAAGTATAAATCACATGTCCTTCTTTTGCACCAACACTTTGTAATAATTGTTGCCTTGATTTATTTAATAAAGCATCCACATCTCTACCCGCTAAATGGAGGGACGCCGGATTTTGATAAAACCTTTTATTCGCCTCTACAAAAGAATTTAAAACTGTTTCCTTCGGCATTGTCGTTGCACTATTGTCAAAATAGATCACCATTCATTCATCCTTTCAATTCGTACTTCATTATAAGCGTGACAAAGCCACCAACACAACTAATGTGCAGGTGGCTAAATGGACATAACTTCATGTTACGCTCGTTCCACATCAACCTTTTACTGATCAACTTCTTGTATTTCAACTTCGTTTTCTACAATTAATTTTTCAATTCGTTTCAATGCACCTGGCTCAGCTTTTTCAACTGCATTCGCCGCTTCTTCGAGTGCTTTCGTATAACGAAATTGTCTAAACGACTCTTCCGCTTCTTGTAATTGTTCATTAATTTCTTCATCAGAACGTCGGTAACGATTGCCGTACTGAATTAAATATTCAATGAGCATGACGTTTTCCAATAGTTCTTCTACTCGTTTTTCAATACTAGCTATTGCTTTTTCAGCATTGACTAAATAAGCATTTACTAACGTCATATTCAGCGGTGTATCCGATAAACTTTCTTTCACAATGTATAATTGTTCCGCTGCTTCTTCAACTCTCGCTTCAATGTCTACAGGTATTCCTGGTAAATTGCCTTTATGTAGCTGACGATCTACAACAGCTAAAGCTTTATCCAACTGAAGCACTTTTTCACGCACAATATGCTCATCATTTCTCAAGCTTTTTAATTGAAGTGTATATTGCGTGATCCTCTCTTCTATTGCACGCACTTCTTCTTGAATGCTCTTTAACTCAGCCTCAACCATGCCGTACTCGATTTGTTGTTCTTCTAATTGAGTAGAAATGTGGTCATATTTTTTATTTAGTGCTTCAATTTCAAGTAATTTTTGCTTCGGCATTTTTGCTTCGTCTTCACTAATTCGATAACTTTGTTTAACATACTCTACTTCATGAATCATGTTTTCAATACGATCTGTTGTCTCATTTAACACTTCAAATACTGTGTGATATTGCGCTTCTACAAAACCTTTTGCATAAGCTTCTTTTTCCAACTGATCATAAAGTGTGTCAATATTGACATCAATTTTCTCTACTCTTTCAGCGAGACCTTCGATGTGTAAGTTATGAATTTCTTTCAAAATTTCCGCCAACTCTATTTCAAAATGCTTAAATTTCTTTGCGTATCCTAAATGTTGTAAATAATACGTATCTTCTTCCATAAGTCGAATTCCGCTTTGTAACTCGCGGATAGATGCTGGAAGCTCTTGTTGAACAGCCGTTAATAACGCTGGAATTTCTTCAATCATATTAAAAAGTGCTGTCGCTTCCTCACTTAAACGCAAGACGACTTCTCGTGCTTGTAAATAATTCCCTCGCTCTGTTAATTCACCATATTGATCAAATAACGGTTTCAATGCTTCCAATTTTTTCTCCAAAGGCGATACAGTTGCGCCAAAAGCTGGTTGGTGCGCCAATACTTTCTTTCGCGCCTTACGATAATTTTCAGCTAATTCTTGTATTTCAACTCGGTTCTTTTCTTCACTACCTACAAGCTCATCTAGCTCTGTTAAAATGAGTTGCATTACTTCTCGACACTTCGCAATTTGTTCTTCCATCTCATAAACTGTTTGTTGAATCGCTTTCACTTTAAAATGATCAATTTGTTCTTCAGCGTCAAATAATAAGTGGTCAATTTTTGGCATTTCAACATCAATCACTGTATTCCACATATTTCGCCATGATTCGAACTTCTCTTCCGTTTCACCTGTCATATTTAACTGCTTCACTTTTGTCATTTCTTCAAAAATCGGTCGGTGTTGAATTTGTAGTTTTTCATGTTCTAAACTTTTAATTTTCACTGTATATTTGCGCCTAAAAGAGATGGCTAATACATTAATAACAACAATTAATAGGATAACTGCTACGATTGCAATTTTCATCTCGCGCCCTCCGTCTCGCAAACTTTTCTTCTGTAATAAAGTTTGTCCTTTTATACTACCCTATATCCTATCATCTTTAAATAGTTTTAACAGAAAAAAAGAATTTTGGCGTATTTTGTCGCTCAAACGATTATTTTGAAATGAGTTATTTAAACATGTATACTTAAGAAAAATGTTTAGTGGGGTGTTTTGTATGTCGGTGAATGTTACACATGATAAAACTCAAAATTATGATCAATTAGCGAAACAATTAGACGCATTATTAACGGGAGAACCAAATAAAATTGCTAACTTAAGCAATGCCTCAGCATTACTCAATCAATTTTTCGATCAGATTAATTGGCTCGGTTTTTATTTAATGGAAGAAGGAGAGCTTGTATTAGGTCCATTTCAAGGCCTCCCTGCATGTGTACGTATACAAATTGGTAAAGGGGTTTGCGGAACGGCTGTTGAGCGTAGAGAAGCCATTGTAGTAGAAGATGTTGAAGCATTTCCAGGTCATATCGTTTGTGACGCGGCATCTCGTTCTGAGATTGTCGTACCGTTAATTAAAAATGATGAAGTAATCGGTGTGTTAGACATTGATAGCCCGATTTTAAGTCGATTTAATGACGAGGATCGCATCGGCTTAGAAAAAGTCGTTGAAGTATTAATCAAACATCTATAAAAAATACCCGACTACAGCGATTGCCGCATGTAGCCGGGTATTGTTATTTTTAATCTAATTGGCGAAATGCTGCTTTTAAATCTTCAATTAAATCATCTACATGTTCTAAACCAACAGACATTCTAAGTAACGTATCAGTAATTCCCATTTTTAAACGTTCTTCTTCTGGAACAACAGCATGCGTCATCGTTGCAGGATGTTGAATTAAAGTTTCTGCATCCCCTAAACTAACCGCAATTTTAATTAACTTCAACCCGTTCATAAACTGTTGTGCCGACTTTTTATCACCTTTAATCGTAAAAGAAATAATGCCACCACCTAATGTCATTTGTTCCTTCGCTAGCTCGTACTGCGGATGTTTTTCATCAAAAGGGTAATAGATGGCTTCCACGGTTTCCTCTGTTTTTAAATATTGAATGACTTGTTCAGCATTTTTCGAATGTTTTTCCATTCGTAGTGGCAATGTTTTAAGCCCTCTTAAAAGTAACCATGCATCAAAAGGTGAAATGATACCTCCATAATCTTTTAATGTCGACATTTTAATCGTAGCCATTTCTTCTGCGTCATTGCCAACCAATAAACCTGCAATGACATCACCGTGTCCATTAATATATTTCGTCGCACTATGTAACACAAAATCAACGCCTAAAGTTAATGGTTTTTGAAGATACGGCGATGAAAAAGTATTGTCTACTACTACTTTCAATTGATGTTTACGTGCAACATTGACGACAGCTTGCAAATTGACTAATTCCATTGTCGGGTTAATTGGTGTTTCGACATAAATACACACTGTCTTTTCAGTAAGTGCTCGTTCGATTTCTTCTTCTGTTTGCATTGAAATAAGGGTATGTTGAATGCCGTATTTCTCTTCCATTAATTGTAATAATCCAAATGTACAGCCGTAAATTCCACGTGAACAAAGTACATGATCTCCAGCTTTTGTTAAATGCACAAGCACCGCACTAACCGCTGCCATTCCTGAACCAAATGCGGATGCAGCTGCACCTTGTTCCAATGTCGCAATTCTTTCTTCCAAAGCAGCTACCGTTGGATTGCCTAATCTAGAATAAATATAGCCTTCTTGTTCCCCCGAAAACCGTGCTTCTCCTTCTTCCGCACTTGAAAACGCATAGGTTGACGTTTGATAAAGCGGTGTTGCTAGACTACCAAAATGTTCTTTTGAATCATATCCCGCGTGGATTGCTGCGGTTTCTGCATGAGTTTTTTTACCCATCGTAACCCCTCCCTTTCTATTCACCTCGCCCTTTACTTTAAGTATACATGAATAAATTGAAAGAAAAAAGTGAAAAAACTGTTAAGGGTCTTTACCTACACAAGTCGAACTAAAATCTTAACTGAAGCACAGAATCAGATCGGTGGTGAATGAATCTCACGGACGGACAAAACTTCCCGTTTGCCGAACGGCGAATGAATCGGATGAGTGGTCGAATCTTTCTCACGAACGGCGAATTATATTTTTAAGCGGCGAATCTTTGTCTTGAAGGGTCGAATCATTTTGCCGAACGACGAATTAATCTTGCAAGTGATCGAATCATTCCCATAAACGACGAATGAATTGCAAACCACTCATCGAATTCTAAAAAAATGCGGAAATTGGGGGCATTTAGCTGTTCTCATCTCGCTAGCCGACTACATCTTGTTAGGCAAAACTTCTCGAAAGGCGAATCTTTTGTATGAACCACAAATAAATGCCACGAATAATCACATCTATCCCAAAAACATTCTTCATCTAGAATATCTATACAGCAAGAGATTTCATCTATAGTTGATAGTCTAAAACTTTTCTAACGTTTCACTTGACTCTTTGAATAGTTATCGGTATCATAAGAAAAGTGTAAAATAATTTGCAGCAGTTATGTGATCCGACTTGTTTAGTTTATTCCTTCTCTAAGGTGTAACGCGTAACCTCAAGGCTGCTGAGGCGAAGTTGCAAGAAATAAACTATCTGTCAGACTGAACATATCTGGTCTTATTTTACAACAAAATAAAACCAATATAGAGGAGGAGTCAATTATGGCTCGTTATACAGGTCCATCTTGGAAAAAATCACGTCGTCTTGGTATCTCACTTACTGGGACAGGTAAAGAAATCGAAAAGCGTCCATACGCACCAGGTCAACACGGCCCAAACCAACGTGTTAAACTATCTGAATACGGTTTACAATTACAAGAGAAGCAAAAACTTCGTTACATGTACGGTGTAAACGAACGTCAATTCAGAACTTTATTCAACAAAGCTGGTAAAATGCCAGGTAAACATGGTGAAAATTTCATGATCTTACTAGAAACTCGTTTAGACAACGTTGTTTACCGTATGGGTCTTGCACGTACTCGTCGTGCTGCTCGTCAATTAGTAAACCACGGTCACGTACTTGTTGATGGTAAACGTCTTGATATTCCATCATACAGCGTTAAACCAGGTCAAGAAATTTCTCTTCGTGAAAAATCTCTAAACCTTGACGTTGTAAACGAAGCATTAGAAGTTAACAGCTTCACACCAGAATATGTTACTTTTGATGCAGATGCTAAAAAAGGTCAATTTGTTCGTTTACCAGAACGTAGCGAATTAGCGGCTGAAATTAACGAAGCATTAATCGTTGAGTTCTACTCTCGTTAATAGAACCCTAACCAAAACTGTAGTAATAAAAGCCTTGAAGTGTTGTGTTATCAACACTTCAAGGCTTTTTCTTTTATATCGAGAATGCAAGTTAATGCACGAAAACTAAACGAATTGGGGCTCATTAAACTCGCGGTTCGTTGCGGTGACCGCAAAGGTATTGCGGAAAACCGCATCCAGGTTTACGGTTACAAAAATTTGCAATTGTGATACGATTGGTTTGTAGGTTTATTTTTGTCCGTAGAAGAAGGGAGGATAAGCACAAAAACATTGGGGGCGGAAATAAAATACATCTATGCACAATCTAGTGTCCAAATTCCAACTTCTTTAGATGTGGAAACGAAACTTACTAAAAAATCCATCTTAAAGTAGAGGAAAAAGGTCATGCTGAACAAATTTCTTTAAATTAATTTGAAAAGGTAGAGGAATTCACTAAAGCAGAGTTCGAAAAAATGAAAGAGATTATGCTTGTTAATCTTGAATCTAGTAATCTTGAGACTCATGTTTCGCATGTGAAAATTGCCATTTCTGTATTTAATTTCTGAAGGAAATCTAACTTTTTCTATTGAGCACAAAGCTAGATATACGAACGAATTAAATTCATTACGGCTTGATCAGTGACGTGCAAAACGCGAATTATAAAAGAAGTTATAATTTCTAGTTTTTCAAGCACCCTTCTTACATATTCTAAAGTGTTATACCGATTGTATTTCACCAATATTTTTGAGGGAATAATTTTCTCAATCAATACTTTTATTTTTCATTTAAACTCCTAGTGTTCATAATCGTATTTGAATCAGTATTTCAAAGAAGTTCTTCTTGCATTTCTTTAACGTACAATCAATCCCATAATCTACAGAGCGCCTATTAATGCATCAGTGTAAATAAAAGGAGGATTTTTATGTCTTTATTAAAAAAGAAAGTATTATATTTAACTTGTTTGGCAGTAATGTGTGGTTCGATTTTACTCACTAATGGTTCAAAATCATTTGCAAATAATAACTCAATGGATTCAAATCCTGTTGAAAACATCAAGTTTGCACACTATTATGTTGACGGAGTTCAATATGATGTGCCTAAAGAAGAACTTTTGAATTTTGTAAGTGACAATGCTATTACTAACTTACCCCATGTCCCTTCAAATGTCTCTGTTGAAACTTCTTCTGAAGCTGTTCCATTCGCTAATGCATGCGTGGCAGGTTATGAATGGGCTGCTAGAAAAACAGCTGGAGGATTCCAGTTAGCTAAGTCAGGAACTAGAGTAATTAATCAAACTTCTAATAAAATGACTGAAACATCTTACGTTGGTACCGAGTCTACCATTCAGGGTTCAATTAATGGCTCTGGTAAATTTAATGTAAAGGTGATAGAAGCTACTGCCGGTTTTGAAATAGGCAGTAGTCAAAAATGGACTAATTCGCAGTCAACAATGATTACTGTAAACCCTGGCGATTATGGTTGGATTGATTATGGTTCCATGGTAGAAACTTGGTCAGGTAGTTATTATTACTTAAATGGGAATTGCACCAAAACTGGAGCATTTAATGTATTGGCAAAAGGACCAAAAGTTAAAGCAAAATTGGGGAAAACAGCAAAATATTAATAATCGTTTTTAACGAATAAGGTGGTGTTATCATGAAAAATATATCCCTTCTTCTGATTCTATTGCTTGTCGTTTTCGGAACAATTGGATGTCGAAAAAATATCTCCATAGACCATATTGATTTGGGTCAATCGGAAACAAAAGTAGTAAAAGAGGTGATAATCCATAACCCACCTCAAAATGTTACTTCACCTTCCGAAGCGGTCATCCATCAATATGAAGTCGTTTTCGAGAATCACAAAAGTGAATACCCTGAAAAAAAATCAATCATTTCAGAAACAAGTCTTGGTAATAAGAGCATAGTAGCTATTCGTTCTCCCGAAGGGTCAAATATTTACTCGGTATTTCTTTATAATTTTGTAGATGAATGGATTATGGATAGTCATTTAATATTTGATGTTTTAGAGGAAAATTTACACACGGATAAGGAAGAACTTGCTTTACCAATAGATCAGTTCAATGCCGTTTCAATGAACATTAATGACAACGAACAAATATGGGCCTTTGCCAATGAAGATGTAGTCATGACAATCGCAGTATTTAATCATTATTTAATTCCAGAGTCTTCGAAAGTAGAAAAAATGGCTTTAGAAAATGGAACAAAATCTTTTATTTCAAAAGATCAGTATCAAAACAACTATTTATACTACTATGATATGGATAAAATCGTTGTGGTTTCTGGAAATGTGAGTAGATCAGAAATTATTGAGCTCGCCAATACAATTCCGTCTGTCACTGCAGCAAATTTCCCTAGTAACAAATAGTAAAACAACCTAATGGACTTTCCATTAGGTTGTTTTACTATTTTACTTTTTTTATCAGTATACAAATTCCCTACTTCATTTACTTGTAAAACCTTGCCTACTAAGAATTAAATCCTATCCATTCTTTAAGCGTGGTTTTCAATTTGTCCCACAAATACATCTACAAAGCCTTGTAAAAAAATTACTGTGCTTTCATTATTCATTTTCCCGTCAGCATCCAATAACTGTGCCGATTTAGATAAATACATTTCTGGTTGTTGGACGACTGGCATGTTTAAACAAGTTAATGTTTGGCGCAAATGATGATTGGCTCCAAATCCACCAAGATTCCCTGGGGATTGACTAATAATTGCAGCTGGTTTACCGTTCCATACATTGTCTGTTTTTGGTCTTGATCCAACATCTAAAGCATTTTTTAAAACAGCTGGTACTGAACGATTATATTCAGGTGTGACGAATAAGAAAGCATCGAATGCCATCATTTCTTTTCGGAACTGTACAAATGACTCTGGCACTTCGTTATCATCATCAAAGTCTTGATTGTAAAATGGTAAATGACCAATCTCAATCATTTCCACTTCATAGGTTTCAGGAAATAATTTTTTCACATTTTTCGCAATTTTCTTCGAAAAAGACTCTCTACGTAAACTACCTACTAATACGCCGACTTTCATTTTCTACTCATCCTCTCCTATATGTCTTTCACATTCCAGAGAACAAAATGCTACAACATCAATGCCATCAATTGAATAGCTATTTTTCTCATTTTGCTCTATCTTCCTATTTTATCGAAAAAATGATACATGCCCTAATGAAATGCTTTTCAGTAAACAGTTACTTCGCATCAAAAAAATGACGTGGACGCAGTTGGAATAATGCTGCGATCATATTGAGCGGGAATTTTTTCACTGAATGATTATACGTTTCTGTTGCTTGATTATATTTAATAATTAAATTTTGAATTTCATGTTCATTTACTCGTTCATCTTTCTCCGAAACAGTTTGAACCACATGATTATGTCGTAAAAACAACTCATATTGTGCTTCGATTTCCTCTAAAGAACTTTTCTTAGACAATACAATATTCGATTCAAGTTCTTTATTTCGCTCCACTATTGCATTCCAAGCGAATTGAATACGTTCCCCTAATTTCATTTGATGGTTCATTGCTATTTGTTGCAATTTCAACAACTTATGATAAGCCGCAATAACTAACAATACTAGAATAATTAATAAAATGACGATAGCCATCGCAGTTAAAAATAGTACTTCTGCCATCTCAAAACCTCCGACTTCTTATTTTTAGAGAGAAAAAAGACAAGAATACAAATGCATTCTTGCCTTAAATAGTTTAAGAAAATTGTACCATTGTATACTTTTTACGTCCACGACGAACGATTGTAAATTGATCCTCTAAACGATCTTCAGCTGAAATCACATAATCCAACTCTTTAATTTTTTCACCGTTGATTGAAATTGCACCATTCGTTACATCTTCACGTGCTTGACGTTTTGATGTTGTAACACCAGCTTCCACGATGAAATCAACAATGTTTTTATCTTCTTTTGGCATTTCAGCAGATGGTACATCTTTAAATGCATCACGCATTTCATCAGCCGATAATGCTTTTAAATCACCGCTAAATAATGCTTCTGAAATACGAATCGCTTGTGCTAAAGCTTCTTCACCATGAATTAACTTCGTCATTTCTTCAGCTAATGTTTTTTGCGCTTTACGTAAATGTGGCTCTTCTTGTACTGTAACTTCTAATGCTTCAATTTCTTCACGCTCAAGGAATGTAAAGATTTTCGTATATTTAATTACGTCAGCATCGGCAGCATTTAGCCAAAATTGGTAGAACTCATAAGGGGATGTTTTCTTAGCATCTAACCAAACTGCCCCGCCTGCCGTTTTACCAAATTTCGTACCATCTGCTTTTGTTACTAATGGAATCGTAAAACCAAATGCTTTGGCATGTTCATCTTGTTGTACTTTACGAATCATTTCAAGCCCAGTCGTAATATTCCCCCATTGGTCAGATCCACCAATTTGCACACGAACATTATGATGTGAGTATAAATGGTTAAAGTCAATCGCTTGAATTAACATATACGAGAACTCAGTAAATGAAATACCGCCTTCTAGACGAGAAGCGACATTGTCTTTTTGTAACATGTAATTCACACCGATATTTTTCCCATAGTCTCGTAAAAATTCGATTAATGTCAAATCACTAATCCAGTCTTTATTATTGACCATTTTCGCGCCATTTTCTGTGTCGAAATCAAAAATACGCTCTAATTGTTTTTTAATACCACGAACGTTATCGTCGACTTGCTCTGTCGTTTGTAATTGTCTTTCTTCTGAACGTCCAGATGGATCTCCAATCATTCCTGTTGCCCCACCGACTAATAGTACTGGTTGATGTCCGTGTTGTTGGAAACGACGTAATGTTAAAAGTGGCACAATATGCCCGATATGCATACTATCTGCAGTTGGGTCTACCCCACAGTATAAAGAAATCTTTTCGTCTTCAACTAACTTCTTTAAACCTTCTTCATCTGTTTGTTGGTATAGTAACCCTCTCCACTTTAAATCTTCAATTAATGTTTTTGTCATGATGTTCTCCTCCTAGAAAATGGTTTTCTATTAATCGCTATAAAGGCATAAGAAAAACCCCTACACGATTAACAAATCATGCAGGGGCGCTATATGTATAACGCGGTACCACCCGGCTTGAGAAAACTCTCCACTCAATTCGCTTTTTCGTCAAGCAGACGTTACGCTCCAGAACTGTAATTCGACAATAATCAACTGAGTAACTTGCACCATCCGTTACCTCTCTAAACAGTATAATTACCACTACTGCGGAACCTTCATCGCGTAAATTTAAATTGTTAATTTAATCATAACGATTTTTCAAAAGATGTCAATCATTGTGCATTAAAATTATCATCGTTTTTCGTTATCATTAAACGATTTTATTTTGAAAGAATGTGCTATAATGGAAAATATTCAAGGAGGGTGACATCTTTTGATAGAAAAAATAAAAAATAAATTGCGTACAGTAGAAGATCGACTAGACCACTTACACGAAAATCATTGGGCGAGAAGATTACGCATTACTTCAAGTGTCTTATGGAATTTATTTCTTTTAGTGCTGATTAGTGGTGCTGCTCTATTTATCTTCGCTTCTTCAGTCGGAGCTGGCTATTTTGCTTCACTCGTTTCGAAGGAGCCACTGCGTTCAAAAGAAGAGATGCGCAATGAGATTTTAACATACGAAGAGACATCAGAGATTTATTTTTCTGACAATGTTTATTTAGGAAAAGTCAATGCAGATATCGAGCGAAAAGAAATAAAACTTTCTGAGGTATCTCCTTACGTCATTGATGCTGTGTTTGCCACAGAAGATGAATATTTCGAAACGCATCCTGGAATTGTACCTAAAGCGGTATTACGTGGAATTATCCAAGACGTTACCAATTCATCCAGTCAAACAGGTGGTTCGACACTGACACAACAATTAATTAAACTACAAATTTTAACGAATGAAGTATCTTACGAACGGAAAGCGAAAGAACTATTACTTGCAATGCGCTTGGAAAAGTTTATGGGAAAAGATGAGATTTTAGAAGCTTACTTAAACGTTATTCCGTATGGGCGTAATTCAAACGGCAGTAACATCGCAGGAATTGCAGCAGCGGCTGAAGGGATCTTCAATGTCAAAGCAAGTGAATTAAACTTGCCGCAATCAGCTTATATTGCAGGAATTCCTCAATCACCTTTCGCCTACACACCATTTTACAATCAAGGGCGTGGGTTAAAAGAACCGGAATATTTAGAGCCTGGTATTAAACGTATGAAAACTGTGCTCTTCCGAATGAAAGAAACGGGCTATATTTCAAAAGAAGAATATGAAGCAGCACTGGCTTATGATATTACACAAGATTTCCGTTCACCAGAACAACGCGCAAGTGAAAGGTACCCTTACTTAACGCAAGAAATTCAGTTGCGTACAATTGAAGTACTCGCGAAAATTTTAGCGGAAGAAGACGGGGTCGATCCTGAACGATTAAAGCCTGAGAAAAAACTACGTGAGAAATATGAAATTATGGCAAAACGAGCGATGACAACAAATGGTTACCGCATTCATTCAACTGTCAATAAAGAACTATATGACCAAATGAATGAAGCTGCTCAAAGTTTCCAACACTATGGATACACGTATAAAGATGAAAAAACAGATTCTGAAACTGGTGAAACAGTTATAGAAGAAAGCCCAGTACAAGTTGGGAGCATTATGATAGAAAACAGCACAGGTAAAATTTTGTCATTCGTTGGGGGAAGAGATTTCGAATTAACAAACTTCAACCATGCAACACAAAGTTATCGCGCAAACGGTTCGACGATGAAACCACTACTCGTTTATGCACCTGCTATTGAATACGGGAAAATTGGTGCTGGAAGTCCAGTTGTAGACGTTAAATTTAACATTACACCAAGGTGGAACTTAAATAACTTCTTAGCGGGACAAGAATTGGGGATCATCCCTGCGCGTGAAGCACTTGCGAAATCACAAAACTTAGCAACTGCAAGACTTTACCGTGACATTATCGACCGTGATCCAGCTCAATTTTTAGACAAAATGAACTTTACTCGACTCGATGCCGATGAACATCATAACTACTCGCTATCGATTGGCGCAATGCGTAACGGGACAAGTGTTGAAGAAAACACCAATGCTTTTGCAACATTTGCCAACGGTGGGAAGTTTATCGAATCGTATATGATTGATAAAATTGAAGATATGGAAGGGAATATTATTTTCCAACATGAAAGTGAACCTGTAGAAGTATTTAGTCCGCAAACTTCTTATATCGTTACAGATATGATGCGTGACGTAACAAAATATGGTACAGGTACAATTATGAAACAAAATTTAAACTTTGGAATTGATATTGCTGCTAAAACAGGTACGACAGATAATTATGTTGACGCTTGGTTAGTAGGTTATAATCCAAATGTTTCCTTAGGCGTTTGGTTAGGTTATAGAGATAATAAACGTGGTTTATACCCAGCAAGTTTAAGAAATTCTTATTTGCCACCAAGTAACCGTGTGAACTTATTATTTGCACGCTTAATGAACGCAGCAAATGCAACAACACCTGAATTAGTTGGAGCAAAAGATGTTTTCCAACGTCCTAAAGGAGTGGTATCACGTTCATTCTGCGGAATTTCAGGTTTAGCACCTTCACAAGCTTGTTCTTCAGCTGGTCTCGTGCGTTCAGATTTATTCAACGCTAATGTATTTGTACCTTCAAAAGCAGATGATAGTATGATTTCTGGGTCTTATGTCTCTGTCAATGGACAAAAATATTTAGCCCTGCCGTCTACCCCACCAGAATTTATCGTTTCAGGTGGCAGTGGTGTAAATGCAGAGTTTATTAAACGGATGTTAGGACCATGGGGTGGAGATGCTTCAAAATTATTCTCCGAGAAATCAGGATTTGGTTCGAGTGTCATTTCTGGGGCGAAATTCGAAGCTGATAGTGTAAATCCGTCAGGTGTTTCCGCTGCGTTAAACGGCTCTGTGCTCACTTGGTCAAGATCAGGATCAAATGATGTCATCGGCTATTATGTGTACAGAAACGGCTCAAAAATCGCAACGATTCGTGATGGCCAAGCTTTATCACATACAATTTCTGGAGATGGTGATTTTACAGTTCGAGCTGTCGATATTACAGGCTTACTATCTGAACCTTCTAATGCTGTAAAAGTTGAAGCAGAAGAAAAACCCGAAGATCCTAAAGATGATCCTGACAAAGATTCAGGTAAAGAAGAAAAACCTGATAAAGACAAAGATAAGGACAATGATAAAGATAATGATAAAGATAATGATAAAGACAATAACAACGGATCTGATAAAAACCCTGGGAATAACGATGATAAAGATGATGAACCAGGAAAGCCTGAAGACGATAAAGAATAGCTTTTAACTAGAAGTTATAATCAAAAAAGTTCATGCTTGCTCAGCAGAAAATACATTTAGTAAGAATAGACCTCAAGAACGTTTTATTAACGACGTTCTTGAGTTTTTTTATACTGCTATTTTGGCTCCGCACTATGAAACGCCCTTAATCGTACACAGCGTTTTGGTAAAACTGATGATTACCTGAATTCAAGTTAAAAAGCCATTAAAACAAATAAATGCTTTAATGGCTTATATTACTTAATCTTCAATTGTTGATAAATCACCTGTTGGTAAATTTAACTCCCATGCTTTTAACACACGACGCATAATTTTACCACTTCTCGTTTTTGGTAGCTTATCTTTAAATTCAATTTCACGCGGTGCTGCATGTGCAGCTAATCCACGCTTTACAAATAAACGAATATCTTCTTTTAACTCTTCTGTCGGCTCATATCCTTCATGTAAAGAAATAAATGCTTTAATAATTTCTCCACGTACAGGATCAGGTTTCCCGATTACACCTGCTTCTACAATCGCTTCATGTTCAAGTAATTTACTTTCTACTTCAAACGGTCCTACACGCTCACCACTCGTCATAATGACATCATCTACGCGGCCCTGGAACCAGAAATAGCCGTCTTCATCCATATAAGCTGAATCTCCCGACACATACCATTCATCATTGATGAAATACGTATCGTATAATTCATCACGGTTCCAAATTTTACGCATCATAGATGGCCAGCCTTTTTTAATCGCTAAATTCCCCATTTCATTCGGTGGCAAGACATTTCCTTGGTTGTCAATAATCGCTACTTCAACACCTGGAACTGGTTTCCCCATAGAACCCAATTTAATCGGCATACAATTATAGTTACAAATAATATGCGCACCTGTTTCTGTCATCCACCAAGTGTCGTGAACTCTTAAATTAAATGTATCCATACCCCAACGTACAACTTCAGGGTTTAATGGCTCTCCGACAGATAAAATATGGCGTAATGAAGAAAGATCATGTTGTTTCACTTCTTTTTCTCCTGCACCCATTAACATACGGAATGCAGTCGGCGCACTATACCAAATGGTAACTCCGTATTCATCAATTGCTTCATACCAATTTTTTGGTGAGAAACGACCGCCCAATATTAATGTCGTCGTTCCGTTTAATAAAGGTCCTAAAATACCATAAACAGTTCCCGTCACCCATCCTGGATCTGCTGTACACCAATAAATATCGTCTTCACGTAAATCTAATACCCAACGTGCTGTTTGAAGTTGTTGCACCATCGCTTTATGTGCTAAAACAATCCCTTTAGGTTTCCCCGTAGAGCCTGAAGTATAATGGATTAACATTGGGTCTTCTAAATCTACCCATTCAATCTCAAAATCTTTCGATGCTTCTTGTAAACAACTATTGAAATCTACTACTTGATTCGTTTCTTCAATGTCTTTTCCTACTAAAAAAATTGTTTCTAATTTTGGTAATTTATCAAGCGGAACCCGTTCTAATAGTTCTGGCGTTGTTACAATTGCTTTCGCTTCGCTATCCATTAAGCGATCATACACCGCTTCTTCCATAAATGCTTCGAATAAAGGTCCCACAATTAAACCTAATTTTAAACCACCTAATAATGTGAAATACAATTCTGGTGAGCGAGGCATGAATACGAATAAGCGATCTCCTTTTTCTAGTGTAGAATGTCTTTGTAATACATTCGCTGCTTGATTCGTTAATTTTTTCAATTGATGATATGTGTATGTTTCTTTACGGTTTTCATCTTTATAGAATAAAGCGACTTTATTTTTCCGATCAGAGTTTGCATGTTTATCGACAGCTTCAAAAGCAATATTAACTTTATCACTTTCAGACCAACTAAACTCTTTTTCTACATCTTTCCAATTGAAGTTAGCTGCTGTTTCAGCGTAATCTTTTAATTGATAATCCCCTTTTACAACAGGTAATGTTTCGACTTTCATCATTTCCCTCACCCTTTCTTTAATTTACAATTTCTATTTTACATGAAATAATCAAAATGTGAAAATAATTTGTCATTTCAGATAACAAATTTAAAATATTCGTTTTTATGTCTCACTATCTTTAAATTTGTTGTATACTGAATAATATAGTCATGGTAAAGAGGTGATTGTCAATTGGAACATATTAAAACATATAATGCAATGGAAATTAAACACAAAAATGGAGATATCATCATAGAAGGCCCGATTTCTTCAGAAGAACTAGCGAATCTTGAGTTCCATGAAGATCTCGTTGCTTTCCGTCCTGCCCCACAACAACATAAAGCTTTAATCGGAATTGCTGCCTTACCTGAAGGGCGAATTATTATTGTCCGCGAACAAAATCAAGTCGTCGGTTACGTCACGTATGTGTATCCTGATCCACTAGAAAGATGGGCTGAAGACAAAATTGAAAACTTAATCGAGCTAGGAGCCATTGAAGTTATTCCAAAATTCCGCGGTGGTGGTGTCGGGAAAGCACTATTACAAGTGTCCATGATGGATGATGCGATGAATGATTACATCGTTATTACTACTGAATACTATTGGCATTGGGACTTAAAAGGAACTGGCCTTAATGTGTGGGAATACCGTAAAGTGATGGAAAAAATGATGCAAGCGGGTGGATTAGAATATTTCGCAACAGATGATCCTGAAATCAGTTCGCATCCAGCAAACTGTTTAATGGCAAGAATCGGCACTCGTGTTGAGGCAGATGCTATTCAAAGATTTGATAATTTAAGATTTAAAAATCGTTTTATGTATTAAGTACGCGACAACCTATTTTCAAGAAGGTTGTCAAAAGTGAATTGTAAGCGCTTTATTTACTTAACAAAAAGTGGGTGATGATGTTGTTAATCGAAGAAATTATGACACGTGATGTGCAAACATTAACGGCTGGTCATACAGTGAAAGATGCTGTTGAAGTAATGAGAAAGTTTAAAATCCGACATATTCCGATTGTTGATGAAAATCAATCCGTTATCGGGATTATTACAGATCGCGATTTAAAAGAAGCTGTACCTTCTAGTTTGATTGCCGGACATTATGAAGAAATCTATACTACAAAATTAGAAGAAGTTATGACAAAAAATCCACTTGTCGCACATCCAATGGATTTCGTTGAAGAATCTGCGGTCTTATTTTACGATAAACAAATTGGTAGCTTACCGGTCGTCTCTAACGGTGAACTCATCGGTATTGTAACAGAAACTGATTTACTCTATACCTATATTGAATTGACTGGCGCAAACCAACCAGGTTCGCAAATTGAAGTGCGTGTACCGAATGTGCCAGGTATTTTATATGAAGTGTCGAAAGTTTTTAATGATCATAAAACAAATGTATTAAGTGTGCTCGTTTATCCTGATAAAGAAAATGTAAACTCTAAAATCCTTGTCATCCGTTTTAAAACGATGAATCCACTGCAAATTATAGAGAGATTGAGAACAGCTGGTTTTGAAGTGTTATGGCCAAATGTTCCAGGCATTGATGTATGAAAAAAGAAGCGGTTTTCGTTTATTCGGATGAGCAATTAAATTATTCTTTTTCAGAAGAGCACCCTTTTAATCAAAAACGCATTACGTTAACAGTCGATTTATTAAAGCAAATCGGCGCATTAACAAATGAAATGATTGTTCCTTCTCGCATTGCAACAGATGAAGAAATTTTACTCGTTCACGAAGAAAAGTTTGTGGACACTGTAAAAAAAGCAGGACGTGGTGAAATTTCCTCTTCTGCTGGAGAAGTTTATGGAATCGGCACAGAAGATACACCTATTTTTCCAAATATGCATGAAGCAAGTGCGATGCTCGTTGGAGGTACTTTAGCTGCAGTAGATGAAGTAATGGAAGGGCGCGCAAAACATGCCTTAAATCTTGGTGGCGGACTGCATCACGGCTTTAAAGGACGTGCATCAGGGTTTTGCGTTTATAATGATAGTTCAGTAGCGATTAAGTATATGCAAGAAAAATATGGTGTTCGCGTATTGTATGTCGATACAGATGCTCACCACGGTGACGGTGTACAATGGGCTTTTTACGATGATCCATCTGTTTGTACATTTTCTATTCATGAAACAGGGCGTTATTTATTCCCTGGTACTGGAAACATTACAGAACGTGGGAATGGACCTGGTTACGGGACATCTTTTAATTTTCCAATTGATGCTTTCACCGAAGATGAATCTTTTTTAAACATTTACCGAACTGCCTTAAGAGAAGTCGTCGAGCATTTTAAACCTGATGTCATTTTGACGCAAAATGGTGTCGATGCACATTTTTTCGATCCGCTTACCCATTTATATGGAACGATGAATTTATATAAGGAAATCCCCAAATTAGCGAAAGAGCTAGCAGATGAATTTTGTGATGGAAGATGGATTGCTGTTGGTGGCGGTGGGTATGATATATGGCGTGTCGTGCCAAGAGCCTGGTCACATTTATGGATTGAGATGAGCAGCCAACAACAACCGACTGGTCCACTACCTCAACAATGGCTGGAACATTGGCAAAAAGAAGCTCCCGTTACTTTAATTCCGACGTGGGAAGATCCGCAACCGCTTTATAAAGAAATTCCGCGTAAAGCAGAAATCACAGAAAAAAATGCTCATATGCTTGCACAAGCATTACATACCATTCGTCAGCAACAATAAATTTACGCACTTCATAATCAGTATATTCCGCATTGGTAGACTTATATGTAAAAAGCACTTGAGAGGATAATTAGACTTCCCTTTCAAGTGCTTTTCATTACTTTACTGAATCTCGTTCAGCAATACTATATGGTAATACTACTTGTTTATCAGCAACTTCTTCTTTATCCATTAACTTCGTTAACAGACGCATTGCTACAGCTCCAATGTCATACAATGGAACGACTACAGATGTTAACTGAGGACGTACAATACGCGTTAAATTTGAATGTTCATAGCAAATCATTTCGTAATCATTTGGTACGGAATAACCAGCATCACGAATGCCATTTAAAACGCCTACTGCAATCGAGCTATTGACTGCAAAAAATGCCGTCGGTTGTTCACGCAACACTTCAACCTGTGCCCAACTTTCATAAGCTACATCATAATCATCTTCAATTTCCAACACATAGTCCTCATTCAATTCAATGCCCGCATCTTTTAAAGCACGTTCATAGCCTTTCTTTTTATGAAGGCGATTAATGTCTCTCTTAAATGGTCCAGTAACAAATACGATTTTTGTATGACCATTAGCAATCAGTCGATTCACCGACTCATAAGCAGCTTCTTCATAATCTATATTGACTGTCGCAAATTGTTCTTCCGTGTCTAAAGTTCCTGCCAATACAACAGGTACAGGCGCTTTGGACATTTCTTCTCGTATTTCATCAGATACTGAATCACTCATAAAAATAATGCCGTCTACCTGTTTGCCTAAGTGATCAGCAAACAATTCCAATTCTCTTTCAGATCTTTCATCTGAATTCGATAAAATAATATTATACTCATACATCGTTGCAATATCTGCAATCCCTCTTGATAATTCACCATAAAACCTCGATGAAATATCTGGTACAATGACACCAATTGTCGTTGTTTTTTTACTTGCTAAACCTCTTGCTACAGCATTCGGTCGGTAACCAAGTCGCTCGATACTTTCCAATACTTTCCTTCTAGTTGTAGGCTTGACATTTTGGTTGCCATTAACAACGCGTGAAACCGTTGCCATGGACACGTTCGCATCTCTTGCTACGTCATATATTGTTATTGCCATAAGCATCTCTCCTTCTCTCTTCATCTACAGACAACTATTTATGTTTTACGATTTTATCCGAAAAACTTCCTTATAAGTCATTAAAACATACATTTGCTCTACTTTCCACTGTTAATCTGAACTGTCGTAAAATAGACTCAAAAATTTTCTTAAATGAAAAACTGTTGCGGAAAGTATGTACACTTTCCACAACAGTTTTCATTTTTAAGCATGTACTTTTAAGTAATCCATTAAAGCACTATAAAATGCATCGAATTGGTCTAAATCCATTTGTTGCGCTGAGTCAGATAAAGCAACTGCTGGATCTGGATGCACTTCAGCCATTACACCGTCCGCCCCAACCGCAAGTGCCGCTTTAGCAGTTGGTAGTAGAATATCACGTCTTCCAGTAGAGTGTGTCACATCTACAAAGACTGGTAAATGTGTTTCTTGCTTTAAGATTGGTACAGCAGAAATGTCTAATGTGTTACGTGTTGCACGTTCGTATGTGCGGATTCCACGTTCACATAAAATAATCTGATCATTACCTTGAGAAATAATATATTCAGCTGCATTGATAAATTCATCAAGCGTTGCAGCAAGTCCACGTTTTAATAATACTGGCTTATTAACAGAACCAGCTTCTTTTAATAATTCGAAGTTATGCATATTACGCGCACCAATTTGAATCACATCGATATAATCTAATGCTTCCTCCAAATGGGCTGGCGTTACAATTTCGCTGACAACCGCAAGTCCTGTTTCATCCGCAGCGCGCTTTAAGATTTTTAAACCTTCTAATCCTAAGCCCTGGAAATCATATGGAGATGTACGTGGTTTATATGCACCACCACGAATTAACTTTTGCCCTTTCGCTTGAAGCTCTTTCGCAACTGTTAATACTTGCTCATATGATTCTACTGCACATGGACCAAAGATGAATGATGGTCGTCCATTTCCAATTGCTTGCCCGTTAATATTTACAATTGTATCTTCCGATTTTTTCTTACGCGATACAAGAAGTGCATTTCTTTGCTCATCTTCTTGAATTTCTAATGCTGACATAAAGATTCCTTTGAAAATATGCTCCATTACACCATTTGGCAATGGTCCTTTATTGTATTCCTTTAGGAAGTTTAACATTTCGCGTTCTCGGATCGGGTCATAACGATTGACACCTTGCTTTTCTTTTACTTTTCCAATCTCTTGGACAATTTCAGTTCTCTCGTTAATTAAATCTAAAATTTGCGTGTTCAACTCGTTTACCTTCGTTCTCAACTCATCTAAATTTAGGTGTCCCATTTATGTCCTTCCCCCTTCTGAACATATCTCACTTTTAGTTCTTGACGAAATATGTTACATTTTTGATAATAGACCTATTATAGACAACTATTATAAAAAAGTCACGTTAATTTTTATATTTTCACAAAACTTACTATTATTTGCTCAATTTAGAAAGGATGAAAGCTATGTCAAATCCGATTTTTTCATTAGATATCGGTACCCGTTCTGTTGTCGGCACAATTTTGGAAGAAACAAATGGTCATTATGAAGTACTTGACCTCATTTCTTTAGAACATGAAGAGCGCTCCATGATTGACGGACAAATCCATAATATTTTAAACGTTAGTAAAGTGATTGAAACAATTAAGCAACAGCTTTCTGACAAGTATGGTGCGCTCCGTCAAGTCAGTGTGGCAGCTGCAGGGCGTGCACTTGCAACCGAAGAAGGCATTTTAACATTAGAACTTGCGAATGAAAAAATTGCTAGTACGGAAGATTTGCATCGTTTAGAATTAGCTGCAGTTCAAAAAGCACAAGAAACACTTATAGAAAAATCCGCTTTACCAAATCAACAAACGTATTATTGTGTTGGGTATTCTGTTTTACAATATACATTAGATGATCAAGTCATTGGAAACTTAATTGACCAAGTTGGTAAGCAAGCACAAATCCACGTCATTGCAACATTTTTACCGCAAGTCGTCGTAGAATCTTTACTCGCTGCTTTAAAGCATGCTGATTTAGAAATGACTGCCTTAACATTAGAGCCAATCGCTGCAATTAATGTATTAGTCCCTCCGTCTATGCGTAAATTAAACATTGCACTTGTCGATATTGGAGCTGGAACTTCTGATATTGCGCTTGCAAACGACGGAACGATTACAGCTTATGGCATGGTACCACTTGCGGGCGATGAAGTAACTGAAGCATTAAGCCAAGCTTATCTCGTTGACTTCCCTATTGCAGAAGAAGTGAAGAAACAGTTACATACGAATGATTTTGTGGAAATCGAAGACATATTAGGTTTTCAACAACAATTTTCAACAGAAGAAGTGTATGCAGAAATCGAACCGACCGTGACGAAAATCGCGACGACGATTGGTCAAGAAATTATGCGCTTAAACAATAATGAAGCCCCTAAAGCCGTTATTCTTGTCGGAGGAGGTAGTTTAACGCCTAAGTTAGCAAAGTCTTTAAGTGAAGCGTTAAACCTGCCTGAGACGCGTGTAGGCATTCGAGGTCTTGAAGCATTGAGCAATGTGACGGTGTCAAAAGAGTTTGGACAATCTCCGGAACTCGTCACACCAATTGGAATTGCGATCGCTGCAAAAAATTCGCCGCTTAATTATATGACCGTAACGGTAAACGAACAAACCGTTAGAATGTTTGAATTAAAAGAAATGACCGTTGGCGATGCTTTATTAATTTCCAATTTCTCGATGGAAGAAATGTACGGTAAACCAGGGCGAGGCATGACCATTACTTATAACAATAAAACATTGGCAATTCCTGGTGAAATGGGGCGCATGTCTGTCATTCATCTAAACGGGGAACGTGTGACGATTAAAGAAGTCATTAAAAGCGGCGATGTTATTACAATAATACCTGGTGAAAATGGTCAAGAAGCCAAAGTTACAGTTGCTGAACTCATTGATGAAGTCACACCGATTGACATTACAGTAAACGGGGAAGAATTGACCATTCAGCCACAAGTGATGGTGAACGGTAATGAAGTACCTTTAACTCATCAAGTGCGTGACCGTGATCGTTTAACTGTTTTTTATCTTAAAACAGTAGAAGATACTTTAAAAATAGTCAACAACACTGTACAATCTCCTAATTTCACTTTGAAAATCGATGGTCAAACGATTCGTTTAAAATCCAACGAAGCATCTTATAGAGTGAATGGTCAACAAGTGCCGTTACATTATGAATTACAACAAGCTGATCAACTTACATTAGAGCCTGTAACAATTCCTAGCTTTCAGTCAATTGCAAGCCAATTAAATCTAACTTTGAAAAATGAAATACCCATTTATTTTAACGGGGAGGCCATTCATTTAAAACGTGCAACATATGAATTTTATAAAAATGGGGAATTATGTTCAGCTGAAACAACAATCGATCGTAATGATCGCATCGAATGGAAATCTATCCCACACAACCCTTTCGTCTTTAGCGATGTTTTTCGGCATACAGACTATCAATTACCGACCCATGCGAATGGCACGTATCAATTGCTAAAAAATGGGGTCGCTACTGAATTAACTGCGGTTTTAGCACCTGGAGATCGGTTAGAAATCGCTTTTCATAACGACTAAAAACTTGATGCTCTCTTCTCAAACGCGCAACTTTAGTAAAAACACGTATTGAAAAAAAGGTTAGCCAGTAAGAATTACTTGGCTAACCTTTTTCATGTTCAATTATTTCTCTTCTTCATCTTTTTGCTCAACAACTGCTTCTTTCAATGCTTCCGCTGTTTTCGTTGTTGCTTCTTCTAACTCTTCGATTTTCTCTTGAGCCACATCGACAACATTACGATCGCCGCCCGATGAAACATTTTCTTCTACATAGTCTGTAATTTCTTCTGTTTTAGACTTTGCTTGATCTACAAGTTGTTCAGATTGTGATTTAATTGTATTTGTTACTTCTTCTGTTTTTTCTTTTGCTACTTCAGCTAATTCAGTTGCTTTGTCTTTCGCAACATTGCCGTATTCTACAGCTTTATCTTTCGCAACTGATGTAAGCTCAATGCTTTTTTCTTTCCATTCATTTGCTTGCTGCCCTAGATCTTCACGCATTTCTTTACCAGTTTTTGGTGCTAAAAATAATGCAGCTGCCGCTCCGATAACACCACCAACAAGTGCGCCTAATAGGAAGCTACCAGCACCACTTTCATTTTGTTCTTCATAAAATGTGTCAGTGTAGCCTTTATTTACGTAATGCGCTGGTAAATAAATCGTTTCACCTGCATTTAATTTTTCATCTAGCTTCTCATCTTCTGTGTAATAGTTTTCATTTGACATAAAAAATCTCCTCACTTTATCCATCATTCAATTATTTAGTATTACCATAATAAAGTAGATTCCCCAAATCTATCCATTTTAAACCTACTTATATGATTTATTTCGACATAATTAGTAAAAATCCTTCTTAAATATGAAAAAAGTGACAAGACGATTAATCTTATCACTTTTTTCTTTACACGCTTTTAAGTTAATTCATTTTTAAATGCTTGTAAGTATTTCTGAATATCTCCTGCACCCATAAATAAAAACACAGCTTCTTCATGTTGTTTTAATGCTTCAATCTCTTCCAAAGCTAAATAATGTGCGTTTGGAATTCGATCGATTAAATCTTTAATCGTTAAATTACCTTCTTTTTCTCGTGCCGAACCGAAAATATCACATAAATAAACAGCATCCGCTTCTGTTAATGTTTGTGCAAACTCTTCTAATAATGCAGCTGTTCTTGTAAATGTATGCGGTTGGAAAACAGCAATGATCAGACGTTCTGGATATTTTTGTTTCGCTGATTGCAATGTTGCTTTAATTTCGGTTGGATGATGTGCATAATCATCCACTAAAATGTTTCCCGCTACCTCATGAACAGAAAAGCGACGTTTTACACCATTAAAGCTTGTTAAACCATCTTGAATAACAGATGCTGGGATACCTTCATAATGACATAGTGCAATGACACCTAAAGCGTTTAAAATGGCATGATCGCCTGGCTGTGGAATCGTAAATGTATAGTAAAACTCATTGCGTACAGAAACATCAAAAGTAGAGCCTGTAGAACTCTTTTGAATGTTTTTAGCCGCGAAATCATTCGATTCATCAAATCCATAATAAACGACAGGGACATGTGCTTGAATTTCTTGTAAATGAGGATCATCCCCACACGCAATTAAACCTTTTCTCACTTGAGAAGCCATTTCATTAAACGCAGATAAAACATCATCCAAGTCTTTAAAATAATCAGGATGATCGAAATCAATATTTGTCATAATCGCATAATCTGGTGAGTATGCTAAAAAATGACGTTTATACTCGCAAGCTTCAAAAGCAAAATATTCCCCTAGTTCCACACCTTTTCCAGTACCATCCCCAATTAAATACGAAGTGGGCGCATATCCTGAAACGACATGTGATAACAAGCCTGTTGTAGATGTTTTACCATGTGAACCTGTTACTGCAATTGAAGTGAAGTCCTCCATATATGTACCTAAAAATTCGTGATATCGAATGACTTCTACTCCAATCTCACGTGCACGAACTAATTCTGGGTGGTCATCAGAGAAGGCATTTCCTGCAATGACAACCATCCCTTCTTGAATGTTATTTTCATCAAAAGAAAGAATTTCAATTCCTCTTTGACGCAATGGTTCTTCAGTGAAAAAATATTTTTCAACATCTGATCCTTGCACTTTATGATTTGAATCATGCAAAATCTGAGCGAGTGAACTCATCCCAGAGCCTTTAATTCCTGTAAAATGAAACAATGTCATATTGTAACCTCCTGGGATTTTTCTAGCATCCCTTACTCTCAACTATTTCCAATTTAATTTTTAGTTAATCATTTTTTAAAGTTTAGACGTTCTTAATGTTTCAAGATCGCTTTCATTTAAATAAACATCTCGAGCTTTACTCCCTTGTTGCGGAGAAATAAAGCCTTGCACTTCCAAACGATCCATCAATTTAGCTGCCCGGTTATAACCGATGCTGAAATTTCGTTGTAGCATCGAAGTAGAAGCACTATTTTGTGCGACGATAAACTCGCAAGCTTCCATAAACAAAGGATCTTCATTTTCTTCAGCAGTCATTTTTAATAACTCATCTTGACCAAATAAATAATTTGGCTCAGCTTCTCGTTGCACATGTTCTATTATACGTTCAATTTCTTCATCCGTGACAAATGTCCCTTGTAAACGCGTTGCTGACGACTCTCCATTACCAATATATAATAAATCTCCTTTACCTAATAAACGTTCCGCACCATTTGTATCGATCATTGTTCTTGAATCGACCTGTGAGGATACTGAAAAGGCAATTCTTGTTGGAATATTGGCTTTAATAATACCTGTAATGACATCTACAGATGGTCTTTGTGTCGCAATAATTAAATGAATACCACAAGCTCTTGCTTTTTGAGCAATTCGACTAATTGAAATTTCAACGTCTCCTGGTGCAATCATCATTAAGTCTGCCAATTCATCAATCACAATTAATAAGTATGGCATTTTCTTCGAGAATTGTCTATGTTCAATTGCTTGTTTGTTATATCTTTCTATATCACGTACTCCTGCATGCGCAAGTAATTCATATCTTCTTTCCATCTCGTCTACTGCCCATTTCAATGCGACTGTAGCAGCTTTAACATCTGTAATAACTGGGCTAATTAAATGTGGAATGCCATTAAACGGAGCTAATTCTACCATTTTCGGGTCAATTAACATCATTTGTAGATCACTTGGTGCTGCTTTATAAAGTAAACTAATTAAAATAGAATTAATACATACGGATTTTCCTGACCCCGTAGCCCCAGCAATTAACCCATGTGGCATTTTGCGTAAATCGATCGTTACAGGTTCTCCCGTTAAACCTAAGCCTAATACTGCTTCCATAGGTGATTCTGATTGTAAAAATGCATCTGTTTGCAATACTTCTGAAATGCGCACAGCTCGTGGGGTACGATTAGGAATTTCGATTCCGATAGAGCTCGTCCCGGGAATTGGTGCTTGAATTCTAATGTCTCGCGCTGCTAATGCCAGTTTTAAATCGTCTATTAAATTGCGCACACGGCTTACTTTTGTGCCTTGTCCAACTGTCAATTCAAAACGTGTAACTGTCGGACCTTGAACCGCGTCAATCACTGAAGCTTCCACCCCAAAATGCGATAAAGATTCCTCTAAATTACGCGACTGATCATCTAACCATTGTTGATCATCCACTTTTGCTTCAGGTGGCATTAAATAATCCATATTAGGCATTACGTAAGGAACAGTTGATACGTCTTTCTCTTCAATCTCTTCTTGTTGTTGAAGATTTTCAGATACTTCTAGTTGTTCTTTTTCACTTAATATTGGTTCAATAGACTTTTGTTCATATTCAATTTCATCAATCAGCTCTTTTTGCACTGACTCGATTTCCTTAACTGACTCCTGTTGGTCGACCAATTCTTTTTCTTCTACTGCAATCATTTCATCCCTAATTTTTTGGGCTGCCAGTTTTTGCTTATCTCTTTTTAACATTAAAACATTAAAAGGAACAACTTTTTCTACAATTGGTTCTTCTTCCAACTCTTCTTGTTCAACTTCGTCAACATTCGTCAAATGATCAACTTCCTGATCCACTGCTGCCGAGGTGATTTCTTGTGGTTCAGGAACGGCTGTTTCAGCATTTTCTTCTTGCTTTTCTAATGGCTCATTTTGTGCAATGATTTGTCGAGAAAAGTCCTCCATTCGTTCTTGTTTTGGGATTTCCATTTCATCAATAGTATGTTCTGTTTCTACTTTTTCCACCTGAAGATTTACTGGATCGTCTTCAGCTAAAACAATAGATTGTTGAGGATCATTTTCAAACACTTCGTCAGATGCTACTTGATGCTTGTTAATCACTTCTTGAGAAGTTTCATTTACTTTATCTTGTAATGCTTTAGTTGAATTATCACTTTCAACCTGCCCTTCTTCTAATAGGGGGCGGTTCTCTTCTAAAAACGGTTCTTCTTCAAACTTTTTCACTCGTTCCTTACGCGATACATTTTTATAACCATAAATAGGCGATGCCACTTTGGTCGGTGTAAAACGTTCGGATTTACCTTCAAGATGTTGTTCAAAATGAGTTTCCAAATAATTTTGACGTGAATCCAGTAATTCTGTGGGTGGTTGCTCATTTTTAACAGTTGTTTTATGATCTTGTGCTTTATGAACATGAACAACTTGATTCTTCCCCGGCCAAAATTCATTTTGGTAAAGTGGGACGGGTTTAAAGTCATCTTTTAGTTCTGTAATAATGGCACGTGCTTTAGTCGTTTGGGCAGTTTCCGATTCTTGATCTTGCCAACCATATATTTCCGCATCACTAACAATTGGTGTATATAAATTTGAGCGCCTCGGAGCAATCGTCGTTGGTGCAACTTGATCATCTTCTTCATCTATCCATAAATCATTATCATTATCTATTTCAATTTTATCTTCATTATCAAAAAAATGTTTTTTTATTTTGTTAAACCAGTTCAACATAATCACTCTTTCTATCGAGATTACTCTATTTTACCAGTTCAAGCAGCCTGAAATCAAATATTATTGTCAAATATGATTTCGGACCTAATCATTTAGTTTATTCACGTTAAAAGAACCAAAAAAAGAGTAAAGCATAAAGCTCTACCCTTTGACTTACACTTATTGAACCGGGAATTCTTCGCCGATGACAGCATCAGCATCTAACACTAAAATTCCAACATCTTTTTGAGCATTTGGTAAGTTTAACTCTGATTCTGAACAAATCATTCCAGAAGATGGTACACCGCGTAATTCTGCATCACGAATGACCATTCCAGAAGGCATGACAGCACCTACTTTTGCAACGACAACTTTTTGGTCAGCATCAACATTCGCTGCACCACAAACAATTTGTAGTGTTTCTGCCCCTACATCTACTGTACAGATATTTAATTTATCCGCATTTGGATGCTTTTCTTTTGCCGTCACATGCCCGACTACAAATTTAGGAGTTAAATCCACTTCTAACTTAAAGTTTACTCCACATTGATCAAACGCCTGTTGTACTTTTGAAACAAGTTCTTCCGTTAATTTAACTGGTCCATTGGCATCCATTTCAACATAATTAGTTGCGTTAAAAAGATTGAAGCCTACTACTTCATTCGATTTTTCATCGCGAATTAATACAACGTCTTGATGCTTTTCAGCAATTGTATAAGCTGGCTTTTCTGTTGTTAGTTGTCCGAGTAAGACGTTTCCTACACCTTCTAAATTGTAAAATAAGTTCATTTCTCGTCTTGTCCTTTCTTCTTAGCAGTTCTGTTTTTCGCCATTATAAAAATCGGCTCTAATTGTCCTTCTTCATATACGAATGACAATGAAGTAACTGGTACAATACCGTTTGTGAAAAATTGCATCGTCATTTGTGCGAGTACATCATACCCTGTTTTATTACGAATGTCACCAATAATTAACACGTCTTGATGTGGAACCGATACAGTCATATCGCCTTCAATTTTTGAAGCCATGTCTTTTAAAAAGCCATCGTTTAAAATTCTACTCGCGTCATAACCATCATTGTTATTCACAAAATAGAAAATATTACCTGCCACTTCATCTTGTTTCATTTTAGTAGATAGTTTACGGACATTAAATAAAGCCATTTCTTGAATTTCAGAAGCTGTTTTCCCTAAACTTTCTAACATGCCTTCATCAATTAAACGATATGTTTCTCCTAAATCCAAAGCATAATAAACAACCGTTTCAGCAGTATGTGCTTTCGTAATAAAAGCTTGTCCCGCCGCTGTCTTTTTCGCAAAAGAAGTCGAACGAATGACTGGAAATACTTGCTCTTCTCCAGTAAAACCAATCTTTTCTTCATGTTCCATCGCTCTAAATGTTGCATTAATTAAATGCACAACTTCCTCAATTGCAACTTCTTTTTTAGTTTTATATTTTGTTTGTAATTGCTGAAGTGATAAGTCAATACCTTTTTTCAATTGACGATGTTCAATTCTTAATTGATCTTTTTCATGATCATATTGAAAGTCGTAATTTGTGGATGTGAGATGACTTTTCAACACTTCAATTAGTTGTTTAGATTTCAAATTGTCAACTCCCTATTATAATTGAATCGAACGAACAATTTCCATCATTGCTTGTACATCTTTATGCATGTTCGTGCTTTTCGTAACCGTTGAGATTTTTGCACCGCCTGCATTGACGACAAGCTCAACCATTTCATCTTCGTAGTCAATGACAGCTGCAAAACCATAATCATTTTCCGCTGTAAATTGTTCTTCTTCTAAAATCGTCAAATTGTCATTGGCATGCAAAAGCTCATAAAACAACTTACTGTTTGATGCTTCATTCGGGTTGATAAATAAAATAAACGGTTGTTTACCTTTTGTTAAAATAATATTTTGTTGATCCGATTCATTACTAATCTTGAATTTTGGCGGGATATATACTTGTAACCCTTCTATCTCTTCATTTGTTGCCTTAGGTTTATATTCAAACGTTTCTCTTGCAAGTTTAATCGTTTCTTTCGCACTTTCTTCAGGTGTTTTTCCGCAAGCAGTCAGGAGCAATATGATGCCAAATAGCAATAAAACTTGAAGCTTTCTATTCTTCATTGTTTAGCCTCCACTCTAATCCTTCACGCAATTGCATGATCTTATTAAGAACTTTAACATTGTTGACTTCGTCTTTTCTACCTATTCACCCATAAAAAATACTCGACCATAAGTTAAAATCCTTATCCTATTTTAAGGATGATTGTGGCGCAATGCAACTGATGCGATTTATTTTCAGGATTCATTTAGCAACTAGCTTTATGTATCACTCATCTAGTTGCTTCGTTGCATATTGATATTGTCCAATTAATAACATCATAATATGTATAAATAACTCACTTCTGGAAACCATTCCATCTGTAAACATCCCCATCGCACCTGACGTCTGGCGTATATTTTGTTGTGCAAAATAGCTTTCCACTACAGGTCCAAGTTCTTGTCCGTTTCTTAGTTGATTCGCAATTTCATCGGGCAATGGAATAAGCGCACCTCCAGCTGTAAAAACCTCTCCAGTTGGCAAAGCTAACGCCCCCCAATTACAAACGTAAACTTGACCTTTTAACTCACGTACGCCGCCTTCAAAACCGATGCCAATTGCTTGAGACTTAGAAGTACTTGCCGCTTTTGCACGGTTAATAGCACCTGTTACTGTTTCCTCATCACCAAATGGTTGTTCTTTAACACCAGAAGTACATTGCATCGCTGTCAATTCATACTGTTCATATACATCTTCTAGTACTGCCTTTGCTGCAGCAATTTTTGCTTTATTTGTCGTTCCAATTACAAATTCCATCTAATCCCTCCAATTCACAAAGTAAACCGTCCTTCTTTTGATTTGAAGGACGGTTTTAATTTACCCATTTTGTTTAATTGTGTCAATTGTTGATTGATCGCAAGACGTCACAAGTTTCACTAATAACTCTTTCGCAGCTGCATAATCGTCTGTATGAATAATCGAAGCTGCAGTATGGATATAACGTGAACAAATGCCGACAACTGCACTTGGAATGCCTTCATTCGCAATATGCACTTGTCCCGCATCCGTACCACCTGCTGAGACGAAATATTGATACGGGATGTTATTTGTTTCAGCCGTATCTAAAATAAATTCACGCATCCCACGATGTGTAATCATTGAACGGTCCATAATTCTTAACAATGTACCTTGTCCTAATTGACCGAACTCTTCTTTATTGCCAGAAGCGTCATTCGCCGGGCTTGCATCCAACGCAAAGAAAATATCTGGTTGAATCATTCTTGCAGATGCTTGTGCACCTCTTAACCCAACTTCCTCCATAACATTGGCACCTGAATAAAGTGTATTCGGTAATTCTTTACCATGTAATTCTTTTAAAAGTTCAATAGATAACCCACAGCCGTAACGATTATCCCATGCTTTCGCCATAATTTTCTTGTCATTCGCCATTGGAGTGAATGGACAAATCGGCACAATTTGTTGACCTGGTTTAATGCCGATGTTCTTCGCATCTTCACGATCATCCGCACCGATATCAATTAACATATTAGAAATTTCCATCGGCTTATTGCGTGCCTCTGCACTTAATAAATGTGGTGGAATTGAACCAATCACACCAATTACTGGTCCATTGTCCGTAATAATTTCAACACGTTGTGCAAGCATCACTTGATTCCACCAACCGCCTAATGTTTGGAAACGTAACATTCCGTTTTCAGTAATACCTGTTACCATAAATCCAACTTCATCCATATGCCCTGCAACTAACACTTTCGGTCCATCCGCAGGTCCTTTTCTCACACCAAAAATTCCGCCCAAATTGTCTTGTACTAATTCATCGGCATATTTTGATAGCTCTTCACGCATATAAGCACGCACCGCACGCTCATTACCAGGTGCACCTGGTAATTCTGTTAATGTTTTAAACATTGCTAATGTTTCTTGATTCACAGTATTGCCCCCCTAATGATCGTCTGAATTGCATTAACGTCTTTCGTTTTGTTATTCATTGACTAAATTTATATTCCCATCATCTAGTGTAAATGATTATTCAGAAAAATTCCATATTATTTTGACAATCGAAATCGTTTTCTTTTTTTAGTTGTCTAACAGTTGTTTATCGTTTTCCAACAGAAGACTCCCACTTCAAGGAATGTGAAGGGTGATAGCCCAATGAGTAAACAGAAGATGAATGTTGGTTGGCGTCAGCCAAAGTTTGTTGTATACTAGACATAGAACGAATTCAAGCGTGGTTGCCTGTTGTGTAAATAGAACTTGTTGGGTGATTGTCGTTCGTCTAAACCTTTCGAAAGTCGCAAAGAAAACAAACTATAAACCCGTGGCACGAAAACCAAGTGTCAAATCAAAAAAAGATTGAAAGACCATACAAATTTTGTATCAATCGTAGGGACTACGAGGGTAGCCTAATAAATAACTGGTGGTTACGCTAGTGTTCTTAGGAATCTCCCACTTCTAAACAAAGTGAAAGTGGGAGTAGTTCAAGGTACACTAATAAAAAGACTACATAGGAGGTTTTTATTTTGAAATTTAAAGATTTTCTTGCAGGTGTTTTAACAGGCGTTGCAGCTGGAATTGTCGTGAAAGAAGTATTAGATCGCACGAATCCTTACGTTTCCGCTGATGGAGTTTTAAATGATATTAAAGAGCAATTTAAAAAAGAAGGTCCGATTGATGGATCATGGGTTGTCATGAAGACAGAACCTTACCAAAACAACATGATTTCACTAGATGTGTACCGCGGTGGTGTATCACGCATTATGAACGGTGAATTAGAACAATTTGAATTCGCGGCAGATGCAAAAACAGGTACAGTTGTCGAACTTACAAAACGCGCATAAGAAAAAGGTGTCCACAAGCAACTTGCCTGTGAACACCTTTTTTCTTATTTTGTCCGCTTTACAGATGCTTTGATATCTTTTCCAGCTTGGTCAAACTTCGCGAGACGATACACTGCGTCATGATAAAAACTATACCAGTAATTTCCAGCAAGTCCTTCTTCCATTAGCTTTTCTTTCGCATAAATCGAATCCATCGGATAATCATCGAAAGCAAGTACCCATAAAGGATTTGTATGTGCATGTGTCGGCATTAAATCTCCCATATGTAAAATGGTCTCTTCGCCTTGCGTTAATTTAATAACTGCATGGCCATTACTATGTCCACCTGTGTGAATCATTTCGATGCCTGGAAGGACCGTTAAACGTTTCTGAAACGGTTGTACTTGATGGACAATCGCTTGCCAATTTTGTTCCCAGTACGTCGCTTTAGAACGAATATTTGGCTCACGCATTTCATCCCACTCAACATCTGTCGTATAAATGACCGCATTCGGAAACGTTGAAACGAGCTTACCGTCTTGCCATTTCGTCAGACCAGCTGCATGGTCATTATGCATATGTGTCATTAAACAATAATCGATATCTTCCAATTTCAAACCAATTGCCGCTAAATCTGCTTCGATATTTGACTCTTCTGTAATACCTAAATTTCGCTTTAATTTCTCTGAATATTTATCATTACCTAATCCAGAATCGATTAACAAGTTTTTCCCCTCATACTGAATTAAAATCGGATGCGTTGTCAATTCGATTTTATTGTCTTCCGTCACATCATATTTTCTTGACCACAATACTTTCGGCACAGGACCAAACATTGTACCTCCGTCTAAGTAGTTCAATCCCCCATCCAACCACGTTAGTTGCATATTGTGGAATGTAAATTGATCCATTTAAAACACCCCTTTTTAAACATTCAAAACGAACTCTTTAATCATCTTGTTCGTCTTCGTGTAACGTTCCCTTTTTCAATTCTTCCTCTTCCAATAACCGACTCATCGCAATTGATTCCGTAATGTCCAAAATAGACTGTGCGGCTCGAAATTGATTAAACTTTAATGGTGCCGAAACATTTTTTAATGAATGAAACCATTCTTCATAGCTGCGACGATCGATTACCTCTAAATCATAACTTGCCATTGGATAATCAATATAACCATTACGCGAGATTAAGCATTTGCGAATTGGAAACTCTAACTCTTTTTCTTTAAACAATTGACTAACAATTTTTGTCATACGATTTAAAGCAAGCATCGGGTTCAATATTTTTTCTTCCCGATCTCCGTATCGCTTAATCCAAAAGCGATTATTCTCACTCGCAAATGCGGCGATATCCTCTTCTTCAAGAACCGTAATACAAATACATTCTAATGGCGAAATTAAAATAATATCCAATTGAATAGGTGCTTTTTGAATTTTAATAATCGGCTCATAAAATAATAAATAATTATCCGGTAATTGTTGTAAAAAAGATCGTAAAAGCGAATCTCTCATATATTTTGGTGCAACTTTTGAAGTATCCATTAAAGTTGAGCTCGCCCATTTGATTTGAAAATGGAATAATTGATCCAAATAAAGCCGTTGTAACTCGCTTAAAGTTCGCGGCTGATAAACGATATTCGGATTAAAATCAAATTCATCTGGCACAGCTTGAGCACTTTCATCCATTTCATCTTCAAGAGGCGCTTTCTCTTGCTTAAACAAGCGAAACAAGCTCGCAAACCCTTTTTTTTGTCGTTTTTCTTCTTCAATCGGTTCGCTATAGTCTGTTTCATCCTCGGCGCCCAGTGCCCCTGTTTCCCACTGAATTTTCATTCTTTGCCAATGGTATTTTTTCAACTTTAAAAACTGCGTAGGATACCTTGTTAAATCATTTTCATACCTTGAAATATAATCAAGTAATTTGACGAGTTGAGCCATCTTCCTTCAACTCCGTTCTTCTATTATCAATCTGGCATGTAATTAGCTTAATTGCTTGTCATTATGTGGCGTTTTCGTCTTAAACATAGCTTGTATTTTATCGGTAATCGGACCTTTTTGACCATTGCCGATCATTTTCCCGTCCACTTCAATAATTGGCATTACTTCGACTGTTGTAGATGTATAAAACAGTTCATCCATTGTAAACACATCTTCTACTTTAAATGCTTCGAGTTTCACTGGAATGTCTAGCTCTTCACATACTTGTAAAACAACTTGTCTTGTAATCCCTTCTAAAATTAAATTCGTTGCAGGATGTGTATAAATGACACCATCTTTAATCGCAAACATATTCGTAGAAGAACCTTCTGTCACAACGCCATCTCTATGAAGCATTGCTTCTGCACAGCCCGCTAATTTCGCTTCTTCTTTCGCTAATACACTGCCTAATAAGTTCAAACTTTTAATGTCGCAACGTAACCAACGAACATCTTCTACAGTTTTAACTTTCACCCCAGCCGCTTGATCTGCATTTGGAACATTTGCTTCCACAGTATATGCTGTCATAAAAGCAGGCACAGCAGGTGTAGGGAAATTATGTTGACGCTTCGAAACTCCACGCGTCACTTGCAAATAAACATGCCCATTTTCTAAACCATTATCAGCAATTAGTTTATTGGAAATTTCAATTAAGTCATCGACTGTATATGGTACGTTCATACTAATTTTTTCTGCACTTCTTAATAAACGCTCAAAATGCTCAACTCCCGTAAATAATTGACCATCATACACTTTTACAACTTCGTATACACCATCTCCGAAATAATACCCTCTGTCATCGATTGAAATTTTAATTTCATCTTGAGATGTGTAGTGACCATCAATAAAGTAAATAGACATGAAAACGCTCCCTTTTTCTATAAAATAATGTATATACCCTATTTTCCCATGTTTCATTTAGAAAAGAAAGTACTAGATTACTTTTTCTTCTCTTATGTATTGAATTTTCGAACTATATTTATTATAATAGAATAAAGTCGTAAGCAACAATTTAAACAGTCGACTTTGAGGAAGGATGTGCGGCGCTCAAAATAGTTTAATCTTATTAATATTGTTTCACTAGTCTCATGCTTTTCGATTTGGAAATAGGATGATAAAGGAGTGCTTAACAGTTGAAAGATTCTACTGAACGTATGCTAGTCCGGATTAAAGATGTTTATCTGTTTATTTTAGACAATGGGGTTGTTACAACACAAAATGTCGTTGAGGAATTCGACATCACACCACGTACAGCACAAAGAGATTTGAATGTGCTGGAATATAATAACCTTGTTACAAGTCCTTCCCGTGGGAAATGGACGACAACTTCTAAAAAAGTTGTTTCATAACGCTAATTAATATGCTGTTTATTGACAAGTTGTCAGTAGACAGCTTTATTTTGCCAAAAATTCAATTGGAACCATTCACCAATTTCCGATGCTTCTACTTCGCCTATCTATCTTTGCCACTCCATTTTTTGCAATTAAAAAAGCGATTCATTCTATACTTTCTCAGAATGAATCGCCCCTATACAGTTAATCTGTCATAAATGGTTCCAGCAATGCTAATTCTTCCTCGGTTAACACACGATAGTGACCGAGTGGAATCATTGGATCTAATTTTAGTGGGCCCATTGAAAGACGTTTTAAGTAAACGACTTTTTTATCGACCGCCTGAAACATTCGCTTCACTTGGTGAAACTTACCTTCCGTAATTGTCACTTCTATTTCCGATATATCCGCTGACTTTAAAATTTTCAAGTCACCTGGTGCCGCTTCGTAACCGTCTTCGAATGTCACACCTGCTTTAAATGCTGCTACATCCGCTTCTGTCACAACACCTTCAATATGTGCATAATACGTTTTCGGTACATTTTTCTTTGGTGCTAATAAATTATGTGCCATCTTCCCATTATTTGAAAGGATTAATAAACCTTCTGTATCTTTATCTAGACGCCCAACTGGAAATGGCTCAAAATGGCGATGTTCTTCAGATAATGCATCGACCACTGTTTCCGCTACATAATCTTCTGTTGCTGATAGAACACCTTGCTTTTTATTCATCATTAAATAAATGAATTGTTGGTAAACAACTGGTTCACCAAAGCATGTGACATAATCTTTTTCTACATCAATATGGATATTTGGCTTTTTAACAACTTCTTCATTGACGCGAACTGCACCATTTTTCAAATATTGTTTCACGTCTTTTCTTGTACCAAAACCCATATTCGCTAATAATTTATCTAAGCGCAATGCATATCCTCCTAAAAACCAAATTTGCTCGTAATACGTTTAATGCGATCGCCAAATAGCTTTTGTACGAGGCCTGTTTTTAAGGATAAATAGCCATAAACGGCGACTCCAACAACTGTACAAATGAATACATATAATAAAGCATGTAATTTACCGCCAGCTGGTTGTAGTGCAATCAATCCTCTTAACGTAAAGAAAACTGCAATAAACATTGCTAAATTCAGTAAAGCAATTAAAATCGTTCTTCTAATGACCAATTTTGAACGGTATTCCATCGCAATTGAAATAATAATGATATTTAATCCAACTGCAACACCATATCCAATTGCCGTTGCTAAAATGGCACCATTCGTTTCCATCAATTTAATTAGCGGAATGTTTAACACTAATTTTATAAATAAGCCTAAAAGAGATGTGAAAATAATCCATTTTTGACGGTCAATTCCTTGTAAAATAGCCGCTGTTACAGTATACAAACCAAATAAAATTGCCACGGGTGCATAATTTCCTAAAATCATTGCACCGACACTACTCTCTTTAAAGAGTGCATGGTATAAAGGAGCTGATAATACAGCAATTCCTGTCACCATTGGGACCGTTAAGAAAATCATAATTTGATACGTTTGATCGAGTGCATTTTTCAACCCTGTATGATCTTGCTTTGTAAAATACTCCGTAATAACTGGAATTAATGCCATCGAAAAGCCTGTCGCTACCATAACTGGAATCATCACCAACTTATGCGTTGTGAAGTTCAGCATGCCTAAATACGTATCACTGACGTTGGATAAGCCAATGTCTTTCATCGCAGCGTTAAACGTTAACATATCGATCATTTGATACAATGGATTAATAACCCCTACTAAAACGAACGGAATAATATATGTAATTAATTCAGTTGTAATATCTTTTACAGGCACTTCCCCTGAAGAGGTACTTGTAGATAATAAATAATCAAACTCAGGCTTATATTTTCTCCAATACCAATATAAAACGCCTAAACTAGCAATACTACCGATTGTTGCAGCAAATACGGCGAAATTAACGGCTACTTTTTGTGAACCGTGTAAAAAGTTGACAACGACTAATGCGCCAGCTAAAACGACGACAATGCGTACGATTTGCTCAATTAATTGGGACACTGCAGTCGGTTCCATTTTACCGTACCCTTGTAAAAATCCACGTACAACACTCATAACTGGAACAACGATTAAAGCATAACTAACCCAGCGAATAACTGTTGCGATATCATTCGTTGTAAATAATTGCTCTTTATCTTTAATTACCATATGGGCAATTGGCTCTGCTAAAAAATATAAGATCAGAAATGATGCTACACCGGTTAACATCATAATTCCCATACTACCTTTTAACAATCTCCTACCCATCGCATAATCTCCCATCGCATTATATCTCGCGACAAATTTAGAGATCGCTAAAGGTGCTCCTGCAATGGCAATTGATAAAGCGATATTGTAAGGAATATAAGCATATTGATAAAGCGTTACATGATCTTCCCCAACAATTGCATAAAAAGGAATAACGTATAACAATCCGAGCGCTTTGGATAAAAATAAGCCGATCGTTAATATCGCAGTTCCTTTAAGAAGTTTTGACGACATAGTTAACCCTTCCATTCTATAAAATCTACTTATTAGTTTACCCTTATCAGACATATTTAACAATGCTTGACATACATTCATCTTTCATCAATAATCGAACTACAAACTTAGTTGAATGAATGGTGGTAAAAATATGTATGACGTAATTGTAATCGGCGCAGGCCCATCTGGTTTAATGGCTTCAATCGCTGCTGCTGAAAATGGCAATCAAGTATTGCTCATTGAAAAAGGAAAAAAGCCTGGTAATAAACTGGCAATTTCTGGTGGCGGCCGCTGTAATGTCACGAACCGACTTCCTGAAGAAGAGATCATTCGCCATATTCCAGGGAATGGGCGATTTTTATATGGTCCTTTTTCTGTTTTTAATAATGAAGATATTATTCGTTTCTTTGAAAATTTAAACGTTCCTTTAAAAGAAGAAGACCACGGACGCATGTTTCCTGTATCCAATAAAGCGCAAGATGTTGTCAACGCACTATTAAATGAAATGAAACGCTTAAACGTTGACGTTCGATTAGAGACAAAAGTTGCAAAACTATTGATGGATGACGAAAAAATTATGGGTGTGCGTTTAACGACAGACGAAGAGATTCGTGCACAAGCAGTAGTCGTTGCAGTTGGTGGTAAAGCGGTTCCTCAAACAGGCAGTACGGGTGATGGCTATCCATGGGCGGAACGTGCTGGGCATACTGTCACAACTTTATACCCTACAGAAGTGCCTTTAACTTCTAAAGAACCTTTTATTACAAACAAAACTTTACAAGGCCTTGCCTTAAGAGATGTTGCAGTTTCTGTTTTAAATGCCAAAGGTAAAAATTTAGTGACACATCAAATGGACATGCTATTCACCCATTTTGGTGTAAGTGGTCCAGCGATTTTACGCTGTAGCCAATTCGTTGTGAAGGAACAAATGAAAAAGCAACAACCTGTCACAATTAAAATCGATAGTTTCCCAGCCCTAAATGAAGAAGAACTGTTTCAACAACTATTTAAAAGTGTAAAAGATGATGCTAAAAAGCAAGTGAATAATAGCTTAAAAAGTTTCGCACAGGAAAGATGGCTACATTTTTTATTCGAACAAGCAGACATCGATCCGACAGAAACAGGCGCTTCACTCACAACTGAGAAAATTCGCAACCTCGCAAAGTCTTTAAAAGGCTTTACGATGACAGTAAACGGCACTTTACCAATTGAGAAAGCATTTGTCACGGGCGGTGGCGTTTCCACGAAAGAAATCCAACCGAAAACGATGGCTTCTAAAAAGAAAAACGGTCTTTATTTTTGCGGAGAAATTTTAGATATCCACGGCTATACAGGCGGCTATAATATTACATCCGCACTCGTCACAGGTAGAATTTCCGGCATGAATGCGGGATTATATGCAAAAGAAACGAGCTTATCATCTAATTGATAAAACAGATGTAGCTCAGATAAGTCTAGCACTTCCTAACATAAAAATAATGTCCAGAAAATCTTCGCATGAAAGATTTTCTGGACATTTTTAACTTTACAATTTATTGATTTCGCATGATTTCTTCATCATTTAAATGACATGCCGCAAAATGTCCTGGCTCCACTTCTTTAAATTGCGGCTCCAATTTTGCACAAATATCCATCGCTTTTGGACAACGCGTTCTAAAACGACAACCGCTCGGTAAATCAATTGGGCTCGGTACATCGCCTTTTAAAATAATTTGCTCACGTGTTCTTTCTAAACGTGGATCTGGCAAAGGAATCGCTGAAAGCAATGCTTCTGTATAAGGATGTTTCGGATTTTTATACAATGTTTCACTATCTGCCAACTCAATAATCTTCCCTAAATACATCACAATAATACGATCACTAATGTACTTAACCATCGACAAATCATGCGCGATAAATAAATACGTTAAACCTTGCTCTTTTTGTAATTCAATTAAAATATTCACAATTTGCGCTTGGATCGATACATCAAGTGCTGCAATTGGTTCATCCGCTACGATAAACTCAGGTTGGACTGCTAAAGCACGTGCAATGCCAACACGTTGTCTTTGCCCCCCACTAAATTCATGCGGATAACGATGCATATGCTTTTCATTCAGCCCGACCAATTCAAGCAATCTTTTTACTTCCTGCTCTTTTTCCTTCTTGGACATTTTCGGTCTATGAATAACTAAGCCTTCGCTAATAACTTCCATTACCGTCATTCTTGGATTTAATGAAGAATAAGGATCTTGGAAAATCATTTGAATTTTTTGACGGTATTCAAATTCTTCTTGCTTAGAAGACAATTGATGTACATTTTTCCCTTCATAAAGAATTTCTCCACCCGATACTTCGTACAACTGTGTAATTAATCGACCAACCGTAGATTTCCCACAGCCAGACTCTCCAACTAAACCTAGTGTCTCCCCTTTTTTAATCGAGAAACTAATGCCATCTACCGCTTTTAAATACGTATCTTTTCCAACCGTAAAATGTTTTTTCAAATCTTTAATTTCTAATAAAGTTTGTTCTGTCATCTCGGTGTGCTCCCTTCTTTAATCTCTACTAATGCCTTTGGAGCACGTTCATCTTGTAACCAACAAGACACATTATGCGTCTCATTTAACTGTGTAATGTCTGGATTAAAACGTTCACAAACCGCCATCGCATAAGGACAACGATCGACAAACGCGCATCCTCCTTGTAGTAAGGCCAAATCCGGTGGTGAACCAGCGATTGGTTTTAATGGAATAGAACGATCGGCGTCTAAATTTGGCATCGCATTTAACAGGCCTTGTGTATAGGGATGTTGCGACTCATAAAAGACTTCATCTAAAGTGCCTTGTTCAACCATTTCTCCAGCATACATAACCGCTACTCTGTCCGCCATGTTCGCCACAACCCCGAGGTCATGCGTAATTAAAATTATGGCTGTATCCATTTTTTGTTGCAATTGCTTCATCAATTGTAAAATTTGCGCTTGAATGGTTACATCTAGTGCCGTCGTTGGCTCATCGGCAATTAACACTTTCGGATTACAAGCAAGTGCCATCGCAATAACAACACGTTGACGCATTCCGCCAGAAAACTGGTGTGGATAAGCATCCAGTCGTTCTTTCGCATTTGGAATTCCAACGAGTTTTAACATCTCTAGTGCACGATTTTTCGCCTCTTCTTTAGACAACTTCTCGTGCTTTAAAACCCCTTCCATAATCTGCTTACCAATTTTCATTGTTGGATTTAATGTTGTCATCGGATCTTGGAACACCATCGCTATTTCTGAACCACGAATTTTTTGAATCTCTCGGTTGGACATTTTAAGTAAATCTTTACCATTATAATTGATTTCGCCATGATCCATTTTCGTATTATGTGTCGGTAATAAACGCATAATCGCTTTTGAGGTAACCGACTTTCCAGAACCCGACTCTC
>ERZ808028.85-NODE-85-length-102929-cov-11.241755_pt1 | contig 102929 bp, 96 predicted proteins | sample MGYA00380184_ERZ808028 | MGnify/ENA primary metagenome ERZ808028 (study PRJEB31490, sample SAMN06133397) | mouse gut metagenome | isolation source: J8_1 | host: mice | place: China: Chengdu | collected 2015-05 ... | reverse complement strand
TTTTTACAACAGAACGTATGCGTCTTTTTATGGCGATTTTCTTTCGCTCTATGTTGACATTTTGGACATGTTTGAGAGGTATAAGCTGGATTTACAACGATGACTACTTGTCCTTTCATCTCCGCTTTGTACGTTAACATTTCTCGAAATTGATGGAATGCCCAAGAAACGGTTACATATCTGTTGTTAACACGTACTTTTTCTGTCATTTTACGCACACCTGTCAAATCTTCAAGGACAAAACAAGTCCCTCTTGGATAACGTTCAACGAGTGCCTTTGTGACTTGATGATTAACATCCGTCACATAACGGTTTTCTCTTGAACCAATGGCTTTGATTCTCGAACGTGCTGAAGCGGTTTGTTTTTTGGCAAGTTGTTTACGTAAAGCTTTATAGTGTCCGCGTTTCTGTTTGATTTGTTTACCGCTGAAAAAGGTTGTTTTACCGTGGTTATCGTAAGTAGTTGCAAGAAAATTTATACCCAGATCAATGCCGACAGCATGATTGACATTGCGGCGTTCTAGTTTCGCAAATTTTTTAGTCATGGGGATGTAGAGAAACCATTTGTTGAATTTATGGACAAGTTTAGCTGTCCCAAATTTCCAAGTGCCATTAAAATAACGTTTCATCGCTTTTTTCTCAAACTTAAATTTTAAACGACCGCTTAAAGTGTTGACTGAAAATAAGTCTTGATTGAGCGAATAATCGCGATTCCAAACGAGGTCATATTCGGGCAGCTGAAAATGTACTTCGGACCATTGATGACCGTTTGATTTCACAGATTTATATTTAGCAACGACCGTTCTAATAACAGATTGAGCCATTTGACTTTTTAATCCAAAGTTTTCACGAAGTTTTTTGTAGTAAAGATTGTTTAGTTTGGCTAGATTCAATACTTGGGTTTGAAAGATTTCTTCGCTTAACCAATTACACGCTTCTTGGTAAGCACTTGTGGTGGATTCAAGGCTTTCCACATTATGGATAGGCACGTAAATTTGAATTTTAGCCGTAATTGTCGTCATAGGTATCACCCCGTTTCATTTATTTAATTATACCATTAACGGAATGTTCTGACAACCATCAAGAGAGGTAGATAAGTTAGAAAGATTTCGCTTTATCAGCAACGACAATTCCTCGCCACCTGAATTGTTGGGCGATTGCTCTGGACACAATTCAGATGGCGTATCCTTGTCAGAAACGGATGAAAATCCCTCGATTACAATGTTTTTGTCATAATAAGATGGGCAATACCATCTTCCATAAAGACAGGAGAAGCCGTTTCATAGCCGAGTTTTTGATAAAACTTTTCAGCATGTGTCTGACCATGTAATTTAACGCTAGCTGTTTTTTCTTCTTGGGCAATTTTTTCAAGCGCCAAGACGATTTCTTTCCCAAGACCCAATGAACGAAATTCAGGTAAAATGCAAATGCGTTCGAGTTTCCCGACGCCATCTACCCACCGAATACGGCCCGTTCCAGCAATTTGATTGTCGGCAGCGACGAGAATATGTTTACAAGGTGCTGTTAACGTATCAAATTCGTCGAACTCATCTTCTAACGGGACATGTTGTTCTTCTACGAATACTTTTTTTCGTATATCAAAGGCTGCTTGTAAGTCTTCTTCTGTTGCAATGGTTGTAATCTTCATCTAATCAACTCCTATTTTTTCTAACGATGTAACTAACATGGCGGCCGCACTTACGGTCTTCACGATATGAAAATCCTGCTTTATTTAAAAATGTACACGTTCGATCTACTGTAATATTTTCAGTTGGAACACCCGCTAATTCGCATTGTTTTTTTACGACAAGTTGATTATCAATATGATATTTTTTGGTCTGTTCGTTAAAATACATCATTTCATCGGCATAGCCAAGCTGTTTAAATTTCGTATAAACATCTTCGTCCACTTCAAACTTTTCCTGACTCAATGCCATACCAAGTTGCACATGAAGTTGATTTAAATTGCAGTTTTCATTGTTCTTTAAATGTGTAAACAGTTTTTTAGTAATTTCTTTTACAGTGCCTTGCCAACCTGAATGGATTGCACCAATTAAGCCATTTGTTTCATGATAAAATAACACAGGCACACAGTCGGCCGTATAACTCGTTAAGACAATATTCGGCTCGTACGTATAAAGTGCATCTGTATCTTGGATAGCATCTTCCATCGTCAGTGCCCCGCGCCCAAAGTCTTCTGTTGTGACATGGTAAAAATGATCACTATGCGTTTGATTGGCACTAACGAAATGGGTAAGTGGTAAACCAATAGACTGTGCAAGATGCTCGCGGTTTTCTAAAACTGCTGACGCGTCATGTCCAGTATGTAAAGAGACGCTATTATTGATGGGACGGCCATGTTCTTTTAGTGTAATTCCAGCGATTATTTCTGGATTATCAAAGTATGTTTTCATTGTCATCACCTTATTTTACTATACAATATCCACTTGGAAAAAACGACTTTCAATAACAAAAAGACATTGTGCATTAAAAGCACAATGTCCGTAAAATTATTGTGTAAAGTTATCGAAGTAACCTTGGATGAAGACGATTGGTGTACCTTTATCTCCACTACCTGAAGTTAAATCTGCAAGTGAACCAATTAAATCTGTTAATTTTCTTGGTGTTGTTCCTTGAGAAGCTAGTGATCCAACTAGATCATCTTCTTTTTTATCGATAAACTTTGAAATTGCTTCTTTTAACTCGTCACCACGTAAATGTGCAAAGTCATTATCCGCTAAATATTTTAATTTAATTTCATTTGGCGTACCGTCTAAGCCAGCTGTGTAAGCAGGGGATACGACTGGGTCTGCAAGTTCCCATATTTTTCCGACAGGATCTTTAAAAGCACCGTCTCCATAGATCATTACTTCAACCGTTTTTCCCGTTTTTTCAAGTAACATTTTTTGAATATTGTCAACGACTGGTTGGCAATCTCTTGGGAATAATTTAACCCCATCGTTTGTCGATGTATTAGAGCCAAGTAAACCGTACTCTTTATTATAACCACTACCGTCAATTGACTCTGTTAAAATATGATCTAAACTGTAAATTTTTTCAACGCCTTTTGCACGTAAAATTCTTTTCGTTCTTTCACGAGAGTGAATGTCACAAGCTAAAACGCTTGATGTATAGTTTAAGATTGTTTCGGCTTTATTTGAAAAGACAATTTCACATTCAGTGTCAAACTCCGCTGCGATTGATTTATAGTATTCGATATAATCAATGCCTGTAAATGCATGTTTATTCACACCAAAATGATGGCGGAACTCTTCTTCAGTAAGAACGTCCGTCCATGGATTAATTCCTTTTTCATCTAAAGTATCAAGATCAACTAAGTGGTTACCTACTTCGTCAGATGGATAGCTCAGCATAATGACAAGTTTTTTTGCACCTTTTGCAATTCCGCGCAGGCAATTACCAAAACGGTTACGGCTTAAAATAGGGAAAATAACCCCAATCGTATCTTCACCAAATTTAGCCTCAATATCTTTAGCAATATGATCAATGGATGCATAGTTACCTTGTGCACGTGCAACAATTGACTCAGTGATCGCAACGATGTCTTTATCTTGTACCTCAAGTTTTTCTACTTCAGCTGCTTGTAATACACTATCTACAACAATTTGGTCGATTTGGTCGCCTTCATTAATAATCGGGCAACGAAGACCTCTAGAAACTGTTCCAACTACTCGTTCCACGTTCATTCTCTCCTTATACGAAACAAAATTTATTTAAAGTATAACGTATCTATTTGTACTATACACCTATTATGTGCTATAAGTAAAATTAATATATCAAATGGTGCATATAAGGAGTAGTTATATGGTTAGCAAATTAGATTTATATAAAGTTTTTTGCCAAGTGGGGGAAAGTAAAAGCTTTTCACAAGCTGCTAAAAGTTTGTATATGACACAGCCTGCTGTCAGTCAAGCGATTATGCAATTAGAAAAGGAGTTAGATATTCGTTTATTTCATCGTACCCCAAAAGGTGCTTTTTTAACGGATGAGGGCCAACATTTATACGAATATGCAAGTTCCGCATTAAGCTTACTTAAAGTGGGGGAGGAGAAGATTGATGCTTTTAAAAATTTAACTGCTGGTGAATTGAAAATCGGTGTTGGCGATACGATTTCGCGATACTTTTTACTGCCATACTTGGAAATGTTTCATAATCGCTACCCAGGTGTGAAATTTAAAATCGAAAATGGAACGACATCTGAATTAATTGCTTATTTAAAAGCAGGAGCCGTAGATATCGCAGTGTGTAATTTTCCATTGGAGGATGCTTCTTTAGCAACGAAGGCTTTTAAACGAGTTCATGACGTTTTCGTTTGTGGAGATAAATACCGTCATTTATTAGCAGGAGTTGTCACTTATGAAGAATTGATTAAATACCCTTTAATCTTTTTAGAACCAAAATCAAATTCTAGAGAATATGTAGAACAATTCATTTTATCGAAAGGGATTCAAATTTCTCCAGAATTTGAACTCGGTTCACACGACTTGTTATTGGAGTTTGCCAAAATTAATTTAGGCATTGCTTGTGTAACGAAAGAATTTGCTAAGGAAGCACTTGATAACGGAACTGTTTCCGAATTATCGATGGAAATTCCTATTCCGCATCGTGAAATCGGGGTTTGTTACTTAAAAACTGTCCCTTTATCATTGGCTGCAAGGCGTTTCGTAGAGCTGGTTGAGCGAAATTAGCATTTTGATTTATAGTAAGAGTTGTAAAGTTTTTGTAAATTAATTCCATTTTGTAATCTCCTATTATTTTAATATGTTAAATTAAAGATATTCATGAACTAGTTAAATTTAACTAAAAAAGAGAAGTGGAGAGGACTTTCGGAATGTTTACGTGGAAAAAGCTAAAGCACTTAAATCAAAAATTAATACTCCTTTTTTTAACATTAACAATGATTCCGCTAGCGATTATGTTGACAATGATTTATTTTACATTGGACAATAGTTTTACAAATTTAATAGAAAAACAAGAGCAAGAAATTGCGCATATTATACAGACAGAGTTTTCAAATGCGGCTGCGCAATTACTTACAATTACAGAAATGTATAGCAAGGATGATGTATTAAATCAATTGCTAATAGCAAAGAATAGACCTGAGTTACTTACATCAGTAGATATGATTTATGATCGTTTGGCTAGTGAGCATGGTGTAAATGTCTTCGAGTTTGGAGATGACAAAGGCACGGTTTTCTTACGTGGACATTCCCCAGAAAAGTATGGAGATGATAAAAGTAATTTGCCAGCTATACAAATGGCACTTTCAGGGAAAGCAATATCGGGTTTTGAATTTGGGAAAAGCGGGCTGGCGGTTAGGGCATTTGTCCCGTTAAAAAATGATGGTCAGGTCATAGGTACTTTACAAAGTGGATTAAACAGTAGTTTTTTGGAAAAGTTAACAGACTCTTTACCCCAAGTAAAGATTGATATTTATAATGATACTGAGGAAGTTGTCATCTCTTCTGAAAGTGAACGAGTTGGCCAGAAAATTGATCAGCCAGAGGTTTGGAATCGCTTGCAAAGTGAACAATCATTTTCCGAGCGTCAAACAGATAGCTTAATCAGTTACTTGCCAATGTATGATCCCACAGCAACTGAAGTAATCGGGATGATTGGTATTACGCAAGACTTGTCTTTTTTAACGAAGATTGAGCGCACGATTGTCACAATTGTAATGGTAACGATGCTCATTGTAGCGGTGATTGTTATTTTTATTGCCTTGAAGTTTAGTCAGTCGATTGCATTGCCAATCAAAAAAGTTGCTCATGTAATGGAAGGGTTATCGGAAGGGAATTTGAAAGTTCAGATTCCTGAAAATGATCGCCGGGATGAAATTGGGACTTTGCTCATTGCTTCTAAAAAAATGAAAGAAATACTACATCAAACAATGACTGAAGTTTCGACGGCTGCTTCTAGCGTTTCTAATCAAAGTTCAACGCTCTTTGAATCTGTAACGAATGTTCAACAAGGTACTGCTCAAATTTCATCCGTATTGGAAACAATAGCTGAAGGAAGCGAACAACAAGCACAACATGCGATTGTATTGGCTCATGCGATGGAGAACTTTTTAATGAAGACTAACGTCTCAACTAGTAAAGGGGAAAATATAAAGCGATTTTCTGAAGAAGTTCTTTTATTGGCGGACGATGGAAATGTATTAATGCAAGGTTCTGAACAACAAATGGACAAATTAAATAGATTGATAGAACAAATTGTTGGAAGAATGGAGTATTTTACGGAACAAACAAAGGCAATTTCTGAGTTAGGGTTCGTCGTTCAAAATATAGCAACGCAAACAAATTTATTAGCCTTAAATGCAGCAATTGAGGCATCTCATGCTGGAGAGAGTGGAAAAGGATTTGCAGTAGTTGCTGCCGAAGTTAAAAGCCTATCCGAACAAGTATCACAGTCTATCAAAGGTATTACAAAAATTATTGATGATTTACAGAAAGAATCAACTGAAATTAGAGTGGCGTTAACAAATGGATATGAAGAAATGAGTGAAGGAACTAAATCAATTCGACGGACAAGTGGGGTGTTTGCTCAAATTCATACGCAATTGGAACAAGTCGTACAGGAAATTCAATCAATCAGTGTGAATTTAAATGATATGCAAACAGAATGTCAGTCTTTAAATGGAGAAATTGAAAATACGACAGCAATTGCAGAAGAAGCATCAGCTAGCATTCAAGAAATTGCAGCAACAAGTAGTGAGTCAAATTCTGCTATAGAAGTTGTTCATTCAGAAGCAAGTCAATTAGCAAGTTTGGCTAGGGGATTAGAAAATATCGTTCAATTGTTTTCCATAGAAAAGAATTATAAAAGTAAAGTTTACAAAAAAGATACGTAAAAAGTAAATGCTTCTTATATAATGGAAAAAAGGGGGGGAAGTGTTTGAAGAAATTTACCAAAGTAGAAAAGAGTTGGATGATGTATGACTGGGCAAACTCTGCTTATTCGGTCATCATTACAACAGCTGTATTTCCGATTTTTTATAAATCCGTTGCAACGGGTGCTGGAGTGAGTAATGCAGATTCAACGGCTTACTTAGGATATGCCGTTGCAATTGCAACATTTATTTTGGCAATGATTGGGCCCATATTAGGATCGATTGCAGATTATGAAGGTTTGAAGAAAAAATTCTTCTTCTTTTTCTTTGCAATAGGGTCCATTGCGACATTTTCATTAGCATTTGTACCTGATGGAAATTGGATTATGCTGCTCGCAATTTATACAATTACCGCTGTAGGGTTTCACGGTGCTAATATTTTCTACGATGCATTTTTAGTAGATGTTACACCTGAAGAACGGATGGACTATATTTCGGCTCGCGGATTTGGTTTAGGATATATCGGTAGTGCGATTCCTTTCGTCATTAGTATCGCTGTCATTTTATTATCAGAGCAAGGGATTCTTCCTTTTGCAATGCCTGTTGCAACGAAGCTCGCGTTTGTAATAACAGCCATTTGGTGGATCACATTTACTTTTCCGATGTTGAAAAATGTCGTCCAAGTACACAGTGTTCCACGTGAAACATCGATTATTGTCGGTAGCTTTAAAAGATTGGCGAAAACTTTTAAAGATATTCGTCAATATCGACATGTGTTTTTATTTTTAATTGCTTACTTCTTTTATATTGACGGTGTAGGGACCATCATTTCAATGTCAACTGCATATGGAACGGACATCGGAGTAAGTGCCACTACATTATTGCTTGTGTTATTAATGACGCAAATTGTAGCAGCTCCGTTTGCGATTATTTATGGACGTCTTTCTGAACGTTTCACAGGTAAAAAGATGTTGTACGTTGGTATTTTTGTTTACATTATCGTTTGTATTTACGCATTTTTCATGAAGACAGAATTAGATTTTTGGATTTTAGCAATGCTTGTGGCAACTTCACAAGGTGGTATTCAATCATTGAGTCGCTCCTATTTTGCTAAATTAGTACCAAAAGAAAAATCCAATGAGTTCTTTGGTTTTTATAATATTTTTGGTAAGTTTGCTTCAGTTATGGGACCTCTACTACTTGGTCTAACAACTCAGATGACAGGAAGTTCATCGTATGGTGTGTTTAGTTTAGTCATTTTATTTATCATCGGTGGTGTCGTGTTAAAATTTGTTCCGGAACCAGAACAAGTTCGGGGAAGTTTATAAGTTGGATTGTTTTTGAAAATCGTACAAGTTACATGTACTGAGTTTGATGGGAGCTCTGTCAAAATGATCATCGTATAGTAATAAAAAAACTGCCACAGAATGTTTTCAATCTGGGCAGTTTCTTTGTTACTGGGCTTCTAAGTAGTCTACGTGTAAAATGCGGAAGCCGTTGCTTTCCAATTTCTTTTTAATGCTTTCAATTTCACTTTGAGAACGTCCACTTTCAAGTGTAATAACGACACGTCGTGCAACGACAGAACCATTATCTAATGTGAACATTCCTTCGATATTTTCACCACGTAATACTTTTGTTAATTTACCAATCATCCCTTTAGCTTCGATTGAAGATAAAGTTAAATTGATCCCCCCAGTATGTAGACCAAAGGCATCTTCCAATACGCTTTCAACTTTATTATGCGTTAAAATACCGATTAGTTTGCCGTTTTGTACGACGCTAATAAAAGGTAAAGCTTTAATTGCAACTAGTGCTTGTAGAAAAGGCGTATGCGGTGTAATAGATGTTTCGGTATGTGACAGTAAATGGTCAATCGTATCTTTTTTTTCACCGTCTTTTTCATACAAATCTTCCATTAAGTGAACTTTGTAAATCATTCCTTTATAATTTCCGTTTTCATCTGTTACGGGGATACAACGATAGCCGCTTTCTTTTAAAATCGTGTAAACATCCTTTACGCTTTTGTCGTTTTGTACAACAATAACATCATTTAATTCTAAGTATAAATCTCTTACAAACATATGCATCCTCCTACTCTATTTTCTAAATCTTTTGATTACATTCTTACTATACCACGAAATGCAAAAATAAAATCATTTTCCAAGAAAAAACACTGTGAAAAATTTATTCACAGTGTTTGTAAAATTATTAAAGAAGTTGCATCGTTGTAATGCACGTATAATCGCCCTCAAAAGTGGAAAGCTCTGATTCAACTGATTTACCATTGTGTGAAATTTTTACAGTATAGTTTTGGTCACGTGGCAACCATAAATCAATAAAGCCATTTTCTAAAGAAGCCATTTTTTCATCAATTACTACTTCTCCCTTTTCATCTTCAATATAGACATCGAATTCTTTTTCAACAAGTTCTCCTTGGCAACCTGTTAAACTGTGAATTGCACATTCATGTGTTTGCGTTTCAAAAGGTGCAATCGAAACAAAAAACTCATCTTTTGGTAATTCAAATGTTTCTTTCACTTCACCATTTTGTTTCACGATGAGTTCGTGGGATGTGATGGAAGCATTGATGTCTTCGTCAAATGTTCCAACACTATACGCATGTACTTTTTCTTTAATGTCTTTTGTATCTGTACCGTTGTTTGTTGCATCTTCTTTGTTACATGCAACTAGAAAAATTGCCACTAGTACAAGTAAAGCAGGTAATAATTGTTTTTTCATTTTATACGCTCCTATTGGGATGATTGTTTTGAATCTTCTAAAGTAAATTATATTTTACCACAAAAAGTAAGGAATAATACAAAATGAACTGAACTGTCATAGATACTTCAAATACTAAATTCATGATACGATAACGAGTGGGAGGAGATTGCATGGAAGAGTTAACAATGGGCTCTTTATTAGCCGTGATGGGGGAGCTTTTTTCTGATGAAATTTCGATAGCCGTTACCAATAAAGAAGCATACATTTATTACCGATCTAGTAAGCGTATCGATTTAAAAATTAAACGAGGGGATTCTGTAAAAGAAGGTACACTTGCTTATAAAGCATTAGTTGAAAAGCAGAAAGTTTCGGAGTTTATTCATCGTAATGTGTTTGGCGTACCTTATCACGGAATGGCTGTACCTTATTATAAGGACGGGGAAATCGCTGGATGTGTATTAGCGATTTATCCTGCTTATACAGACGGAAAATCTGTCATCACAATTAAAACAGCTGATGGATGGAGGCCTTTACCATTCAAAGAGGTTTCGTATGTTGAAGTAAAAGATCGTAAAACGTATATTGTTTCCGACAAGATTACAGGGACACATAAAAATACATTGCAAGAATTTGAATACATATTACCGCGAGATGCATTTGTACGTTGTCATCGTTCATTTATTGTTAATGTTCATCAAATTGATGAGATTTTGCCAGATAGTCATTCGACTTTGTTATTGATTATGAAGGACGGTACGAAAATTCCAGTGAGTCAATCTTATTCTAGCTATTTTAGGAAATTATTGGGATTTTAAAAAGTCTGTCTTAGTCTGTATTTTTTGTGCTTTAGACATCATTTCCCTTATTCCGACAAAAATATCCCTTTAGTGTAAGCCCTTACACTATAATTAACTAAAAGTTTCGAAAAAAGGGGATGGGATGTATGAATAATCAAATGGCAAGAATTCGTCATACTGAGTTACGAAATGCGGTTGTATCAGCAAGTGAGGCAGCTTCTTGGATTCAAGATGGCATGACATTGGGGTTAAGTGGATTTACACGCGCTGGGGATGCGAAGGCAGTCCCGTTAGCTTTAGTGGATCGTGCTCATTCTGAAAAATTCAAAGTGAATGTATATACAGGTGCTTCACTAGGTTCAGATATCGATCGTTTATTTGCAGAGGTAGGCATTGTCAATAAACGTTTACCATTTCAAGCAGAACCGGCAATGCGTCATAAAATTAACCAAGGGGAACATTTATTTATTGATCAACATTTATCACATACAGCAGAATTATTACGTGCAAATGTATTAGATCCGATTGATTTTGCCATTTTGGAAGGGATTGCGATTACCGAAGATGGGTTATTAATTCCATCAACTTCAGTAGGAAACTCACTTTCCTTCGCGGAACATGCAAAGGCGATTATTATAGAAATTAATACTGCACAACCTGAGGCTTTAGAAGGTTTACATGATTTATATGATTTAGCACAACAAGGGAACCGTGCGTCAATACCTTTGATGAAAGCGGATGAACGAATTGGGAAAGTTGGAATTCCATTAGATTTAGCGAAAGTGAAAGGCATCGTGTTTACACATCAAGAAGATTCACCTTCTACAATCGTTGCACCTGACACAGAAACGGAAGTTATGGCACAGCATTTATTAACGTTTTTACGCTCTGAAATTACTGCAGGAAGATTGACGGAGCAATTAGCTCCTTTACAGTCAGGCATCGGTTCTGTCGCAAATGCCGTGTTGCATGGCATGATTGATTCGGAGTTTGAAAACTTGGAAGTGTATTCAGAAGTGCTTCAGGATGCAGTTTTCGATTTAATTGATGCTGGCAAAGTGAATTTTGCATCATGTGCATCGATTACACTATCAGAAGAAAAAATGAAGCAAGTCTTTAGAAATTTTGATGACTATCGCGATAAGCTTGTGATGCGTCCACAAGAAATTTCCAATCATCCTGAACTTATTCGCCGACTGGGTTTGATTTCAATTAATACGGCATTAGAATTAGATATATATGGAAATGTAAATTCGACTCATGTGTCAGGCACAAAAATGATGAATGGTATTGGTGGTTCAGGAGATTTTGCAAGAAATGCACGATTAGCGATTTTTGTTACAAAATCCATTGCGAAGGGTGGAGCAATTTCTAGTATTGTACCTTTCGTTTCACATGTAGATCATACAGAACATGATGTGGATGTGATCGTAACAGAGCAAGGCTATGCAGATTTAAGAGGCTTGGCTCCACGTGAAAGAGTACCACTTATTATTGAAAACTGTGTACACCCAATGTATCGTGCTCAACTAAGAGGGTATTATGAGGAAGCACTAGAAAGAGGCGGTCAAACACCGCATGTACTGGAAAAAGCATTTTCATGGCATACGAACTTAGCTAAATATGGCACAATGTTAGAGCGTGTTCCGGAGCTCGTTTAAAAAAGAAGGTTTTAAAAAAATTATAGTTCACCAAAAAACTCTGAAGCGTTCGTTTCAGAGTTTTTTGGTGAGTTATTTGTATAGATTTGACTATTGCTAGTAGATTTACATTAGTTTTGAAATAAACATCGTCGCAATACCGAAATAAATTAATAAAGATAAAATATCATTGATCGTTGTAATTAAAGGACCAGATGCGACAGCCGGGTCTGCTTTAAATTTGTATAACAGTAATGGAATGATAGTACCAGCAATTGTACCGATAATTAATGTTGCAAGTAGAGAGGAACCGACAACAAGTCCAAGCGCTAAACTACCACGCCAAACGTAAGCGATGATTGCGATTATAACCGCACATGTAATCCCAATAATAATCCCTACAAAAAGTTCCCGGACAATTAACTTCATCGACTTTTTGAAATCCAGGTCTTCAGAAACGAGTCCACGAACAACAACTGCAAGTGATTGTGTACCTGTATTTCCCGTCATTCCTGCAATCATTGGCATGAAGAATGCCAATGCAACGACAGACTCAAGTGTTGCTTCAAAACGCTCGATAATACCACCTGATACAAGTCCGATAAATAATAATAATATTAACCACGGCAATCTTCTTTTAGCGGCAGTAAATGGATTCGTTCGGAAGCTAATTTCTTTCCCCGACGCAAGTAATTTTTCGATATCTTCATTCGCTTCTTGAACAACGATATCAAGTACGTCATCAATTGTAATAATCCCGACAAGTATGTCTTCATCATTTACGACAGGTAAAGATACGAAGTCGTATTGGGCAATCACTTTCGCAACACCTTCTTGCTCTTCATTAAGATGCACTTGAATGACATTGGATTCCATTAAGTCGGTAATCGGAGTCGTTGTTTCAGCTAATAATAGCTCGCGGTAAGAAACAACACCGACGAGTTTTTTGTGTACATCAATTACATATAAGTAGTTCGTATAAGATGCGATGTTTTTAAAGTTTTTCAGTTTTGAAATGGCTTGTTCTACTGTGAAAGATTGATCAATCCAAATATAACGATGTGTCATAATTCGACCAGCTGTTTTTGATGGATACTGCATCATCCTTCGAAGCGCTTCCCGTTCCTCTTGTTGCATTTCTTTAATGAGTTCCTCTACTTCTTCATCAGGAAGTCCATGTAGTAAAGACGTAATATCGTCACCTTCCATTAAATCTAAAATTTCAGTAGAGCGTGAGGATTCTAGGGATTTTAAAATGCGTAACTGCTTTGTATTAGGTAAGTGTTTTAATAGAGCTGTTAAATCTTTAACAGTTAAATAGTCTAAAAAATGTACTTGAAGTTTAGGGGGGAGTTCTTCATAAAGGTTTGCCATATCATATGGTTTTAATGTTTTCATTAATTTCTTAAAGACATCTTTTTTTCCATCTTTCAAAAGGCGAATTGTTCCACGCGTGAGCTCCATTTGATCAATTTGCTTTTTCATATTTTTCACCTCGCTGTCCCTATTCATCCCCTTTTTTAGCTGAAAAGAAACATTTTCTGAAATGAAAAAGGCAATTTGGAAAAAGTAATCTCCCCAAATTGCTCAAAATTAAACTTTAGGTGTGTAGTTTAGTATTTTAAACATCGTTTTAAGTTCGTCGTCTGTTAAATCTCTCCATTTGCCGATTGGTAAATCTCCAAGATGGATATTTAGAATACGCGTTCTTTGTAAAGTTTGTACATGGTAACCAAGTGCTGAACACATGCGACGAATTTGCCGATTTAATCCTTGCGTTAACGTAATGTTAAACTTACGATTGCCTAGTTGACGTACTTTACAAGGTTTTGTCACAGTATCTAAAATCGCTACACCAGATTCCATTTTCCGAATGAAATCCTTTGTAATTGGTTTGTCTACTGTAACGATATATTCTTTCTCATGTCCATGCTCTTCACGTAAAATTTCATTAACGATGTCGCCATCATTCGTTAAGAGTAATAAACCATTTGAGTCCTTATCGAGTCTCCCAATGTGAAAAATACGTAACGGATGATTTACAAAATCGACAACATTGCCTTTAATATGTTTTTCTGTTGTACTTGTAATGCCAACTGGCTTATTTAAAACGATATACACAAGCTCAGTTTCAAGTTGAACAAGTTTCCCATCCGCGCGAATTTCATCCCCGTCGTTTACACGGCTCCCAAGTTCAGCGACTTCACCATTAATTGTAATACGGCCATCTTCAATCCATTTGTCTGCACCACGTCTAGAAACAATCCCTGCCGAGCTTAAAAATTTATTGATTCTCATCAAAAGTCATCCTATTCTTTATGTCTTCTTATTTTCATTTAGTTTAGCATATTTGGCTGAAAAACACTTGAAGAAGTATATCATCTAATTTTAGAAAAAGATTCGATTATTCGTGCGGATGATTCAATCAATCAAGAGATTCATTCGCTGTTTAGTATCGAAGCTTACAATATTCTCACTTGGCCGCTATCTGAAGCTAGAAAAGTCCATCTGTAGTGGAGTGGACAATCAAGAACACGTTTTGGTGAAGGGCCTAAATATTTAGTGAATTTTAAATAATGAGTTGACAAATGAAAGAGCATCCTTTAACATTGTCAACAATACAAATTTGATAGGCAGAAGATGTCGGGAGCGACATCGCCTACGGTTAGCTGAGGATAGACGAGTTGAGAAGAGAATAGTTGAGAAATTATTGAGTGAGAAAAGTAATAAAAGAGAGGCAAACAAAGAGAGCTAGTGGGTGGTGAAAACTAGACTGTCGCTTTTATGAATGGGCTTGCGAGAGTCTTTTTGTTGATGCAAAAAGAACGTATTTCCTACGTTACAGGAAGAAACGAACTATAAAATTCGTTTCACAAAGCGGAAGATGAATAATCTTCAATTTGAGGTGGCAACGCGGAAAATCCGTCCTCTACATTTAGGCAATCTGTCTATTTGTAGAGGGCGGATTTTTTTGTTTAGAAGAGAATAGGAGAGCTGAGACGAGATGACAATGACGACAGAAAGTTTAAGAACGATTCATAAAACAATCAATGGTGATTCATTAACACCGATTTTAATTTTTCGTAGATTGGTGGGAGCACAAAAGTTTTTATTGGAAAGTCATGACAAGCATGATGGATCGGGTCGCTATTCCTTTATCGGTATGGATCCAATTAAAGCATTTCGGGGAAAAGGTAGGCAGTTAGAAGAGTATTTGTATAAAACCGGTAAAAGTTATACGCATGAAGGCGAGTTATTGACATTACTCAAGCGGTTAATGCCAAGGATTACAACGAATATAGACTTTCCATTTACTGGTGGTGCAGTTGGTTATGTCAGTTATGAAGCGAGCCAAAAAAGTCAAAGTCAAAGTGAAAATTATGACGTTTATTTCAATATTTATGAAACAGTCATTGTATTTGACCATTTAATGAATGAAGTCACGGTTTTGAAAACGAAGGCGACTGTGGAAGATACGCCTGACTCCTTAGATACGTTGATTGAACAAATTACAGTCGGAAATGAGGTTGAAGAATCGTTTGCGCTAGGACAGTTTGAAGCGACAATTTCACAAAATGAATTTGAGCGCCGCGTTCAAGAAGGGCAAAAGTTAATTGCGCAAGGACAGTTGGAACAAATTGTGTTATCGCAAAAGTTTGAAGCTGATTTCACCGGGGATGCTTTTCATGTATATCGCCAACTACGAAAGAAAAATCCATCACCTTATATGTATTATATGGAAATGGGTGAAACAGTTATTGTCGGCACATCACCCGAGAGTTTGGTCAAAGTGAAAGAAGGGCGTGTCATTACAAATCCAATTGCAGGAACGCGAAAACGTGGAAAAGATGCTGTGAAGAATGTAGCGATGGTTGAGGAGCTATTGACGGATGAGAAAGAGCTAATGGAGCATGAGATGTTAGTAACATCGAGTTGGGAGGAGTTAACAAGTATTTGTGATGCTGACTCGGTTGTTGTGACGAAGGATAAAGAAGTTGTGCATTATGAACATGTGATGCATCTCGTGTCCGAAGTAGAAGGCAATCTTTCGGAAGGACGTCATCCGCTAGATGCATTGGAAAGTTGTTTGCCAGCGGGTACAGTAACTGGGTCGCCGAAACGAGTTGCGATGGACTATATTACACAACTTGAACCGGAGCCACGAGGGATTTATGGTGGGGCAATTGGCTACGTCGGTTTTAACGGACAGATTGATTTTGCTTTAACGATTCGCACGATGACCATTGAGAATGGTAAAGCCAGTGTGCAAGCAGGTGCGGGGGTCGTGGCAAAGTCTACGCCTACAGCTGAATATAAAGAAACATTAAATAAAGCGCGGTCTTTATTAGATATACAAAAAGTGTAAGAAGAGATGAGAGGAGAGAGTTAGATGAGAAGAGCGATTGAAAGAGTTGAGCAAGGTAAACATTTATCATTCGATGAGATGAAAAACGTGAGTGTACAGTTATTTGATGAAGAGACAGATTCAAGTGATATTCAAACATTTTTAGTTGGATTAGCCGAAAAAGGAGAAACTGCTCAAGAAGTAGCGGCTTTAGCGTCAGTTATGAAGTCATTTGCGACACCTTATGCTTCGTCGGTTTCGGGATTAATGGATAATTGTGGAACTGGGGGAGACGGTGCGAATACATTCAATATAAGTACAACAGTGGCATTTGTTTTGGCAGCAGCGGGAGTTAAAGTAGCGAAACATGGCAATCGTAAAATTTCTAGTCAATCGGGAAGTTCAGACGTTTTGGAAGCACTTGGCATCCGTTTAGATCTTACACCTGAACAAAGTGCACAGTTGTTGAAAGAACAAGGTTTAGCCTTTTTATTTGCACCAAATGTTCATCCGAAAATGAAAAGAATCGGTGCGGTCCGTCAAGCGATTCAAAAGCCGACCATTTTTAATTTAGTAGGTCCTTTAACAAACCCATTAGCGTTAGAAAGTCAGTTGGCTGGCATTAGTCGGACGGATTTTATTATGGAATACGCGGCAGTACTCACTTTATTAGGAAGAAAGCGTGCAGTTGTCGTAGCAGGTGCTGATGGTATGGATGAAGCTTCTTTAGCCGGACAAAACAATCTTGTACTTGTCGACAAAGGAGATTTACTACCTTTTACACTGACGCCAGATGATGTCGGATTAAAACACGCTTCTTTACATGAAATATCGGGTGGAAGTGCTGAAGAAAATGCTACGATTTTAATCGATGTTTTAAAAGGAAAAAGGGATGCTAAGTTTGACGTGGTTGTGTTGAATGCAGCACTCGCTTTATTTGCAGCGGGACGTGTAGAGACGATTCAAGAAGGTGTTCACGTAGCCACAAAGTGCATTTTATCTGGAAAAGCATTTGAAAAGCTGGTTTCTTTACAACAGTTTAGTGAACGAAAAGTAGGTGTTTACGTATGACGATTTTAGCACGTATATTAGCTGAGAAAGAGAAAGAAGTTGTTCAATTACGGCAAAGTTCATTTAAACAAAACCTACTTACAGAAAAGAAACCTACTTTATTTTCACAATTAAAAGCATCGAAAGAATTGCAAGTCATTGCAGAAATTAAACGTGCTTCTCCTTCAAAGGGTCTTATTAGAGGCGATGTAAACCCTGTGGCCCAGGCATTGCAATATGAAAAAGGTGGTGCAGCATGTATTTCTGTCTTAACAGATGCCAAGTTTTTTAAAGGCTCGTTTGAAGATTTAACGGCAGTAGCACAAGCAGTTCGGCTACCTGTGCTTTGTAAAGACTTTATTATTAATTCCATTCAAATTGACCGAGCGTATGCAGCAGGAGCTTCAGTTGTGCTGCTAATTGTCTCGGCTTTACCGGAAGAGAAATTAAAAATACTTCACGAGTATGCAGTCACACTTGGATTAGAAGTGCTTGTCGAAGTGCATGATGTACAGGAGTTGGAACAGGCTTTACGAGTAGGTGCTAAACTAATCGGTGTGAATAATCGCAATTTGAAAACGTTTGAAGTTGATCTACAAAACACAGCGGAAATTGCAGCACGATTTCCATTTCATGAAGACCGCGTTTTAATTAGTGAAAGTGGCATTATAGACGCACTGGATGCTGAAACAGTGGGAAGAGTTGGGGCTAGAGGTATCTTAGTAGGAGAATCTTTAATGCGTGAGCAAGATGTTGTAAAAGCTTTAAGCACTTTAAAAGTGTCTTTGAATGGGGTGATTGTATGACGAAAGTGAAAATTTGTGGACTTAAAGAACCTGAACATGTAAAAGTCGCTGTGAAGGCGAGTGTAGACGCAATTGGTTTTGTTTTTGCAAATAGTCATCGGCAAATTTCATTACAACATGCAGAACAATTGGCTGTTTTGATTCCCCCGACTATTTTAAAAATCGGTGTTTTTGTGAATGCTTCTAAAGCGGAATTAGAAAATACCGCGAAGACGCTAAATTTAGATTATGTACAATTGCACGGCGAAGAAAGTCCGCAGTTTATTCAAAACTTAAACATACCGACGATTAAAGCTTTTTCCATTCGGACCAAAGAAGATATTGAAAAAGCTTCCAAATACGACGTAGATTATTATTTATTTGATGCACCTGGTATTGATTATCAAGGTGGTAGTGGGCAAATTTTTAATTGGAATTTATTAGAAGACGTCCAAATTCCGAGAGAGAAAATTATTCTTGCTGGTGGATTAAAAGTTGAAAATGTCAGAGAAGCGATTCAACAAGTTGCACCTTTTATGGTAGATGTGTCAAGTGGTGTAGAAAAAGAGAAGAGAAAAGATGAGCATTTAATGACCACATTTGTAGATGCTGTCAGAGACAGGAGAGATGAGAAATGAGCACAATTCAAGTAGATGAAAGACAACTATTGGTAGGTAGGTATGGTAAATTTGGTGGGCAGTTTGTGCCTGAAACATTAATGACTGCATTACAAGAATTGGAAGCGGCTTATGATGAAGCGATTCAGGATGAGGCGTTTAATGCTGAGGTAGATTATTATTTAAAGGATTTTGTTGGTAGAGAAACGCCGTTATATTTCGCGGAACGTTTAACGAAAGCAGCTGGTGGAGCGAAAATTTATTTGAAACGTGAAGACTTGAACCATACAGGTGCACATAAAATTAATAATACAATTGGGCAAGCGCTATTAGCTGTACGCATGGGTAAGAAGAAAATTGTAGCGGAAACAGGCGCTGGCCAACACGGGGTAGCAACGGCGACAGTGTGTGCTTTATTCGATTTAGAATGTACAATTTTTATGGGAAAAGAAGATATTCGTAGACAGTCTCTGAACGTGTTTCGCATGGAGTTATTAGGAGCAAAAGTTGTTTCAGTAGAACAAGGAGTAGGCACGTTAAAAGATGCGGTAAATGAAGCGCTGCGTTACTGGGTCACGCATGTGGAAGACACGCATTATATTTTAGGTTCGGCTTTAGGACCCCATCCTTACCCGAAAATTGTACGTGATTTTCAAAGAGTGATTGGTGTGGAAACAAGACGACAAATCATTGAAAAAGAACAAAAATTACCGGATGCCGTTGTGGCTTGTGTCGGTGGCGGCAGTAATGCGATCGGCATGTTTCACCCATTTGTAGAAGATGAGGGAGTCGCTTTATACGGTGTAGAAGCCGCTGGGAAAGGGATTGCATCAGGTCTTCACTCATCAGCAATCGCAGAAGCAAGAGAAGGTGTACTTCACGGTGCTTATATGTATGTGTTACAAGATGATGATGGCTGTATTCGAGAAGCGCATTCTGTATCAGCTGGTTTAGATTATCCAGCAATTGGACCGGAACATAGCTATTTACATGATATTGGACGTGTAAACTATACATCTATAACAGATGGTGGTGCTTTGGAAGCTTTACAAGTGTTATCCAGAACAGAAGGCATTTTACCAGCTTTAGAAAGTGCTCATGCGGTAAAATATGCAATTGATTTGGCAGCAGAAATGCGCCCAAATGAGACCATTGTCGTTTGTTTGTCAGGTAGAGGAGATAAAGATGTACAAACGATTCAAGCAACGTTAGGAGGGGAACTGTCATGAGTACGATTCAACGAGCGATTGAAAATCAATTAACAGAAGGCCATCAAGCTTTCGTTCCATATATTATGGCGGGCGATCGTGGGCTTCAAAAATTGAAGGAAGATATTTTATTTTTACAAGAAGCAGGTGTTACTGCGATTGAGGTTGGTATTCCTTTTTCTGATCCAGTGGCAGATGGGCCGGTAATTCAAGCTGCGGGTGAGCGGGCATTGCGTAAAGGTGTGACGTTACGTAAAATATTAATGACTTTACAAGAAATCCGTAGTCAAGTGAAGATCCCATTAGTTGTGATGTCTTATTTGAACCCGATCATGCGATACGGCTTGGAGCAGTTTGCGAAAGACGCTAAAATAGCAGGTGTAGAAGGTGTGATTATCCCTGACGTCCCTTTGGAAGAATATAGTGTTGTAAAACCAATCTTAACTGCCGAGGAAATTGCTTTAATTCCACTTGTTTCTTTAACGAGTCCAACAGAACGTATTCATAAGATTGCAGCGGCTGCGGAAGGATTTATCTATGCAGTGACAGTAAATGGCGTAACAGGTGAGCGAACGAGTTTTGATGAGCAATTAATGGAGCATTTGCAAAAATTAAAGGAAAAGAGTCCAGTTCCAGTATTAGCTGGTTTCGGCATTTCTACGGAGGAACAAATTCGTGCATTTGAAAAAAATGTAGACGGTGTGATTGTTGGAAGTAGCATTGTAAAAGCACTGGAAAATGGCGAGTTAGAGAAGATTAAACGGTTAATTAATGCGACTAAAATAGTTTGTATATAAGTGAAAATGGTTGGAGTAGGCAAGGTTGTAAAAAGGTGAGAAATCTTTTGCAATCTTGTCTTATTTCCTATCGAAAAATGCTTCATTTATATGCTATGATGAAGGAGTAAATAAGAGAAAATAACAGTGATTTTTATATAGAAAATTAAGTTTCTTCTATTATATAGTCTTTTCACTTTACTCTGCTAACAAATGTTAGTGGGCAGCTATTCATGTAGAAGTTTGAAACTTTTAAGTGTTTTAGTACGTATATATTTAAGAAGGAGTTGAGTGGCGTGAATATAGAAAATTTCCGACGTGAAGTTGAGATGACTTATGAGCAAGTGAAATCATTGGCGGGTTGGGCAGTTGAAAAAGACGTTGTTTTGACGATTACTTCTTATTACGTCACTTCAGAGAGAGAGTTTAACGCTGAGAGCTTTGCACGTTCAATGGATGCGATTAAAGAAAAAACAGGTTGGTTTTCACCGTTACGTGGAAATTTATTACCGATGATTGCAGCTTTTTTGGATCGTCCTGGTGTAAGTATGGAAGAGGAAGTAGAGCGGTTATTTGAAAAACAGCGCATGTTACGTGCTGTTGGATTCCGCAATACGATTCATTCTTATTTAGCAGCTCTTTTAATGTCTGACGATCCTGATTTATACGATCACGAAGCACGTCATGCGAAAGCCATGTATGTAGAAATGAAAAAGCAGCATTACTTTCTGACCTCTGATGATGATTATGCTTATGCTTTATTACTAGGAAATAGAGGGTTTAACCCTGTTGAACATGCACGAGTCATGCGTCAATATTATAATGCATTACGCGCTCAAGGTTTAAAAGGCGGGAATGAATTACAATGGATGTCCCAAGTATTAACATATATTGAAGCTGAGTACCAAGAAGAAAACGTCCAGCGATCGAATGAGATTATTGTAAAACTTAAAGAAAAAGTAAAAGTGAAGCCGATTCACTATCCAATGATTGGGTTTTTAACAGTTTTCAATGTGAGTGATGAACAGATTGATTATATATTAAAGTTAACGAATGTACTTGTTCAAACACCAACATTAAAGTGGAAAAAAGAAATGGCTTTGTCTATTTCAATTAGTTGGGTATTACATGAATTAATCGAGGGTAAATCATCTATCAGCATTAGTTTAGCTACATCTATCGAACTCATTTTACAAGCACAACAAGCAATTATGGCAACAACCATTGCCGCAATGGCTGCTTCAACATCAACGAACTCATCCAATACATAAAAGCAGCAAATTCAAGCTACACTTCAATTATTAAGATGGTTTTTAATAATTGAATGTGTAGTTTTTTTGTATGGTAAAACCTTTATATAAAATACAACTTTTGAAATTGACTGAATTTGTAAAAAGTTAGTAGTTGAAAATATATAGAAAAAATATTGTGAAAAAACTCGTTTAAAATTGATAGCTTCAACGTTTATGATATTTTTAATACTGTAAAAATGCTATATGTTTTTGATTTTTTAGAAAAAATAGTGTTGTCAACTTTTTTAATATGTAGTATAGTGCAAGTAGTTAGAAATTCAGAAAATTAGATATACGATAGTTTTTGTAAAAGTTAGGAGGGAACCTTTTGGGAAACACTGTTTTAGAACTTGAAGATCTCCGCACATCGTTCAGCATCAAAGGAGATTACTACGCTGCGGTGGATGGCGTTTCCTTGAAAGTCCACGAGAATGAAGTACTTGCAATCGTTGGAGAATCAGGATGTGGAAAAAGTGCACTAGCCTTATCAATTATAGGCTTACATGATAGACGTACAACAAAACTAGAAGGTAAAGTAAACTTCAAAGGTCAAAATCTACTAGAGTTGCCACTTAAGAATTTAAATAAAATTCGTGGTAAGGATTTAGGAATGATTTTCCAAGATCCGATGACAGCGCTTAATCCACTTGCTACGATCGGTGCTCAAATTGAAGAGCCTATGAAGTATCATTTAAAATTATCGTCTGCAGAAATGAAAAAACGGACGTTAGAGCTTTTGCGTCGAGTTGGAATAAAAAATGAAGCACGGATTTATAAACAATACCCACATGAATTATCAGGTGGAATGAGGCAACGTGTTGTTATCGCAATCGCATTAGCATGTGATCCTGTATTGCTGTTAGCAGACGAGCCTACGACAGCACTAGACGTTACAATTCAAGCGCAAATTATGGACTTGATGAAAGAACTTCAAAACCAAATGAAGTCAGGTATTATTTTAATTACGCATGACTTAGGTGTTGTTGCTGAAATGGCAGATAAAGTAGCGGTTATGTATGCGGGACAGATTGTTGAATTGGCAGAAGTAAATACATTGTTTGAAAACCCAAAACATCCATATACAAGGTCTTTACTAAACTCGATTCCGTCTAATATGCCAAACAAAGGTAAGTTACATGTTATCCAAGGAATTGTCCCAACATTGCAAAATCTAGATCGTGATGGTTGTCGATTTGCACCAAGGATTCCTTGGGTTGAACAAGATGAGCATGAAGCGAATCCAGAATTACATGAAGTTGAACCTGGACATTTCGTAAGATGTACATGTTATAAAAACTTCTATTTTGAAGAAGAAAAGATAGGAGAAGATCAAAATGTCCTTACTTAAAGTCAATGATTTAAAAGTACACTTTCCGATTCGCGGTGGATTTTTCAAACGTGTCGTTGATTATGTGCGAGCAACGGATGGTGTAAGCTTTGAGATTCAGCCAGGTGAAACGTATGGACTCGTTGGAGAGTCTGGTTGTGGTAAAACAACGACAGGTCGTGCAATTATCGGTTTGAACCAAGTAACTTCAGGTGAAGTGTTATTTGAAGGTAAAGATATTGCTAAGTTACGTGGTAAAGATAAAAGGATGCATACAAAAGATATTCAAATGATTTTCCAAGATCCGTATTCTTCACTCAATCCAAGAAAAAGAGTGTTAGATATTATTGCAGAGCCATTACGAAATTTTGAAAAAATGTCGCCAGCCGAAGAACTAAAGAAAGTACAAGCTTTAGCTGAACGAGTGGGATTGAACCCAGAAGCGGTTTATCGATACCCACACCAATTTTCAGGTGGGCAAAGACAGCGTATTGGAATCGCAAGGGCATTAACACTTAGTCCAAAATTAATCATCGCGGACGAACCAGTTTCGGCACTTGACGTTTCGGTACAAGCACAAGTATTAAACTTTATGCAAGATATTCAAAAAGAGTTTAATCTCTCTTATTTATTCATCAGTCATGACTTAGGTGTTGTACAACACTTATGTGATCGTATCGGTATTATGTATCGCGGTCGTTTAGTTGAAGAAGGGTTAGCAGATGATATTTACAATGACCCCCAACATATTTATACAAAACGTCTGATCTCAGCAATTCCGGAAATGGATCCAGCGAAGCGCTTTGAGAAAATGCATTTACGACAATCGATTAACGATGAATATTTATCAGGATATGAAAATAGTTTTGATGAGGATGGGCGTTTATTCGACTTGAAGAGATTAACAAATACTCATTCTGTGTCAATGCCATAATAAGGGGGATTATGCAAAGATGATTACATTTATTATTCGACGAACATTAGTCATGATCCCACAATTAATTCTTTTAAGCGTTATTATCTTCATGCTTGCAAAGGCAATGCCTGGAGATGCAATTACTGGGGCATTTCAGGGGAACCCCGACGTAGACGCAGAATATTTAGAAGAATTACGTGAGAAGCTGGGATTGAATGATCCATGGTATCAACAATATGGGAGATGGATAAGTGGTTTTGTTCAGGGAGATATGGGGATGTCTTATGTACATAAACAACCTGTAACAACTTTACTTGCTGGAAGATTAGGAAATACAGTATTGCTATCATTAACGACGATGATTACAATTTATTTAATTTCAATTCCACTAGGGATTATTGCAGGGCGTTGGCATAATTCATGGGCTGACAAATTGATTGTTACTTATAACTATGTAGCTTTAGCAACACCGACATTCGTTTTTGCGTTATTGATGTTATTCGTATTTGGTTTCTACTTAGGATGGTTGCCAATTACAGGAAGTGTTGATATTCGAGCCGAAGTAGGTTCATGGGAATATTTTGCCAGTAAGGCACGCCACTTAGCATTACCAACATTATCTGGAGCGATTATCGGTACTGTCGGAACCATTCAATATTTACGGAATGACATTATTGATACGAAACTAAAAGATTTCGTTAAGACTGCTAGAGCAAAAGGTGTTCCGGAAGGACGCGTTTATACTCGTCATATTTTAAGAAACTCTTTCTTGCCAATTGCCGCATTTTTAGGGTATGAAATCACATTATTAATTACAGGTTCAGTTTTTATCGAATCAATTTATAGTTATCCTGGGCTCGGCAAACTCTTCGTTGAATCAATCAATACACGAGACTTTACTGTCGTATCGGCACTGGTTATGATTTCTGGAGCGGCCGTAATTGTTGGAACGATGCTCTCAGATATTATTTTAAGTATTGTCGATCCACGTATTCGAATTGATTAATTAAGAAAGCGAAAGAATGGAGGGTTCAAAATGGTAACTAAGGATGCACAAGCATTAAGTGCTGAAGAAGCACTTAAAAAAGCAAAAGCAGAAAATAAAAACTTTGCACAAACAATTTGGCATGAGATTAAACATGATAAAGTTGCTTTAGGTGCATTAATTATTTTAACAATTGTTATGCTCTCGGCTTATTTATCACCGTTATTTTTAAACCAAGCCGAAGCAGGAAGAGTAAACTTTTCACAAATCTATCGTCCACCATCAGCTGAATTTTGGCTAGGAACAGACCGTGGTGGTCGCGATGTTTTCACGCAATTAATGATTGGCGCACGTAACTCTTTCACGATTGGTGTAGCCATTACGGTTATGTCGGGTATTTTTGGTTTAAGTATCGGACTGATTTCAGGATACTTCGGTGGTAAAGTCGACTTTGTGATCATGCGTGTTTTAGACTTTTTAATGGTTTTACCAACATTAATGTTAATTATTGTATTCGTTGTAATCGTACCAAAGTTTAGTGTTTGGTCGTTTATTGGAATAATGAGTGTTTTACTCTGGTTTGGAAAGGCACGACTCATACGTTCAAGAGCATTAGCTGAACGGGAATTAGATTATGTGAACGCTTCCAAAACACTTGGAACGCCAGACTGGAAAATTATGTTATTTGAAGTTTTCCCTAACTTAAGTTCATTAGTTATTGTTAATATGACATTGAATTTAGCTGGAAATATTGGGATTGAAACGGGTTTAACATTCTTAGGATTTGGTTTACCAGAAAGTACGCCATCCCTCGGAACGTTAATCAGTTACGCATCTCATCCAGACGTTATGGAAAACAAGTGGTGGGTATGGTTACCTGCATCATTGACTATTTTAGTCGTGATGTTGTGTATAAATTATATCGGACAAGCGATTAAACGTGCGTCTGATGCAAGACAAAGGTTGACATAAGCTCAACATAAAAAAGGGGAGGTAGAACAAATGACGAAAAAGCACTGGCTATTATTAGCTAGCTTAGTACTTGCATTAAGTGTCTTTTTAGCTGCATGTTCAGGTAAAGATGACGGAGCAAGTGGAGACAAAGGGTCTTCTGGTAGTTCAGGAGATTCAGGACAAACAGATGGCAATGGCGAGGGTGAAGATGATTCAGATGAACCATTAACATTCCCATTAGAAGTAGAAAATACGGGAGAGGCTTTAGAAGATGGTGAAATCAACTTTGCTTTAGTGGCGGATACACCATTTGAAGGTACATTAAGCCGTGTATTCTATTCAGGTGCGCCTGATGCAACAGTTATGAGTTGGTTTGATGAGGCACTACTAGCAACAGATGGTGACTACATCATTACAAATGATAATGATGGAGCTGCATCATTTGAAATTTCTGAAGACAACAAGTCAATTACACTTACAATTAAAGACAATGTAAAGTGGCATGACGGTGAACCTGTTAAAGCATCTGACTTATTATATGCTTATGAATTATTAGGTCACCCAGATTACACAGGAGATCGTTATACATTTACGATTTCTAACGTAGAAGGTATGGATGCTTACCACAAAGGCGAGGCAGACACAATTTCAGGTATTGAAGTTTCAGAAGATGATAAAACTATTACATTAACGTACAAAGAAGCAACACCATCTATCCTTTCAGGTATTTGGACATATCCAGTACCACGTCACTATGTTGGAGACGTTACGAAAGGCGAGTTAACATTAGATGAGCTTGTAGCATCTGAAAAAATCCGTGCGACACCAATTAGCTTTGGTCCTTATAAAGTAACAAAGGTTGTACCTGGTGAATCAGTTCAATACGAACGTTTTGATGATTACCACCGTGGTAAACCAGCTGCAAAATCAGTCGTATTAAAAGTTTATAACTCAGCTTCAATTGTTAAAGCTGTAGAATCTGGTGAAGTGGATATCGCAAGTATTCCAGCTGACCAATATTTAAATGTTAAAGATTTAACAAACATCGACTTACTAGGAGATGTTGACTTAGCTTATACGTATATTGGATTTAAATTAGGTAAATGGGATGAAGCAAAAGGTGAAAACATTACGGATCCTGATGCTAAATTAGCTGACAAACGTGTTCGTCAAGCTATGTGGCATGCAATGAATAACGAAGTAATTGGTAAAGAAATGTATCACGGTCTTCGTTTCCCAGCGACGTCACTAATCATTCCTGTATTTGAAAACTTCCATGATGCAGACAATGAAGGTCGTATGTATGACCCAGAAAAGGCAAAAGAATTATTAGATGAAGCTGGCTATGTTGATACAAATGGTGATGGCTTCCGTGAAGATCCAGACGGTAACGAATTTGTACTAAACTTTGCTTCAATGTCAGGTGGAGAAACTGCTGAGCCAATCGCTGAGTGGTATATCCAAAACTGGGAAGAAGTAGGTATTAAAGTAGAATTATTAGAAGGTCGCCTACATGAGTTCAACTCATTCTACGACCGTGTTAAAGCAGATGATCCAAAAATCGATATCTTCCAAGGTGCTTGGGGTACAGGTTCTGACCCAGACCCAGAAGGTTTATATGGAAGAACAGCAATGTTTAACTATTCACGTTTCACAAGTGAAGAAAACGATAATTTATTAGCACAAGGTACATCTGAAGAAGCATTTGATTTAGATTACCGTGTTGATGTTTATAAGAAATGGCAAGACCTTATGGTGGAAGAAGTTCCAGTTGCACCAACAGTTTACCGCTACTTCATTACTGCAGTAAACAAACGTGTAACAAACTATTCTATCGATACAACTTCCGATAAGAAATACCCATGGAAATGGGGCGTAACAGAAGATAAAGGCTTTGCAAAATAATCTTCTAAGCGTATAAGAAAGTCGTTACTTGATCTTATTCAAGTAACGACTTTTCTTTATGTCTATAGTAGAATCATAAACTGTACGAAGTGGTTTAGTTAGGATTCAACGAAGTTAGAACCTTTTTCAACGCAGTTCAAGCCAGGTCTGTTCGCAGGAACACTTCGAGCACTCGCAATGGTTATTCGCCGTTCGCTCAGAAGCTTATTAGATGAACGATAGGTCGTCTAGAAAATAAGTCATTTCAAGTTTTCTTTTATAAATCGAATACATTCATTTGCAATTAATTCTTTATCATTATCTAATGTTGCAACATGATAACTTTCTTCTAATCTAACGATATTTTTAACGTCAGATTGAATTTGGTCATAAATCATTTGAGAGTTTTCAGGAGGTACGACATGATCGACTGTAGATGATAAAATTAATGTCGGTGTTTGAATTTTAGATAAGTCAGTCTCAACAATTTTTAGTAACTGTACAAGTTCACCCATCGCTTTCACCGGTGTTTTTGAATAAGCGAGTTCTTCAATACCCTCGGCTTTAATGTCTGATCCAATGCCGTCTACAAACTCTTCCTTATCCTTTAAATTTAAGTAATACTGTTCGAATTCATCCATTTTAATGGCTGCATTAATCGGCATAATACCTGCAATTTCTGGATGATTTTCGGCTAAATAAAGAGTTAATGTGCCGCCCATCGATAATCCTGCGACGAAAACAGTTGCGCATGTATCCTTTAATTTTGCCAAGCCAGTCTCCACGTCTTTCACCCAGTCTTGATAAGTAGCGGTCGCCATCTCTTCAGGTGCAGTACCATGACCTGTTAGCCTCGGTCCATACACTGTAAATCCTTCATCCGCAAATCTTTTTCCTAAATAAGCCATACTTTGTGTTGAGCCAGTAAAGCCGTGGCTTACTAAAACACCAACTTCATTTCCATCATAGAAAAACGGTTGAGCATCCTCCAAAACTTCATATGTTTTACGCATTCCATCGTCTCCTTTAAAATGATTTGTTAATATACTTATTCGCTGAAAAAGAGAATTCTCCTTTTTGCTAATAAAATAGACTGTGGAGAAGGAATCCGATGCCGTTCATAAAATGCTGCGCGGCATTTGCCATACGCAACTCTCTTTTTTACACCAGAATAGGACGACAATATCGAGAAGGAATCACGGGAAATGTGGTAGAGTAGAAGATAGGTAAATGAATGGAGTGATAGTGATGAGAGTTAAACCACAAAGATTGCAAAAAGGCGATACAATTGGCATCGTTTCACCTTCAAGTGCACCTGATCGTGGAAATTTGGAAAGGTCATTACGATTTTTAGAGGAACTTGGTCTAAAATGGAAGTTTGCCAAACATGCAAAAAATATTCATGGTTATTTAGCAGGAACGGATGAAGAGCGTCTTCAAGATTTAGAGGAAATGTTTAAAGACCCTGAAGTAAAAGGCATTATTTGTTCAAGCGGAGGGTACGGTGCTGGGCGTATTACAGATCAAATTGACTTTCAGTTGATTGAAGAAAATCCAAAAATCTTTTGGGGATTCAGTGATATTACGTTTTTACACACGGCTTTCGGTCAATATTCAAACCTCGTAACATTCCACGGGCCGATGCTAGGACCTAATATTGGTACGGATGAATTTGATCCACTATCAGGGAGAATGTTCCAGCAATTATTTGAACCGATGGAACTGCATTATACAGAAGCAATTTCACCTTTAACATCGCTTACTACAGGTGTTGCACAAGGTGAGCTGGTAGGCGGGAATTTATCATTACTTGCTCGAACAATTGGCACGAAATTTGAAATCGAAACGGATGGAAAAATTTTATTAATCGAAGACATTGGCGAAGAACCAGCTAGAGTAGATAGCTTATTAAATCAACTCCGTATGGCGAGAAAGTTAGAAAATGTAGCAGGCGTTGTCATTGGAGATTTTGCGCGTGCAGAAACGAAGAAGAAATGGTCACTTACGATGGATGAAGTGTTTGACGATTACTTTTCCAAGCTAGATGTGCCCGTCGTAAAAGGCTTTAAAATAGGTCATTGTGAACCTCATTTTGCAGTACCGCTAGGCGTGCTTGCAAGATTGGATGCCGATGAAAAAACATTGACCGTATTGCCGGGAGTCGAATAAAAAAGCCAAGTTTGAAAACAGATATAAGATTTTGTTTTCAAGCTTTTTATTGTACAGTAAAAGGCGCTGCAATGGATAGTTCATAAAAAGGCTCACCTTTTGATAATACTGTTTTGGCGAGGCGATATTGTCCAGGCGGCAAAGTAATGCCTAGATTTTCTAAGGAGAAACTTTGATCCATTGAAGAATGAGCTTGTAATGTCAGACCGAAGTCTTTAAATTCAGGGTGCTCAAAGAACACTTTGTCAGAATACGTTAAAATATACCACTGTTCCTCTTTTAAAACTTCTAAATGATAAAATTCTCCAATGGTATAATTATTGTCGCTATCATTTGTTACAGTTGTTTCAATCGTCATCGGTGATTCTGTATAAATGGTTTCTTGTAATTTGAGTGAAACGCCATGCTCTGAAGTAGGCATATATTGATCAGGCGTTGGATCGAGTAAAGTAGTTAGTTCTGGTTGTTTATTACATGCGGTCAGTAAAGGGACGAGAAGTAAAAATAAAGTGATATTTAGCACGAAACGATCAATCTTTTTCATCATAATCACGCTCCTGCTTTTATTGTAAAGTGGTTTAGGTAGGAAATCTCTTGATATGCTTATGTAAATAGAGTGCAAAGAAAGCATTATTTTTTATAAAAAATGGTTAAAGTGATTTAATTCGGCTTGAAAAACGGTATACTAGAAAAAAATATAAAGAGAGAAGGCATAAAATGAAAAGACGTAAAATGAGCGAATCACGTACAATTCAAACGAAGTTGGTATTGCCTCCAGATACCAATCATTTACAAACGATTTTTGGTGGTAATGTCCTCGCTTATATTGATGAGATTGCTGCAATTACGGCTACAAAACACTCAAATCGCGCAGTTGTTACGGCCTCAATTGACCGTGTAGATTTTGTATCTTCTGCAAGAGTCGGAGATATTTTAGAGTTAGAAGCGGTGGTTAGTTACACCGGTCGTACATCGATGGAAGTTTATGTAACAGTTCATTCGATTAATCCACTGACGGGACGCGATCGCAAAATGACGACAGAATCATTTTTAACGATGGTTGCAATGGATGAAAATAATCGTCCGGTACCAGTTCCTGGAATTGAACCTGAAACAGCAGACGAAATTGCGCTATTTGACATGGGACCAGCTCGCTTAGCACATCGTAAAGAACGTATTAAAACAAAACATAATCAATAATAAAGTTAGCCAAAAGCTCACGAACGCTACAGTCGTTTGTGGGCTTTTTCCACATGTTAATAAGTAAAGGTTTAAAAGTTATCAACATTTTATGTTTTGGAAATCTCCCTTCGATTGTTATCCACATGTGGACAAAAGAGAGGTGAGAAGTTCTTTTCAACTGAAACAAAATCGTCACTCAATCGTATATAAAAGAAAGAGGGGTGACGGACAGTGGAAAAACAATTATACGACAAACAGATGACCTTATCTCATGTAAAAAATGAAAAGGAACGTCTTACTAGAAAATTAGAGTTTGCGGAATCAAAATTGGAAACTGCCATCCAAAAACGAGATTTGACAAAAAGGCAATTATCGAAAGAACAACAAGATGTTGTGAAGCTAGGCAAGTTTTCCATTTTTAATAAAATTAATGAGCTAACAGGAAAATGGGATCAGCAAATGGAAAAAGAACTGGCCGAAGTAGCTGATGCTGAAGTGAAGTATCATGAAGCTGAAAAAGATGTGATCGATTTAACCGCGGAAGTGAAAAGGTTACAAGAGAGACTTGCCAATCCAGAATATGAACATATTGAAAAAGAGTGGGGGCTTTTTTTAGAAGAAAAAGAAACGTGGATTCGAATGCATGACTCGGAAGCAAATGCGATGTTACGGAAGATTGCCGATGAACGAATATCGATTCGATCGATTATGAGGGAAGTAAATGAAGCGGAAGAAGCTGGAACAATGGCTGTAAAGGCATTAAATCGTGCATTAGATAAGTTAGGAAATGCGGAAGGTATGTCAATGTGGGATACGTTTTTAGGTGGGGGCTTATTTGTATCGGCATTGAAATATTCAGAAGTAGGGAAGTCTGATGATTATATTCACCGTGCTGAACGTGCTTTAAGAAATTTTCAAACCGAATTAATGGACGTTCAAGACGTTTCAATGAAAAACTTATCCGCGAATAAAAAAGATGTTTTTGCTTTTACGGACCTCTTTTTTGATAATATTTTCTCAGATTTGGTTGTCCATTCGCGCATTACAGATACGAAAAATGAATTAGAAAATATTTTGAGCGAAGTAAGACGTGTGATGCGGGATTTAGAAAGAAAGCGGGATAGTTTGCAAGAGGAATTGGTTCAGTTAGACAAGGAAGAACAAGGCATTATTGAAAGATAAAATTGGTTCATCCAAAAATTGTAGCGCTCGTGAAATAGGCGCTACAATTTTTTAGGTTCATTTTGTTTTAAACTTTCACCGACGATTTTTCCACTAAATAGACAACCACCTAAAAAAGTTCCTTCCAGAGCACGATATCCATGCACACCGCCACCACCGAACCCTGAAACTTCACCTGCAGCGTATAATCCAGAAATCGGTTGGCGCATTTTGTTTAACACACGGCCTTTTAAGCCCGTCTGTAAGCCTCCTAATGTTTTCCGCGTTAATAAATGTAGCTTTACTGCGATGAGCGGACCATTTTTTATGTCTAAAATTTTATGTGGTTTAGCAACGCGAATCAATTTATCGCCTAAATAATGACGCGCCCCTCTCATAGCAGTTATTTGCAAGTCTTTAGTAAACTTATGATCCATTTCACGATCACGTGCAACTAATTGGGCACGAACATGTTCTAAATCAATGAGTGGCTCGTCCGTCAGTTGATTCATCCCGTTGACGAGTTCTTCTAAAGTATGTGCAACTACAAAGTCTTCCCCGTGGTCCATAAATGCTTTTACTGGTTTTGGTGGACCAGGTAAAATTCTTGATAACACCTGCTTAATACTTTTATTTGTCAAATCAGGATTCTGTTCAGAACCCGATAAAGCAAATTCTTTTTCAATAATCTTTTCCGTTAAAATAAACCAAGAGTAATCATAGCTGGTTTCTTGAATAGCTTGTAATGTTCCGAGTGTATCAAAGCCCGGCAAAAATGGTGCTTGTAAACGATTCCCTTCAGCATCTAACCATATGGATGAAGGACCAGGTAAAATACGAATGCCATGATTTGGCCAAATGGAGTTCCAATTTTTAATGCCTTCTGTGTAATGCCACATCCGGTCTTTATTGACGATACGCCCACCAGCTTTCTCCGTAATCGCTAGCATTCGCCCATCTACATGTGCAGGTACTCCTGAAATCATCGAGTTAGGAGGTGTCCCTAACCGACTCGGCCAATGTTCTTTTACCAAGGCTAAATTTGCACCAATACCACCGCTCGTAATCACAGTCGCACTTGCTTGGTATGTAAAATCACCTATTTTTACCCGTGAACTTTCTTCGCCTCTTTGAATCTCATCATCTTCGAGAATAGAGCCTTTTACACCTATAACTGCTTCTTTTTGGACGATGAGTTCATCTACTTGGTGACGTGGTTTAAAATCGACATCGCCTTTTTCAATCCCTTTTTTGATGAGTTTAAGAAATGGTTTAACAAGGCCAGGACCTGTTCCCCAAGTAATATGAAAACGTGGTACAGAATTTCCGTGTCCATCCGCTAAATAGCCACCGCGTTCTGCCCAACCAACTACTGGGAAAAGCTTAACACCGAGTGTGTGAAGCCATGCTCTTTTTTCGCCTGCAGCAAAATCTAAATAAGCTTTTGCCCATTGAACAGCCCAGTAATCTTCATCCTCTATCCGGTCAAACTTCGCACTCCCAAACCAATCTTGTGTCGCTAATTCTTTGGAATCTTTAATCCCCATTCGGCGCTGTTCAGGAGAATCAATTAAAAATAATCCACCAAAAGACCACCAAGCTTGCCCGCCCATTCCTACTTCGGGTTCTTGATCAAGTAATAATACTTTTTTACCGCTGTCTACTAGTTGAGAAACAACAACTAGTCCCGCAAGACCTGCTCCAACTACGATGACATCATACTTCATTCACTCCACCTCCTTTATTTTAGTATTCGATACGTTTTGAATAGAGTCCTTCTTTACTGTTGATTAGAAACTCAATTCTTTACAAAATAAACCCCCTAGTGTACTATTGAACTAATACACTGGTAGTGAGGAGGAAAATCCAATGATGATTTGGAACGGTTTATGGAAAAAAGAATGGTTGTTGATGCGTGGCTGGTTTTATGGAACCGCTATTGCTGCAGTAACCACTTCTTTATTCATCCCTTTGTTACTCATATATTTTTTGGGACTCAAAATCGAGGGAGTAGATAGTAGTTTTTATTTTTTAGCTTTACTGTGGATGAGTGTTTCTGTCTTTGTTCCACTAAGTTTAATCATTACAAGTATCAATGTTGAAATATCACGCCCTGATGTGTGGCTGCATACGCCAGCTTCTATTTATCAATTATTTGGCGTAAAAATTATCTTTGCTCTTTTTATAGGCGTCATAAATTTTGCTCTTTCAATCGTATCTTTTATGATTCTTCTTAAAATTTCAAATGCATTAACGGAGATGATGGGGAGAGGAGAACTATTTTTATTTTTAATTAAGTTTCTATCAGTACTGCTCTTGTTTGCATTTATTGTTTTAATAATCGGCTTGTTTTTCCGAGTTCTTTATTTAGTGTTAAAGCCTTATTTAAAAAGCTTAACGGCTATTAGCACGATTATCTTATTTTTCATATTCATGTCAGTTACTACTTGGATCTCTAGCACAGAGCTTTATATGAAAATAGCATCCTTTGGAAGAATCAAAGGATACAGTGGTCAAGATTTTAGGTTTGGAGATGGCTTTAGTTATATAGAAATAGATGAAGCTTATTTTCGAATAGGAGAAATCTCATTAACATTGGCTTTTGGTATACTTTTATTCTTTGTATCGACGATGTTATTTGAAAAGAAAGTGAGGTTGTGACGATGGGAATGGATTTCTTGCCAGACAAGCCCATTTATCAACAAATTATAGAAAGTATCATTGGAAATATCATCAGCGGTACGCTATCGCCTGGGGATAAATTGCCATCCGTTCGAGATTATGCGGTGCAAGTTGGTGTGAATGCCAATACCATGCAAAGAGTGTTTAAGGAGTTGGAACAAATGGAGGTTACTGAAACGAAAAGAGGTCAAGGTTCTTTTGTAACGGAAAACGTTCAGCAAATCGAATATCTTCGGCAACAAGTAAAAGAAGATTTAGCAAACTCTTTTTTGCAAAGTATTGAAACTTATGGAATTGACATCAATGAAATGATTGAAGACTTGAGAAAAAGGAGTGCGCGCAGTGATTAAGTTGGAAAATGTGTCAATCAATTATGGGAAGAAAAAAGTCTTAAAAGAAATTACAATTGATTTTCCAGTTGGGCAAATGATAGGCATTGTCGGCGAGAATGGAAGTGGAAAAACAACATTACTAAAAGTGATTGCTGGTTTATCTTCACCGAAAAGTGGAACGGTAACTTTTCGGCAAGAGAATTTAACCCGAAGAATGGCGAGAGACATTGCTTATATGTCAGATGCAGACAATCTTTTCCCTTACTTTACTGTGCAGCAACTCTTTGATTACTATGCTTCTCAGTTTGATGACTTTCAAATGGTAAAGGCGAAAGAAATTGCGCAATTCTTAAACGTCCCATTAAGCGCCAAAATGAATCGACTATCCAAAGGGAACCGTGGCAGAGCTAAAATCGCAGCAACACTCGGTAGAAATGCAAAGTACTATGTATTGGATGAACCATTTTCAGGCCTTGATCCTATGGTGAGAGATGATATTGCCAAAGGTTTAATTCAATTTACAGATATTGAATCACAAACAATCATTTTATCTACACATGAGATAAAAGAAATGGAACCATTGCTCGATGAAATCGTAGTACTTAGAGAGGGACAAATCATTGCCCAAAAAGCAATCGATGAAATTCGAGACCAGTATGGAATGGATGCAACAAGTTGGATGGTATCGCTATTTAATTAAGGAGGGGGAGATTTCATGAGTGAAAAACCAATAGTCCAGTTGCGTAATTTATCGAAAACGATTGGCCAGAAGAAAATTATTGATGATTTAAATTTGTCATTATATCCAGGACAAATTACAGGTTTTTTAGGTCCGAATGGCGCGGGTAAAACAACGACGATTCGAATGATGGTAGGCTTGATGAAACCTACAAGTGGGGATGTTTTAATTGATGGCGTGGCTTTGAGTGAAAACTTTGAAGAAGCTTTGTCTAAAGTAGGGGTAATTGTTGAGAATCCTGAAATGTATAAGTATATGTCGGGGTATAAAAACTTAGTTCATTTTGCGAGAATGCATCAAAATATAACAAAATCAAGAATCGAAGAAGTGATTCAACAAGTAGGACTTCAAAATCGAATTCATGAAAAAGTAGCGACCTATTCACTTGGGATGCGCCAAAGGCTAGGGTTGGCACAAGCGCTTTTACATCGTCCGAAGTTTTTAATATTAGATGAGCCAACGAATGGCTTAGATCCTGCGGGAATTCGCGAGTTTAGAATGTATTTACGAAGCATTGCAGAAAATGAAGGTGTTTCGGTCTTTGTTTCAAGTCATATGTTATCCGAGATTGAGCTTATGTGTGATCGGATTGCTGTCATTCAAAACGGAAGATTATTAAATGTTGAAGAAGTGACTGAAGTAGAGGAAACGTATTATTACGTGGAAGCAACACCAAGTGAACATGCATTGGAGTTATTAGAAGCTAAAGAATTAGCTGTTCAAAAATTAAATGATGGATGGATTATTCCGTTGAAAAAAGAGCAAGTGCCAAATTTAATTCAAGAACTGGTTCAACAGGAAATTGCGGTTTATGCGATAAGACCTCATACAAAAACATTAGAAGACCAGTTTTTAGAATTGACGGGAGGTGGCCAAATTGCTGAATCTCATAAAAAATGAATGGATGAAATTATGGCAAAAGAAAAATAGTTGGGCGATGCTCATATTTTTAGCCATTGCAGTTGTTGCTATGTTAAGCCTTGTCAAGGTTGCAGAAAATGCATTTAGTGGGGAAGAAGTGATTGCTTCTTATGATGAACAATTAGTGGTAATTGAGCAACAATTAGAAAATCCAAATTTAAGTGAGAGCGAGCAAGAAGACTTATTGTTGCATCAACAAGATATATTGGAAATGCGTGCAACGTATGAAGTAGACAATGTCCCGACAACTAGAGAAGGCATTGTTTTAGAGACATTTGGCACTATGTCACTCGTAACGTTGTTAACGATTATTGTTGGTTCGGGTATTGTGTCGTCTGAATTTACACAAGGAACAATTAAAATGTTGTTATCACGGCCAGTAAAAAGGTGGAAGATTTTAACGTCAAAATATATTACAGTGCTTTTATACAGCCTTTTAGCAACTGCAATATTATTTATCGTGACCTATATCACAGCTACGCTATTATTTCCGAAGGCGGAAGGTTCAACAATTTCATTTTACGCAACCGAAATTTCATTAAGTGCAGTTTTAGGAAAATCTCTTTATATGTTATTTTTAGGGTGGATTAACACGGTTGTCGTTGTGACATTAGCCTTTATGATTGGCACAATTTTCCGTTCAACGTCGCTTGCAATCGGTATATCTATATTCCTTTATTTTACAGGAAATGCAATCGTATTGTTTTTAATAAAATATGATTTTGCCAAATATATTTTATTTGCGAATTCTAACTTAACACAATATGTAACGGGGTATACGATGATTGAAGGTTTAACAATGACGTTTTCTTCAATCGTAATTATTGTTTATATGCTCATATTTTTAGCATTAAGCTACTTCACATTTATCAAGCGAGACGTAGCGGCATAGGAAGCATAAAAACGGCTTCCTGGTAAACCTTACCAAGAAGCCGCTTAACTAATTATTGATTGTCACTGCTGAACGTACGAACTAAACCAGCGATTGTACCTAGTCCAACGAAAGCAAATAGTGTAAACATAATGTATAAGAACCACATGAAGCATTCACTCCTTTTTAGTCGATCAGTCATTTTGCTTATATTATACCATTAGACAAATGTTCAGGCAATGTATGGATGAAGAAGTTTATGACGAATGACGAACAAATAGTAAAAGTGTATAAAAATGGAAAAACTCAAGCATCTTTATAAAGAGCTTGAGCTTGTAGAACTTATTTTTGCGTGTTTTGTTCTTTCAATAAATCACGAATTTCAGTAAGCAGGGCTTCTTGTGCGTCGATTTTTTCTTCTTCTTCCGCTTCTGCCTCGGCTTCTTTTTTCCTATCAAGCTTACTTAATAAACGGATGGCTAAGAAAATAAAGAATGCAATAATGAAGAAATCTAAGACGTTTTGGATAAATACACCATATGTAACTTGAGCATCGCCTACTTTAATCATTAGACCCGTAAAATCAACACCGCCAACAACAACTCCTACAAGCGGCATAATAATATTTTCAACTAATGAGTCAACAATCTTACCAAAAGCAGCACCAATGACGACCGCAACTGCTAAATCAAGCACATTCCCTCTAAATGCAAACTCCTTAAAGTCATTCCACATCAATATCATCTCCTTTTTTGAAATTTCAATACTTTTATGATGATTAAGAATTGAATATCGTTCTATTATAATAACGTAAAAAGTGCTCTTTTTAAAGGAAATTTTATTCTGTAGAAGGATCCCATTGGTATGTTTTTAAACTGATTTTCCCATGTAATGAAAACTCAATGCCTTCCATTTCTAATAACTCTTTTTGTTCACTAGCTGTATGTGAAATTTCACCTTTAGAATTAATAACACGATGCCAAGGTAAGTTGTATTTCGCACTCATCGTATGCAAAATCCAAGATACTTGTCTCGCACCCCTAGGTTTATTTGCCAGTTTCGCAATTTGGCCGTAAGTCGCGACTTTACCGAATGGGATAGATTGGATAATATGAATGACGTCTTTCGTAAATTGTTCCATAAAATCAGACCTTTCGTTTTTTTAGTATGCAATATACATGATCAATGAGTAAAATAGTTGAAACCCAAAATGTACTACATAAAATGCCTCCGACAATATCACTTGGGAAGTGAACACCGACGTAAATTCGGCTAATCGCAATGGTAAAAGCAATCATGGCGGCAATCGCTGCCAATAAGAAGCGAGTTTTGTTCAGTTTTACTATATGCCATAATAAGTAAGCAAGCATCCCATATAAACTAAATGCCATCATCGTATGGCCACTTGGAAAGCTAAAACCGCCGATTTCCATTAAACGGTGAATTTCAGGACGGGCCCTTTTGTACACTTGCTTCAAAGCTTCATTAAGCATAATTGTAGAAACGACTGTAATTGCCAGTAAAATTGCTTCGTGTTTTTGTTTTAATAGAAAATAAAAGACCCCGCACATCCCAATTGTAATGAGTGTGACACCCACTCCAGAACCAATCGTTGTAAATGTTTTGAAAATCATGGTCAGTACAGGCGTTTCAAACCCTTGTACCAAATGAATAATCGTTAGGTCGAATTTTTCAATAGTTGCGCTGTCGATGTGACGCGCTAAAATGAAGAAGCCGCTACCTGTCACCGCAATAATGAGTAGTAATGTACTAAAATAATGACGTGTTTTCAAAATGACACCCCCGAAAATCTATCGTTAAACAACTGTATCTGTAAGCAAGCTCGTTCATAAATGATGTCTCTTCTGTTATACTAACATTATAAAATATTGTACGATGATTTGTAAGGAGAGGGATTGTAATGAAAGAACTAGTGACAATTGAAGAATGGAAAGAAGTTTTGGAAAAGTCGAAAGAAGAGCCAATTTTAGTATTAAAACATAGTACGACTTGTCCAATTAGTACACATGCATATAGTCGCTTTGAAGACTATGAAACAACAATGCCAAAGTTTTGGTTGAAAGTACGCGAAAGCCGCCCAGTTTCGAATGAAATCGAAGCTGATTTAGGTGTTGAACACCAATCACCACAAGCTTTCATTTTAAAAGACGGTGCACAAGTGTGGAACGCTTCTCACACAGTGATTACTGCGAATGAAATCAATCGGGGTTTAGCGGAAAATAATTTAAATTAATTTCAAAAGGTTGTCCCAAAAGTTAAATCGAACTAATGGGACAACCTTTTTATTGTTGAAATACTTTTTTGCCATTAATATAGGTCGCTTCAACCGTTGAACGCAAATCAAAAGGATCTCCATTCCAAATGACAAAGTCAGCGTCTTTTCCAATTTCGATAGAACCGACTAGCTCTTCAACTCCGAGATGCTTCGCTGCATTCAAAGTAATCGCTTCTAAAGCACGTTGTTCAGACAAGCCATTTTTAACTGCTAAAATGGCACTTGTCATTAAGTGTTCAATGCCAATGACAGGATGATCTGTCGTAATCGATACTGGAATACCTGCGTCAGAAAGTGCTTTAATTGTATGCCAACCTTTATCGTTCAGTTCTTGTTTTGAACGGGTCGACATCGTAGGACCAACTGATACACGTAAATCCGGATGTGTTTTTAAAAACTCAATAATTTGATGACCTTCTGTGCAATGTTCAATCGTCAGTAAAATACCGAACTCTTTTTGAATACGTAACACTGTTACGATATCGTCCGCTCGGTGTGCATGAACACGTAAAGGAATTTCCTTCTTTAACACTTTTGCGATTTGTTCTAATCCTAAATCGCGAGCACAATCACCTTTATCACGTTTTTCGATATAATTTTGTGCTGCAATTAAATTTTTACGCAGTAATGCTGCGACACCCATTCTCGTCGTAGGCATTTTTCCTTTGCCGCCGTGTACACGCTTTGGATTTTCACCCATTGCCGCTTTCAATCCCGAAGGTGCTTTCACAACCATTTCATCCACAACATTGCCAACTGTCTTTAAAACGACCATTTCTCCGCCAATGACATTCGCACTTCCCGGCATAATTTGTACAGTTGTAATGCCAAAACGTCTTGCATCTTCAAAGCCGCGTTCATTCGGATTAATGCCGTCTAAAGCTCTTACTTCAGGTGTGCAAGCATCGCTCGTTTCATTAAAGTCTTGTCCTGGCTGCCCCACGCCTTCTTCATGCACACCTAAATGCGTATGTACATCAATTAATCCTGGTGTAATAATTTTCCCTTTGACGTCAATTACTTCAGCATTCGAAGGTACATCCTCTACATGCCCAATCGCTGTAAATCTCCCGTTTTGTACGACAAAATTACCTTCGATCACTTCATTTGTTCCTGTGTAAATCTTTGCATTTTGAATGAATAACATGAAAATCCCCTCCCTAAACAACAGTATACAGAATATTCTTCGTAATACGAAATAAAATCCTATATGACAGATGTCATATAAAAGAAGTGACAATCATGTCTTCTTCCTTTTCTTTCTTTATTTTAAGATAAATATAAGAAGAAAAGAGCGTTGTAAAAAGAGAGGGAGGACAATATGAGTAAAGAGAAAACGAGAAGATTGCATAAAGATGTAGCACCTTTTGCAAAGTCGAATACGAAAAAAAGTGTCATTCAGTTATTAAACACAATCCCACCATTGTTATTACTGTGGTATATCGCTTATGAAGCCTTACAAATTTCAGTATGGCTAATGATTCCAGTTGCAGTAATCGCGGCAGGATTTGTCGTGCGAACATTTATTATTTTTCATGATTGTACGCATGGATCATTTTTAAAAGGTAAAAAAGCGAATGATATTGTCGGTACGATGACGGGTGTTTTAACATTATTTTCTTATGCAAAATGGAAACGTGAGCATGCGATTCATCACGCATCTAGTTCAAACCTAGATAAACGAGGCGTTGGTGATATTTGGGTGATGACTGTAGATGAATATATCGAAGCATCGAAGTGGACGCGTTTTAAGTATCGTTGTTACCGAAATCCGTTTGTGATGTTTGTCTTTGGTCCCCTTTACTTAGTGTTAATTTCAAGTCGTTTTAATCGTAAAGATGCAAAACCAAGAGAGAAACGTAATACGTATTTGTCTAATTTAATCATTGTATTGCTATATACGGGCATGATTTTACTCATCGGTTGGCAAGATTTCCTACTTGTGCAAGGAACAATTATGTTTGTTGCGGGCGCTTTAGGTATTTGGCTATTTTACATTCAACATACATTTGAAGACTCTTATTTCGAAGAGGAATCAGAATGGGATTATGTCAAAGCTGCAGTAGAAGGTAGTTCTTATTATAAATTGCCAAAAGTTTTACAATGGGCAACAGGAAATATTGGGTTCCATCATGTGCATCATTTGGCACCGCGAGTTCCTAACTATAATTTAGAAGAAGCGCATAACTCGACACCACCGCTTCATAAAGCGACGACGATTACACTTAAAACGAGTTTAGCGTCTTTGAAATATAAATTGTATAATCCTGAGAAAATGAACTTTGTAACGTTTAGCGAAATTAAACATTTATTAGCTCAAAAAACGCCAACATTGGAGTTTAAACAAAAGAAAACGAGCTTAGAAAGTAAGTAATTAAAAAAGTAGAAGCGCATCATGCTTCTACTTTTTTAATTTGAAAAGACAACGACTCGTAAGAAAATTTGCTATAATTAAAGTATTGAGGCGGTGGGTATAGTTTGCGACATTGGTTTAGTTTATTTCCAAGAAGTCCTTGGTTGAGTATTTATAGTTGGGTCATTTTTGGGTTATTACCTTTCTTTTTTATTTTCAGATCTTCATCACCAATTGAAATATCAATTGGCATATTATTAGTCTTGCTGTTTTTCTTATGCTATCGCTTTTCATACCGTTCGAAAACAGGCATCGTCTATATGTGGATAAGCTTTGAGATGGTCATTCATATTGCAATGACGTTATTATTTGGTTATGTTTATTTATCTGTATTTATCGCTTATTTTATAAGTAATATTCGAAGCACAGTCGGTTTTTTCATCATTTATGGTTTGCATATTGCTTTTACGATTGGGGCCATTGTGGCAGGTTTCTTTATCAATATCCAATTATTTTTACCACAAATTCACTTTATATTAATTTCCGTCATCGGCGTTGTTTTATTGCCACTGCATTTATACAATCGTGAAAAACATGAACGTTTGGAAGGTCAATTGGCATTTGCAAAGGAAAGAATTTCAGAGTTAATGATACTAGAAGAACGTGAAAGGATTGCACGTGACTTACATGATATTTTGGGCCAAAAATTATCTTTAATTGGATTGAAGAGTGATTTAGCGAGCCGTTTAATTACGAAAAATCCAGAAGCGGCTGAAAAGGAATTAATGGATATCAGGCAGACAGCTTCAACAGCATTAAAAGAAGTTCGGGAATTAGTCGATGATATTCGCATGACGAAGTTACAAGACGAATTGGTACGTGTACAACAAGTGTTGAAGGCGGCAGAAATGAGTTACCGTGTAAACGGTCAGCTGCAGTTTACACATATGCCACCGCTCGTTGAAAATGTTTTAAGTATGTGTTTAAAAGAAGCCGTTACAAATATTGTGAAGCATAGTTACGCCTCGCACTGTACTTTCACATTTATGCAAACAGATGATGAATTTACAGTGATTGTAGAGGATAATGGGATTGGGATTCCGGCAAAAGGTGAGAATTTACCGGGTAATGGATTAAAAGGAATAAAAGAGCGCTTGGATTTTGTAAATGGTCGTTTGAAAATCGATACATCACCAGGAACAATGTTAACATTTTCAATTCCGATTATTATTAAGCAGAAGTAAGGAGGGCGTGTGTAATGATTCGAATTGTCATTGCTGAAGATCAAGGAATGATGTTAGGCGCATTGGGCTCTCTGATCAGTATGGAAGATGACATGGAAGTTGTGGGGCTCGCTAAAAATGGGGAGGAAGCAGTACAACTTGTCAAAAATGAGCAGCCAGACGTTTGTATTATGGATATTGAAATGCCTGTCATGACGGGATTAGACGCGGCCGAAGCGATTAAAGATAGCGGCTCGAAAGTCATTATGTTAACGACATTCGCACGTGCTGGTTATTTTGAAAGAGCGCGTAAAGCGAATGTCAGAGGGTATTTATTAAAAGACAGCCCTATTGAAGAGCTTGTATCTTCAATTAGACTCATTATGAATGGTCGTCGAATTTATGCGCCTGAACTCGTCGATCTTGCATTCGATGATTTTCAGGAAAACCCACTGACAAGTCGTGAAAAAGAAGTGCTACAACTTGTTGCAGAAGGAAAAACGACAAAAGAAATTGCCGCAGCATTATATTTGACTGCGGGAACCGTGCGCAATTATATTTCAACAATTTTTGAGAAGTTGGAAGTGACAAATCGTATCGAAGCCATTTCTTTATACAAAGAAAAAGGTTGGTTCGAGTAGAACGTAAAAGGGGGATTACGCCATGTCAAAATGGATTGATATTACACAACCACTTAATAATAATCATGCAGAATGGCCAGGAGATACGCCATTTTCTTATGAAGTAGCCTTTAAAAAAGAAGAAACGGGTTCTGTTAATATTGGGAAACTAACGATGAGTACGCATATGGGGACCCATGTAGATGCACCGTTCCACTTTTTAAACGATGGTGAAACGATAGAAGAATTGCCGATTGATGTATATATCGGGCGAGCTCGCGTCATTGTGCTAGAAAATATTGAACAGGTTACTCAGGAAGTATTGGAAAAAGTCGATTTAGGTGGGGTTGAGCGTGTGCTATTTAAAACGACTGCGCAGCGTGATTTAACAAAGTTTCCTGAGCATTTCGTAACGATTGGCGGGGATGTTGCACCTTATTTAAAAGCACAAGGTGTTCGATTAATAGGGGTAGATGCACCTTCAGTGGACGATGAAACGAGTAAATCACTAGATGCACACCATGCATTACAGCAAAATGGGATTTATATTTTAGAAAATATCGTTTTGGATGAAGTAGAAGCAGGAGATTACGAACTCATTGCTTTGCCACTAAAAATTGTTGGGGCGGATGGTAGCCCTGTTCGAGCAGTATTGCGTCCATTAGAAGGTTAAATAAGGGAGTGGGAGAAATGACGGAAAAAGGGATTTATACAGATTTTAGAGAACGCATGACATACGGGGAATATTTAGATTTAGATAAAATCTTATCTAGTCAAACGAGGCTGTCTGATCATCATGATGAAATGCTATTTATCGTGATTCATCAAGTAAGTGAGTTATGGATGAAGTTAATTTTACATGAAATGAATGCGGCAATTGTTTCGATTGAAAAGGATGAACTGCCTGAAGCCTTTAAAATGTTAGCTCGTGTATCACGTATTCAAACGCAAATTATTCAAGCGTGGGATGTGTTAGCGACATTAACGCCAGCTGAATATATGGAGTTTAGAGATAGTTTAGGTCAAGCATCAGGTTTCCAATCGTATCAAAATCGTCAAATTGAGTTTGCGTTAGGATATCGTCAACCGCATATTTTAAAAATTTATGAAAAAGATCCATCGTTAGCAACGGAATTGAAAAAGTCTTACGAAGCACCGAGTATTTATGATGTAGCGATTCAAGCATTAAGTCGTGCTGGTTTTCCAATTAATCAGGCATTGTTAACACGTGATTTCTCCAAAACATATGAAGGTGATGAAACAGTTGCAACAGCTTGGCTTTCCGTGTATAAAGACGTCGACAAGTATTGGGATCTATATCAACTGGCAGAAAAATTGGTAGACATTGAAGACAGTCATCAACAATGGCGTTTTAGACATATGAAAACGGTCGAGCGTATTATTGGTCATAAAACAGGTACAGGTGGTTCTGCTGGTGTGACCTATTTAAAGAAAGTATTAGATCATCGTTTTTTCCCAGAGTTATGGGATGTGCGTACAAAATTGTAAAAAGAAATCCCTGACGAGATAGCTGTCAGGGACTTCTTTGAATAGGTCGTGCTTTTGTATATGGACGGTACATAACCTTAGTTGATACTCTTTTTCCGTTGCCTTTAGGAACGCCTCCTCGAACCGTCAGGGGTTATGACAAGTCCCAAGAATACGGTACCTCCCTTCTTGCAGCCGACTAAACAGTGTTAAGTTAGTATATGCGAGAGCGTATTTTATTTATGTGCGTATGTTATAATTTTCAGTAAATATTACTTAGGAGTGGTTAACATGAGAGACGAAACAATTATTCAAAAATGGGTAGCTACTTATCCGATTTTTAAAGATTTGATGGATAAAAAAGAAAGCTACTGGGCAAACCCAAAAGTACAAGCGGCCATTCCAACAATGGATTTTAATGTTTCTAAAGAAACAATTGAAGATGCGGCGAGCCGATTACAACGTTTTGCACCTTATATTGCGAAAGTATTTCCAGAAACAGCCACTAAAAATGGGCTAATAGAGTCTCCTGTTACGGAAATTGCCGATATGAAACAAGCACTCGTTGAAAAGTATGATGTAGATATTCCAGGGAAGTTATTGTTAAAACAAGATAATGCTTTACCAATTTCAGGATCGATTAAAGCACGTGGTGGCATTTATGAAGTATTGAAACATGCGGAGAAATTGGCTACGGAAGCAGGTTTATTAACGAAGGAAATGAATTATGAAATGCTTGCAACAGAATCTTTTAAAGAGTTTTTCTCGAATTATAAAATTGCAGTTGGTTCGACAGGAAATTTAGGATTGAGCATTGGTATTATGAGTGCACAATTAGGTTTTCAAGTAACCGTTCATATGTCACAAGATGCGAAACAATGGAAAAAAGATTTGCTACGTGAAAAAGGTGTCATGGTTATTGAATACGTCGATGATTATAGTAAAGCGGTTGAGGAAGGACGTAAACAGGCTAAACAAGATCCAGCTTGCCATTTTGTAGATGATGAAAACTCTTTAGATTTATTTAATGGCTACGCAGTTGCGGGGGAAAGAGTGCGTGAGCAATTTGAAGAGGCGGGCATTGTTGTAGATGCAGAACATCCATTATTCGTCTATTTACCTTGTGGTGTTGGGGGTGGGCCTGGGGGTGTCGCATTTGGACTGAAGCATGCTTTTGGTGAACATGTCCATTGTTTATTCGCGGAACCTACACACTCGCCTTGTATGTTACTAGGGATGATGACAGAATTGCATGAAGAAATTTCGGTACAAGATATTGGACTGGATAATGTGACAGCGGCAGATGGTTTAGCAGTTGGAACGGCTTCTGGATTCGTTGGAAAAGTAATGGAGCCGATTTTAGCGGGTTGCTATACAATTTCAGATGAGACGATGTTTGATCTATTAAGTACATTAAATCATATGGAGAATATTCAACTAGAACCTTCCGCATTGGCTGGGATGACAGGGCCGGTTCATACGATTACCCAACGGGTTGCAGGTGCGAATAGCAAAAATGCGACACATCTTGTATGGGCGACGGGCGGTAATATGGTGCCACGAGAAGAAATGGCTCAATATATTGAAAAGGGAAATATATCATAAATTATTTCCCGGGAAATCGACAAAATCAAGGAGTATTCAGCGAAAGTTGAATGCTTCTTTTTTGACATTTATTTAAAAATGCGTTATTATTATCTTGAATTCAAGATAAATGACTTAGGAGGTTTTATCATGCAACAATTAAAAGGTATTCACCACGTAACAGCGATTACAAGTAGTGCAGAAGAAAATTATAAATTTTTCACATATACATTAGGAATGCGTCTTGTTAAAAAGACGGTTAACCAAGACGATATTCAAACGTATCATTTATTTTTTGCGGATGATGAAGGTAATGCAGGAACAGATATGACATTTTTTGATTTCCCTGGCATTCCAAAAGGAACACATGGGACAGATGAAATTTATCGTACGTCTTTCCGCGTTCCTTCAGATGAAGCCTTAACATATTGGGAAAAACGATTGACACGTTTAAATGTTCAACATGACGGTATTCAAGAACAATTTGGTGTGAAAGTGTTACCGTTCGTTGACTTTGATGATCAACAATATCAATTAATTTCAGATGAAAACAATCAAGGTATTGCATCGGGTAAACCGTGGCAAGATGGTCCGATTCCATTAGAATATGCAATTACAGGTCTAGGTCCGATTCACATTCGTACAGCTTATTTTAGTCATATGAAAGATGTACTGGAACAAGCTTTAATGATGAAAGAGATTGCGGATGAAGGAGCATTCCACTTATTTGAAGTTGGGGAAGGTGGCAATGGTGCACGAGTTATTATAGAGGAAAACACAAGCTTACCAGCTGGAAGACAAGGTTTTGGAACGGTGCATCACGTAGCGTTCCGAGTAGAAGACCGTGCAGTATTAGACGCTTGGACAAATCGTTTAGAGCAATTAGGTTTCCGTACATCAGGTTATGTCGATCGTTTCTTCTTCGAATCATTATATTCACGCATGGCACCAGGTTTATTATTCGAATTTGCAACAGATGGTCCTGGGTTTATGGGAGATGAGCCTTATGAAACATTAGGGGAAAAACTTTCATTACCACCATTTTTAGAGCCGAAACGTGATCAAATCGAGCAACTTGTACGTCCAATTGATACAGTTAGAAGCACGATTGATTTTGAAAAAGAATATGAATAAAGATGAAAAGCACTCGGCAATTCGAGTGCTTTTTTTGAGCAATAAAATTGAAAGTCAAAGAATGTCAGACTATACTATTGAATATAAGTCAAAGATGGTCAATTTGATTTTATTACTTAAAAAAATTTATTTTACATGAGCAAAACAATTGAAGGTCAAATATAGTCAGTGTATAATAAGTTTATAGGTCAAAGATAGTCAAGATTAAAATTGACTTATGAATAATCGTATTTTAGAGGAGGAAATCAATATGATGTGTCAACATTGTGGTAAAAATAAAGCGACTGTAAATTTAAGACTTCAAATGAATAACCAAAAAATGCAAGTAAATATGTGTCATTCATGTTATCAGGAAGTTCAAGGTCAAATGCATGCTGGCAACTTCTCACCGTTTAATTCTGAACAATTTAATGCATTCCAAGAAAATGGTTCACATAAATCAACAACGAGAACGAAACAAATGGAACAACAAGAAGGTTTACTCGATGAACTAGGAAGAAACCTTACAAATGACGCGAGAGAAGGTTTAATCGATCCAGTTATTGGACGTAGTAGCGAGATTAAACGTGTGATAGAAACATTAAATAGAAGAACTAAAAATAATCCTGTCTTAATTGGTGAGCCGGGTGTCGGTAAAACAGCGATTGCTGAAGGGTTAGCGGTAAAAATCCATGAAGGCGATGTTCCTGTGAAATTGATGAACAAGGAAGTTTATATGTTAGATGTAGCTTCACTTGTTTCCAATACAGGTATTCGCGGTCAATTTGAAGAGCGTATGAAGCAATTAATTGAGGAAGTAGAAGCGCGTCCAGAAGTGATTCTCTTTATCGATGAAATTCACTTACTCGTAGGTGCGGGTACAGCTGAAGGTTCGCAAATGGACGCAGGGAATATTTTAAAACCAGCTTTAGCACGTGGTTCAATGCAATTAATTGGTGCAACGACATTAAAAGAATACCGTCAAATTGAAAAAGACGCGGCTTTAGAACGTCGTTTCCAACCAATCATTGTTAAAGAGCCAACTGCAGAAGATGCAATTCAAATTTTACACGGTATTAAAGATCGTTATGAAGCGTTCCATGACGTGAAATACTCCGATGAAGTGATTTCAGCGTTTGTAACACTTTCACAACGCTATATCCAAGACCGCTTCTTACCAGATAAAGCGATTGATTTAATGGATGAAGTAGGTTCAAGATTAAACTTAATTCATGGTGCGCCAGACGCGAAAGCGATTCAAGAACGTATTGATGAAGTTGTTGCATCGAAAGAAGCTGCAGCTGAAGCAGAAGACTATGAAAAAGCAGCGTATTTACGTACGGAAGAAATTCATTTACGTAAACAATTAGAGCGTGCAGAAGAAGTAGAGAAGGTTGAAAATATTGAAGTAACAGTTGCTGAAGTAGAGCAAATCGTTGAAGAGAAAACAGGTATTCCTGTAACAAAACTTCAAGCAGCAGAGCAAGCTAAAATGAAAAACATGGCAGATAGCTTACGAGCGAAAGTCATTGGTCAAGACGAAGCGGTAGATAAAGTCGCAAAAGCAATTCGTCGTAGCCGTGCAGGTTTAAAAGCAAAAACACGTCCAATTGGTTCATTTTTATTCGTCGGACCAACTGGGGTAGGTAAAACAGAAATTACGAAAGTACTTGCCGAAGAGTTATTCGGTTCTCGTGATGCACTTGTGCGTCTTGATATGAGTGAGTACATGGAGAAACACGCCGTTTCTAAAATAATCGGTTCACCTCCAGGTTATGTAGGTCATGAAGAAGCGGGCCAATTAACAGAGCAAGTTCGTCGTAAACCCTATTCTATTATTTTGTTAGATGAAATTGAAAAAGCGCATCCAGACGTGCAAAATATGTTCCTACAAATTATGGAAGATGGTCGTTTAACGGATTCACAAGGACGTACTGTTAGCTTTAAAGATACGGTCATTATTATGACAAGTAATGCAGGTACAGGTGCGAAAGAAATTAATGTTGGCTTTAATGCAGGAGAGCATGATGCAGTGCAAACATTAGATGCTTTAAGCAACTATTTCAAACCAGAGTTTTTAAACCGTTTTGACGCGATTGTTCAATTCAATGAGTTAACAGAAGAACATTTATTAGAAATTGTTGACTTAATGCTTGTTGACTTAGAAGACACAATTGAAGAGAAAGATATTGCAATTACAATTTCAGATGAAGCGAAAAAAGTACTTGTTTCACTTGGTTATGACAAACGTTTCGGTGCGAGACCATTACGCCGCGTCATCCAAGATAAAATTGAAGATCCATTAACGGACTTAATTTTAGAAGAAGATATCGTAGAAAAAGTACATGTAGATGTCGTAGATGAAGAAATTGTCGTAACAAAAGAAGCTTAAATTGAACAAAAACCCTAGCGTGTGAAAAACATGCTGGGGTTTTTAAGTTAATTTTTAAGTGAAATTAACTTATGAGTTGTAAAAGTATTTATTTAGCGTAAAATATAATTAAAATTAACTTAGAGAGGAGTCTTAAAGTGAAAAAACCATATGAACTCCCATTATTACCAGTCGTGTTTGATGAGAAAACAGAGTTAAGCTTCTATAAAAAAGTAGTTATTGCATCGAGTAAATTAGAAAAACTAAAAGAGAAGCTTCACTACTCCCGTGTAAATGCATCTTTTATGGAGCTACTAACCATTTTGGAATCCGTTCAATCAACGAGAATCGAAGGTACACAAATCACATTTAGTGATATGTTGGAGGACGAGTTAGAACAAACAAGTGGCTGGGAAGAAACAGAGGTAAAAAATTATCGTGCTGCGCTGCAATTAGGTATAGAGGAAATTCGCCTTGGTTACCCATTACGAGAACGACTTATTCGAAATATGCATCAAGTATTAATGGAGAATGCAAGAGGTTCCAGTAGTGCATCTGGAGAATATCGGAAAATCCAAAACTTTATAGGACCGAACCAAAATATAAAGGATGCATCTTATATTCCACCAGAGCCACATTTAATGGCGGATTATATGACCAATTTAGAACGCTTTATTAATGGGAATCCTTATGAGGTTGAAGAAGATGATTTACATCCACTTATTAAATGTGCCATCATCCACGCACAATTTGAATCTATTCATCCATTTTTAGATGGGAACGGTCGGATGGGACGTATTTTAATCGTATTGTATTTATTACAATCTAAAATGATTGACTCACCATTTTTCTTTTTAAGCGAAGAGTTAGAACAAGAGAAATTTAAATACTATGCACTTTTAAATGGTGTACGAGGAATTAATAAAGACCAACCAGACTGGGAAAGTTGGATTCACTTTTTCTTGGATGCTACAATTCATATGGCAAAAAAACAGTATAAAAAATTGGATATGGCAGAGAAATTATATAATGATGGCTGTCAAAAATTATCGAAACCATCTGAAATAATCGTTTGGTCTGCGATGTTTACACATCCAATTACGAATGTGCGCCAGCTAGCACAGGCAACAAATTTATCTTCTGCTACGATTAGAAATAGCTTGAACACATTATTAGATTTGAATTTTATTTTTAGTAATGATCAAAAGCGAAATCGTCGCTATTATTTATATGATTTAATCAATATCATCCAAAATTAAATGGCCTCTACAATTGTAGAGGTTTTTTGTTTAGAAAAAAATAAATCGGGTATACACATAGTTGTACGAAAAAACATTATTGGAGGAGAAACATGAAAGCGCTAGTAGAGCAAGATGTTTCGGCAAAATGTTGGAGCGAGTACGACAAGTTAGAGAAAGTAATTGTATGTCAGCCGGAGCACATGGAAATTCAAGAAGTCATCAATGACGTACAGAAAAAGTATGAAGACGAAAATATCGACAAAGAGATCGCACAATCTCAACATGAGCAGTTCACGAAAACATTAGAACATCATGGTGTAGAAGTTGTCAAGCTGCCGAGTTCAAAGCAATATCCAGAGCAGGTTTTTACAAGAGATATTGGCTTTACGCTTGGAGAGGAGCTTTTTGTCGCTGAAATGGCAAGCGAGATTCGTGACGGAGAAGAACAAGTTTTAGAAAACTGGTTAGAACAAACGGACACGGAGTTTTTAAAACTAGACGTCAATCGGATTGAAGGTGGCGATGTCATCATCGATCGCGACACAGTTTACGTCGGTGTAAGTGGCAGAACGAGCATGGAAGCAGTTCGTGAGTTACAAGGAAAACTGCCACATCAGAAAGTCATTCCAGTCACATTTGATGAAAAATATTTACATTTAGATTGTGTATTTAATATATTGTCGGAAGACACAGCGCTCATCCACCGGAATGCACTAGAACCAGAAATGGTGCAACATTTGGAAGAGAAATATACATTGTTAGACGTTTGCGAACAAGAGCAGTTCACAATGGGAACGAACGTCTTATCAATCGGTGACCAAAAAGTGTTAAGTTTACCTGTAAATGAAAAAGTAAATAAAAAAATGCGCAAACACGGCTTCAACGTTCTAGAAGTCGACTTCTCGGAGATTATTAAATCCGGCGGGTCATTCAGATGTTGTTCAATGCCAGTGGAGCGTGTTGGGAGATAAATGCTAAGCCTACCTTTTTATGAGGTAGGTTTTTTATTGGATTTATTATATTTTATAGTACTATATTGTTAAGAATACTTATGCAAATTGAAAAATATCAGATGTGGGAGGATTACAGATGGAGAATATTTTTACTTACAAAGAGTTAGACGACAAGTTATCGGCTGTAACTAATAAGACTCTTGGTGAAGTTGACGTTAAGGATGTTTTTGACAGAGCAATTGATAAACCGAAAATCACGGGTATTGCAGGAGATGTTATTGAACAATCAGTATTAGGCCTCGTTGCTGATAATAAGCAAGAGCCAGATTTATTAGTCGATGGGGTTCATGTAGAATTAAAAACAACCGGTTTACGAAAGCCTAAAAGACTTAAAGATAGTAATAGTGATAAAGATTTTATGGCAAAAGAAGGGGTTTCTATAACAGCTGTTTCTCCAAATGAAATAACAAAGCAGCAATTTGAAAATTCATTTTTGTGGCATAAAATGGAGCATATGTTATTCGTATTTTATCATTATAACTCATATAAAGTTGTCCCAGCATATGAATATTCTTCATTCAAGATACTGGGTCACCATTTTCACGAATTTTCTGCTGAAGATAGAGAAATTATTTATAACGACTGGAAAATCGTTCGGGATAAGGTTAAATACATTCAAGAAACTTCGTCAAATCCTCAACAAGAATATCCTTCGTTAACCAAACTGCGCAGTGAGTTGATGTACTTTGACTTAGCGCCAAAAAACAGACCACGATTTCGTTTGAAAAAAGATGTAGCTAATGTAATCATTGGAGATTTTTTTGATAATAAACTCGAAAAACTCTCGATGAAAATTACAAGTTATTCTCAATTAGATCAGCTTTTACGTACTTTTACTGAAAAATATAAAGGGAAAACACTTGAAGAAATTGCCCAAGATTTAAAAATTCCTTTATCAAAAAAAACTAGTAAAAATATCGTAGAGCAAATTATTACAAAGTATTTTGGTTCCGATAAGAAAAAGCTAAGGCAAATTGATTTATTTTCTAAGATAGGATTAATTCCTAAAACAATAATTTTAAATCCCCAAGGTTGCAGAACGGAGGATATGAAATTTGATATGATTAATTTTGATGAGTGGTTTACGGAAGAACAATATGAGGATAGTGATTTATACGATTTCTTTTATAGTAATAGCTTTTTATTCATAATCTTTAAAGAGTCTATACATAATTCCAAGTTACTTGAAAATAAATTTATGGGTTTTAAAAGATATAATTTTTCAGATGACTTTTTAGAAACGGAGTTAAAATTGTTTTACGAGGAATTGAAAAGATTAGTTATAAAAAATGAAATTCGTGAAGAAGTGATAACATATAAAACAGGTAAAAGAAAAGGGGAGCCACAAATTAATCCAAATGGAACAATAAAAAAAGAAATAAATCTTCCTAAGTCTAAGGATTATGTTGTATTCACAAGAGGATCTGGTAAAGATTCGTCTTACAAGCCAGTAGAAATAAATGGGATTAAAATGTATACACAATACTTTTGGGTGAAAGGGCAATGGATTGTAGATGAATTAGTCTATGAAAAATACCTTTAATATTTTAACACAAAAAAGCTGACATATTATATGTCAGCTTAAAGTGAATTCAATTTGTACTTCGGAATTAACGTATTCATTTTCGATTTCTGCAATACGATTTCCCATAATTTCTACTAAATCAACCACTAGTGCATTTCCCATACAGAAGTAGCGCATTCGGTCAGTCATACCAGCCGTCCAATTATCAGGAAATCCGTTTAGTCGTTCGCATTCAATAGGTGTTAAAAATCTTTGTTTCCCATTTACCTCCACAATATGTGTACTGCGATTTACTGAACCTTCGCTTGTAAGCATAGTTCGCCCAGGTAGGTTTAAAGCATCGGTTGGTGACATACCACCTTCTGAAAACACATATTTATGACCAGTTGCAGAGGTTCTTTCAATTTTCTTAGGACCTCTTAAATAAGCAAACTTCTCAGCAACATCTGGAGACAAATAATGTTTTTCATTTATTTCTTTTTCATCTAATAAGATGTCTTGTAAAGGTACCGCCTCCCTAATAATAGGATCGGCATGAATGGTTAAGATTTCACCGTCACGCATAATGCCAGAAGTGTGGAATTCAAATGAAAATTCATCTGAAATTTCAACGATATCTTTCGGTAGTTTTCCGACGTTTATTCTTTTTTTGTAAGGTTCTGTTTTAATCCGAAAAGGTTTTGCGAAAAACCCTTCTTTAAAAACAATACTATTAAGTGATTCTTCTTGTTGAGCAGCTGCAAATGAGAGCCCATTTTTATAAGCAAAGATAAATACTCTTCTTCTTCTCTGTGCAAATCCGTATTCAGCAGCGTTTATTACACGCCATTCAACTGTGTAATCTAAATCGCGGAATGTTGCTAACATGACGGCAAAATCGCGCCCACGTTGTGAAGAAGGAGATTTTAATAATCTATCGACATTTTCTAATAATACATATTTTGGATGTGCATTTTCAAGTACTCGTTTAATCTCCCAAAATAAAACACCCTTTTTTCCTTGTATACCTTTTTCACCAGATAAAGAGCGAGCTACAGAGTAGTCTTGGCAAGGAAAGCCGCCAACTAGTAAATCTGGCGAGTATTGTTCAAACACTTCGTCTGGAACAGTAGCGATATCTTCATTTACATGAATTCCAGATTCGAAGTTTCGTGCATAACATTCAAAAGCATCTTGTGCCTTTCTTGAAGGTTCCCATTGATTTGCCCAAGTTACATCGAAAAGGAAGGGATTGGCTTTTTCTAATCCGAGACGAAATCCACCGACACCAGCGAAAAGTTCCATAACATTTATTTTGTTGTTGGTCATCTTTATACGAACATCCTTTCGAGTGATATATTTACATTTTATCGTAAATAGACGTTTTGATCAAGAGGGTCTTTAGTCCTGTATTTTCTTATAAACTTATTCATTATCTAATAAATTAAAAGAAAAAACAAGTATCTTGCTTGAAGGTAATAGTTTTATGCAAATCCTTCTGTAAACTTTTGAGCCAAATCATGATTAGCAATGGAACCCTTTAGAAAATTTTCCATATACTCTTTTATACCCCAAAAATTGACATCACTACCCAATTTGTATATAATAATCCGAATAATCGAAAGTTAGATGTAGAATATACAATAAAGAAGGGATTCCGTGTATAAAGATTTATTCATTTCTTTTAGTCGTTCAGGATTATTAGGGTATGGTGGGGGATTGTCGGCGATTCCGCTAATGCAAAAAGAAGTTGTCGAACGCTATCAATGGATGGATGATGATGAATTTGCGGATGTGCTGTCGCTTGCGAATGCTTTGCCAGGTCCGATTAATACAAAGATGGCGGGTTATATTGGTTGGAAGTTAAAAGGCTTTTGGGGAATGATTGTAAGTTTAGTAGGTTCTTTTTTACCGACTGCTATTTTAATGCTTATATTTATGATTGCATTGAACTCTTTTAAAGATCATCCGTGGGTAAAAGGGATGGCGAAAGGTGTTATTCCAATAGCGGGTGTGATGATTGGGATTATGGCGTATGACTTTATTAAAAAGTCTAAAGGGAGTCTTGGTTGGTTAAAAACGGCGTTATTAGTAGTGGGCAGTATCGTTTTAATTCACTTTTTACATATCCATCCTGCGCTCATTATTGCAGCTTTAATTTTATCCGCTTTTATCCCTCGTAAAGAAGATCGGAGGGAAGAAGCATGATTTATTGGCAAATTTTTGTCGCTCATTTCGTACCGAATATTTTAGGTTACGGCGGCGGGCCTGCAACGATACCGCTATTAGAACATGAAGTGGTTGACCGTTACGGTTGGTTGACGACGCGAGAATTTAGTGAGGCGGTTGCGCTCGGAAATGGATTGCCAGGACCAATTGCAACGAAAATGGCGGCTTATATTGGTTATGAACAAGGGGGACTTTTGGGTGCGGGCATTGCACTTTTCGCGACCATTGCGCCTTCTGTCATCTTGCTACTAATCTTACTAGGTGTTCTGATGAAGTATAAAGATTCACCACAAGTGAAGCGTCTAACGAAAGTAGTAAGGCCTACCATTGCAGTGCTTCTTGGCTTAATGACGTACCAGTTTTTCTTTGATTCTTATTTAGATATGGGCATCATTCATACCGTAATTTTAATTGTTGTAGGATATATTTTACTGGAAGTGCGAAAAGTTGGTCCGACGATTGTCGTTTTAGGAGCACTTTTGTACGGAGCGATTTTTTTAAGTTAGAAAAACAGTTAGGGTTAGCGAGATTCAATGCCCATAACTGTTTTTCTTTGTTATTTAAAAAATGGTAGTTTTTTCAATGCAACACATGCTGGAAGTGCAACAAGCACACCGATCACTGTTTGAACAAGATCTCCTGGAATAGAAGCAATTGGAATGATCCAGCTTTTAAAAATAATGGCTTCCCCAATGTAATATCCTGCAAGCATGGGTGGTGTTGAAATAATGACAGCGAGTAAATTCATCCCCATATGTTTACCATCGAATCCTTTTGACCAAGCGATTTTACCGATGATATAACCTTGTAAACCACGCGTTAAGAAGGTGATAGGTGCCCATAACGTCCATCCTGCTACAAGGTCAAAAATTCCCATTCCGAATGCTCCAGCCATGGCACCTTTCTTCGGACCGAATAAAATCGATGCGATAAATAACATCGCAGTACCTAAATGGATCAGACCTCCATTTGCTGAAATCGGCAGCTTAATATTGAGTAACATTGTCGCAACGAAGACAAGTGCGATCAACATTGCTGTAATGATTAGATCATATGTTTTTGAACTCGAGTATGTTGGCGCTTTTTGCATAGATAAATCCTCCTCTAACCTCTTTTAGAATCTTATAATTATTCTATACTCTATCAAAAAAGTGAGTACCTAGAAATAGTCAAAAGTGAATAAAAGTTAGGGGTCAGATTTAGATTGTAAAATAGTCGGTAAATGCGTCGAAATCAACAAGTATGAGTCTTTCCATAACGATAGTTCAGTCATTGCAGAATAGGCAGGTGCTTGAAGTTTTTTGTATACTAGTAGAAAAGGGGAGGCGAATCGGATGCCATTTCAATTGATTGAAGGAGATTTAACAAAAATAACAGCTGATGTAATTGTCAATGCTGCAAATAAAAATCTGCAAATGGGTGGGGGAGTTTGTGGTGCCATTTTTAAAGCGGCAGGTCCTAAAGAGTTGCAACAAGCTTGTAATGAAATCGGTCATTGTGAAACAGGACAGGTAGTGATGACAGATGCATTTCAATTAAATGCGAAAAAGATTATGCATACAGTTGGCCCTGTATGGCAAGGTGGAGGACAAGATGAAGCAGAGTTATTAAAAAGTTGTTATGAAAAATCCTTACAGCTTGCGACAAATGAAGGTTATGAATCCATTGCTTTTCCGCTCATTTCGGCAGGAATTTACGGATATCCAGTGACAGAAGCCTTTCAAATTGCGGTGTCTACAATCCATACGCATTTAGAGCATTATGAGTTACACGTCATGCTTGTTTTACTGGATAAGAAAATCTTATTTGAACCGACAAAAATGGCTTCGTTAGAAACGTACCTTGAACGCCATTTATCATTTTCACATCTAGAGAAATCATTGCAGCGTGATGCTCAAATTCTAGAATCACAGCAAATATTTGAAGTAAGGGAATCTTTGCCAAAGAAAAGCGACTCTGTTACTTATTTGGCACCGATAATTGAAGACCTAGAAGCGTCATTTGCTGATCGTTTAATGGATTGGATTGATCAGAGAGGAATGACAGATGCTGAGACGTATAAAAAGGCCAATATTGATCGACGTTTATTTTCTAAAATACGCAATACACCAAACTACACACCGACGAAAAAAACGGTCCTAGCCTTTGCTGTAGCGTTAGAATTAACGTTAGAAGATACAGAAAGACTGCTCGAAAGTGCTGGATATGCTCTCTCTAAAAGCCAACGTTTTGACATGATTATTCGCTACTTTCTTGAACAACGCCAATATGATATCTATAAGATTAATGAAGCGTTGTTTAGTTATGATGAAATAACATTAGGCAGTTAATTTGTCGCTTTCAAAGCGACCTATTATTTTCGAATCCTTGTTATTGTAGAGATATAACTACATGGGAGGCGTTTTAAAATGAAAAAACAAACAGAATTGGTTTTTGTATTAGATAGAAGTGGGTCAATGGAAGGGTTAGAAAAAGATACGATTGGCGGCTTCAATAGTACTTTGGAAAAGCAAAAGAAAGAACAAGGCGAGGCTTTTGTTACTACAGTATTATTCGACCATAAGTATGAGCTTTTGTACCAAAGTGAAGACATTCAAGACGTCCAGCCGTTGACGGAGAAAGAATATTATGTTCGGGGGATGACTGCATTATTAGATGCGATTGGCATGACGATTTCAAAAATTTCAGAGCGTCAAAAAAGCTTGGAAAGTAAGCGAGATGTTCTATTTGTCATCATGACAGATGGGATGGAAAACTCTAGTAAGAAATACAACATACAACAAATTAAGCAATCAATCGAACAAAAACGAGCAGAAAAAGAATGGCAATTCCTCTTTTTAGGTGCTAATATCGATGCCATTGCAGAGGCGAATAAGTTTGGTATAGCTGAAGACTTTGCAGTAAATTTCCACGCAGATCATGTTGGGATGGAGAAAAACTTTGAGACGATTCATGAAGTGGCAACTCACTTTAGAAGTGGAGTAAGATTAGATGCATCATGGAAAGAGCATATTGAAAAAGACTTCCAAGAACGATAATTAAAAGCCGTTCAGAAAGACAGTGAAAAATACTTTCTGAACGACTTTCTCCTCTTATTCTGTATGGAAGGTTTGAGAGAACAATAATTCCACTTCTTGAATGGGCAATGGCTTTGCGTATAAATAGCCTTGTGCGTGATTGCAGCACAATGATTTAAGAAATGCTGCTTGTTCACTTGTCTCCACACCTTCAGCAACGATATCTAAATTTAGATTATTTGCTAAATCAATAATTGTTTTAACAATTGCTTGATTATTTTTTGTGGAATTCTGAACAAATGCTTGATCGATTTTCAAATGTGTTAATGGAAAATCATTTAAATAACTTAAAGATGAATAACCCGTGCCAAAATCATCCACACTTACATGGACACCAATAGCACGTAGTTTTTTTAATGTCATCTTACAATGATGAACATCGGACATCATACTTTCTGTAATCTCTAAATTTAAAAGTTCAGGCTCTATTTGATGTTTATCTAGAACTTCTTGCACCTGATGAATGAAAGATGGTTGTCTAAATTGTCTAGGTGAAACATTAATGCTCATTTGAATACTGGGATATCCAGCTTCTTGCCATTTCTTTATTTGAATGCATGCTGTATCTAAAATCCAGTAACCTATAGAGATAATCAACCCTGTTTCTTCAGCAATTGGAATAAATTTAACCGGTGAGACCATTCCTTTGTCTGGATGATGCCAACGTAATAAAGCTTCTACTCCTGATATTCGTTGAGTTTTTAAGTTAATTTGTGGTTGGTAATATAACTCTAATTCTTTGTTTTTTAAAGCATGATGTAAGTCGCGGCGTAACTTAGTTTTCTCAGCCATTTCTTCATGTAATTCTTCTGTAAAGAAATAGAATGTATTGACGCGGTCATTTTTGGATTCGTACATGGCAATATCAGCATTCCTAATTAAGTCTTCCGTTGTTTCACCATCGGTTGGATACATGCTAATACCAAGACTCGAGTTGACAAAAATATCAATATTTTTAAAAATAATAGGCTCTCTTAAACTGTTAATAATCTTTGTAGCAACAATCTCTGCTTCCGAACTTGTCGTATTTGGAAGTAAAATTACAAACTCATCCCCACCTAAACGGGCAACTGTATCAGTCTTTCGTACAATGTTCGTTAACCGTTTGCCGACATACTTTAGCAGTTCATCACCAGTAGCATGCCCCATCGAGTCATTGATGTGCTTAAAGCGATCTAAATCCATGAATAAGACAGCGAACTGTTTATGATGACGTTTAGAATCTGTAATTGCTTCTTGAATTTCATATTCTAATAGTCGTCGGTTTGGTAAACCCGTTAAAAAGTCATAATAAGCCATTCGTTCAACTTGTCTTTCAGCGATTTTTCGTTCTGTAATATCACTAATTGTACCCACAACTTCAATAATCGATCCATCCTCCAAAATAGGCGATAGATAGATTAAAAATGTATAGTTTAAATATTCGAATTCAAAATGCACAGCTTCTCCATCTAAAGCTTTATGCAAATATCGACTATAATAAATTCTTTCAGCTATTGATAGCTTTTCAAAAAATGTTCCAGTTTGAAAAGATTGAATCGTGATACCAAGTTTTTCGACTAATCGTCCTTCGAGTAAAGTAAATTGTAAAAGTTTATTTTCGTCTTTCTGATATTTGAAAATTGCGTTCTGTAAATTTTTCACTGTTTGTTGGAAATCATTTTTGAGTGCAATTTGCAAAGCTTCTTCTGCATTTTTTCGATCGGTAATATCAGTACGAATAGAAATATACTGAAATGGTTTTTGATTATGGTCTAAAAAAGGAACGATTGTTGTACTTACCCAGTATTCTGATCCATCTTTCGCTTTGTTTTTTATATCACCTGTCCAAATCCGGCCAGTTCCAATTGTACGCCACATATCTTTAAAAAAAGTTCGAGGATGAAAATTTGAGTTGACAATCGAATGTTTCTGACCAATAAGTTCATCGGAGGAGTACTTCGAAAGTTCGCAAAATTTTTCATTGACGTATGTGATGGTTCCACGTCGGTTCGTAATAGCAACGACAGCAGACTCGTCTAATGCATTTTTGATATTTTTTAACTCAGTTAATGTTTCGCTATATTTTTCTTGAAATACAACTTCTTGTGTAATATCGATTTCAAAAGATATTAAACTTTTTAGTCTACCGTATTCAATAATTGGAATGAATGTAGCATCAATCCAATAAGAGTTATTTTGCTTGTTTTTTCGTTGAATTTTTCTTTGGAAAATTGTATTTGTTTGAAATGTACTTTCAATCTCTTGTACTAATAAATGAAACTCATCTTCAATTGCCAACATTTCAATCGATTGTCCAAGGAGTTCATATTTTTCATACGAAGATTGTTTACAAAATAAGTCATTCACATATAAAATAACTCCCTTTTTATCCATAATAGATACTGGAAATTTTTCTTCTAATAGCAGTGGCATCGATATATGTTTTTCAATATTTGTGAGCATTTCCTTTCAAATCCTTCCTAATTCGTCATCCTGTTTCTTAATAATCGCTCGGCATTTTTGAAGTGAATCATTGTAAAATATTTATTTGATAGCTTAATTTAAATAAAATGATAGTCCTTTAGTAGCTCTGTATGATTGGGTCTTAACGCACTAATTGAATATATATCCATTTTTAACGCTTGTTTTTGTATGAATATAACATGTAATAAATGTATTGTATCATTAAAATGAGTGTAAAGTGCTATATTTACCAATTGTTCATAAAAAATAGATAAATTTTTTATGAAGAAGATAGGATGGATTTTTTAGGAGTTAATTTGTTAATATTATTTGAAGTTTTTATCTTTTTTGGAAGAATGGATACTTATTATGATATAGTGAAGGGACTATAACTTATCATCTTACTCCTTGAAAGCGTTTTCAATCCGTATAAAAACAAGGAATGATGAATATAGTAAGTAGACGGGTTACACATTAGCACTAGTAATCTTATCAATTATATACAAGGAGTTGGAAAGCAATGGAAAAAAGTAAACTACAACTATATTTTATTGCGGGAACGAAAGACGTCGGAGAACGAAACTTAGTAGAAGTATTAGAAGCTGCATTAAAAGGTGGCATTACTGCATTCCAGTTGCGTGAAAAAGGTGAACATGCATTAAAAGGGATAGAGTTAGAAAAGCTCGCTGAACAATGCTTGGCATTATGTAAGGAATACCAAGTACCGTTTATTATAAATGGACATGTAGACTTAGCATTAAAAATAAATGCCGATGGTGTTCACATTGGACATAATGAAGGAAATATAGCGGAATTACGTAAAAAGATCGGCTCCGAGAAAGTGCTAGGGGTTTCTGCGCATACAAAATTAGCGGCATTAACTGCATCAGACGCTGGCGCTAACTACATTGGCATAGGTCCGTTATTCCCAACGACTTCAAAAGAAGATGTGGGAGAAGCGATTGGCACGGACGTCATTCGAGAAGTTGTAAGAGAATTACCTGGCTTACCTATTGTTGGTGTGGGAGGAATGTCTGAACGTAAAGCCGCTACAGTAGTTCGGGAAGGTGCTTGTGGGGTAGCTGTTATTTCAGCGATTACAAATAGCGAGGATGTTGAGCAAGCAGCACGTGCAATTAAAGGACGTATTACGCTATCTCTAACCGGCGTGGAAATGTAATACGTATAAAATATTGTAAATTAACGTACACTCTCTGTTAAAGGGAGTGTGCGTTAATTTGGATGGAAATAATCGTTTTGCATTGTTGAAAATAACACAATTGGAGCATGAATTGGTATTTGAATGGACGGATATTGGAGGTTTATACCGCGTTTATCGAGATGACATTTTAGTGCATGAAGGATTAATTGCATTATTTACGGATACTCACGTTTCTAGAGAAGATAGCCACCGTTATGCGATTGAAAGATTAGAAAAAGGTCAGACAATTGATGTGATAAAGTTTCAAACGATAAGTAGAAAGGTAGACATGAGTAATGAACATCCACTTGCGGAGGCATTCTTCACTACGATTGTAAGTGCTTCGGGCATAATACTTCATTGGCAACCTATACAAGGCGTGAAAAGTTTTGATATTTTTCGAGATGGCAAATTTTTAGCATCCGTAACAGGTCAACAATATACCGATTATGAACCAATTAGGGAACATATTCATACATATCAAGTGCAGTTTCGACGCCCATTAAAAAATGCGTCAAAAAAGTCTTCTAAAAGTTTGTCTTTACTCGCAAGTTTACTTGCTACAATGAAAAAAGAAGAAAAACTAGGCTATGAACGTTTCGAATGGGTGGTGCGAATTGCGCCTTTAAGAAAATTATTAGTGCCGACGGAAGAACGCGATGAAAAAACAAAGTATGGTTTTCCTCAATGGCATTTGCGCTATACGACATTTCTTTCTGAACGCCGTATTAAAAATAGTAATTTTTTATCACGACATGCAAGCTTTCAAGGAGATAATCGTTCGTTTAGTGTTCATGCAAAGACTTATCGAACACGAGTAGATCTTGTCTATGATTCGCTAAACCAAAGACATCCACTTACTTATCAGAGAAGCATCGGGGCTACTGTATCATATAATCGTTTAGGATCTAAACTAAAAAAGAAATATGCGCTGAAAGAGGATATCAAAGTTCAAGCGCTTCAGCATCCAACGGAAAGATATGTTTTTCGTCTTCATCATGATGTGAAAAACCCTATCGTTTTAGCACCTAAAATTACGTATGAAGTCATAGGGAAATTGACTGCAAATGGTTTAATTGAAGTGACAGGATTTCACGATGAAGCGCCGAATCATGAAGTGTATATCAAAATAAAAGATGAAGATTGGTACCCGATTCATTTAACGGAAAGTAAAGGTCTATTTTCGTTAATTAATGGATTGAGTAGAAGATATTGGCGCTTTTCGACATTTGAATAAAGATAGAAAAGGGCGCCCTAATTGACAGTATTTGCTAGGATTGATACAATTATCTTGAATTCAAGGTAATGAAAGGGAGGATTTTTATGATTCACCTATTTAAAAAAGGAACGAATGATGAGAAACCAGTATTATTATTACTACATGGAACTGGTGGGACAGAAAAAGATTTATTGCCATTAGCAGAAATGATAGATCCAGAAGCGTCAGTATTAAGTGTTCGTGGAAATGTGTCAGAGCATGGGATGCCACGCTTTTTCAAAAGATTAGCTGAAGGTGTTTTTGATGAAGAGGATTTAATCGAGCGTACGGAAGAGTTGCATCAATTTTTAAATGAAGCGAGTGAGAAATACGATTTTGATCGTCATAATATCGTAGCAGTAGGGTATTCTAACGGAGCAAATATTGCAGGAAGTTTATTATTCCATTATGAGGGTACATTAAAAGGGGCAAGCCTTCATCATCCAATGGTGCCAAGACGTGAGATAGACTTGCCAAATATGACTGGAACATCTGTTTTTATTGCAGCAGGTAAAAATGATCCGATGTGTGCTGCGAGTGAATCAGAAGAGTTGGATAAGCTTTTGAGAGGTGCTGGTGCCAAAACTGATGTACACTGGGAGATGAATGGACATTCGCTTACACGTACTGAAGTCGAAGCAGCAGCAGAGTGGTACGCAGCGAATTTTGGTTCATAATGAAACTAGATGAAGCGGTGATATGAAATGGATTTGTATAGAATGTTTGGGAATATTAGTTCGAAAGGGATGGAAAACATGGTGAAAACAGCAATTGTGTATTACAGCTCGAGTGGAACGAATTACCAACTAGCAAAATGGGCGGAAGAAGGTGCTCAGTCAGCAGGCGCTGACGTAAGAGTGTTAAAAATTCCGGAAACTGCACCAGAAGCTGCTATCAACTCCAATGAGGCATGGAAAATGCATCATAATGCAACAAAAACAGTACCGGAAGTAACGCCTGAAGACTTAGAGTGGGCGGATGCTATTATATTTAGCGTACCAACGCGTTTTGGAAATATTTCAAGCCAAGTACAAAGCTTTATTGATACTTTAGGTGGCGTTTGGAGCCAAGGAAAATTGGCGAATAAAGCAGTGAGTGCGATGTCTTCTGCGCAAAATGTGCACGGGGGACAAGAAGCTACAATTTTATCTTTATACACGACGATGTATCACTGGGGAGCGATTGTCACAGCGCCAGGCTATACAGATGCTGTAGCGTTTGCGGCAGGCGGTAACCCTTACGGAACGAGTGTAACTGTAGGGCAGGATGGTAAAATTGTGGAAGATGAAGAAAGCATTCGTGTTGCTGTTCATCACCAAGCGAAACGTACAGTGAATGTAGCAAAAGCATTAAAACATTTAGATGAATAAGTAAAAACCCTCGTACCACTTATGATACGAGGGTTTTTCTTATTCTTCAGTTTGCACTTCTTCAGAATCAGTTTCTTCTTCGCTCCCGAATAACTTGTTGTCAATATCGTATTCTTCACGTTTTTCAGTAAGCCAAGTGACATACTCAGTTTGCATTTTCATTTCGATTAATTGTTCTTTGATTTCTTCTTTATGATCTTCAAATGTCGCTTCTTTCGCTTCTTGTTTATCTAAAACTTCGATAATGTGATAACCGTGACTACTTTTTACAGGTTCACTGATGTCGCCGATATTCATTGAGAAAGCTTTTTCTTCGAATTCAGGGACCATTTTTCCTCGAGGGAAGAAACCAATATTTCCGCCGATTGCAGCTGAACCAGCATCAGTTGAATGTTCTTTTGCTAACTCAGCAAAGTCTTCGCCGTCTTTAATTTTTTGTACCAATTCTTTTGCTAAATCTTCTTCTTTAACTAAAATATGTCTGACATCTACTTCTTCTTCCACATCAAGTTCAGCTTTATTTTCTTCAAAATATGCTTTAATTTCTTCGTCTGTTACTTCAATAAGTGGTTCCATTAATTTACGAATTGATAAATATTGTTTAATGTCTTTTTCAAAGTCTTCTGTTGAAATATCTCTTTGCGTTAAAAGTGCGTTAAACGCTTCTTCTCCGCCAGCTTCTTCTACAAAAAGATCCATTTCCTGATCGATTTCATCTTGTGAAATAGAGATTTTCTCTTTTTTAATTTCTGATTCAACGATTTTCTCGTCGATTAATGCTTCAAGTGCTTGCTCTCCTGCATTCGTAACGAGTAAATCATATAAATCGTCTTTTGTAATATTTTCGCCGCCAACAGTAGCAACGACGTCATCATTTGCTTTTTTTCCATCATTCGAACATCCTGCAAGTACGAGCATTGCAATTGCCATAACAGCAATGATAGATTTTTTGTTAACCCAATTTTTAAACATGTTTTTTCCTCCAATATGTGGTGTTTCAATCAATTATAGTTGTGAAATATGAACAAATTATTAACAAGCAACTAATTGATTTTTCGCTGTAGTTAGTATAGCACGAAAAAGGGATTAACGTTTCGGTAAAATAATATGAAAAGTAGTACCTTGCCCTTTTTCACTATTGACATAAATTTCTCCGTCATGCATTTTGACGAGTTGTTTGACGATGGATAAGCCGAGACCAAATTCTCCGTAAGGATTGGTCGTTCGCGAGACGATTGCTTTATAAAAGCGACTCCAAATTTTTTCAACTTCAACCGGATCCATACCAATTCCCGTATCTTCAATTTCCACCATGATTTTGTCATTTTTGATGAAACTGCGCAAGGTAATGATTCCGTTTTCGGTAAATTGGATACTGTTTTTAGTAATATTAATTAAAATTTGAGTTAGTCGATCATAATCAGCAAGGACGGCATGAGAAGCTTCACTTTCAATTACCAGTTTGTTCTGACGTTCATTCGCCATATCATTGAGTTGTTCTTTAATGATTTCGAATAGCTCAATCACTTGAATCGGTTGTTTATGCAGTTCAATTTGATTGGAACGGATTTTTTCATAATCCAAGTTTTCATTGACGAGTCGAATGAGCCTTTTCGTTTCATTTGTAGCGAGTGTTAATGCTTTCTCTCGATCATCGTCGGGAATCATTTGATTGTTGAGCCCCTCGATTATCCCACGAATCGTCGTCAGTGGTGTTCGTAGTTCGTGCGAAACGTCTGCCATAAATTGACGTCTACGATTTTCTAAAGTTTCAATTTCATCCATAGATTGTTGAAGTTTTTCAATCATTTGATTAAAATCCATCGATAATTCGCTAATTTCATCAAAATGAGAGGCGGGTAGGCGAATATCATACTGACCACTTGCTACGAGTGAAGTAGCTTCCTGCAGTTTTTTGATACGCTTGCCGTGGAATGTTGCGACTATCCAACTAAATAATAATGCCACAGCTAATGCAATCGCAGTTGTATACAATAAATAATGATTCATTTGGGACACGACTTGACGGGTTCCTTTAATCGGCGATGTTAGTAAAATCCCACCGATAAATTGATCGTTTAGAATATAAGGTAATAAGACGAATGTGACATCTTCATCAAATCGATCGAATGCTTGTTTAACCGTGACGATGTTGCCGCTTTGAATACTTTTCCATTCTTGGTCTGTTAGTTCGATTAAGGGCGTTTTTAACAATGTGGAATAAATAATCTCAGAACGCTCATTGAATAAACTGTACTGAATGTCCCGATTCTCTAAAACATTTTCATATTGATGCAAAATGGTTTGAGAATAGCGTCCAGCGACTGAAAGCTCTTGTAAAATTTGTTGACCATAAGTCGCGAGTTCTTCCGTTTTGCTATCATAGACAAATTTCTCCATATAATGGGAAAATAATAAGCTTAATGTTAAAAATGCGATGACGATCACACCGACGTGGCTTACAAGTTGTTGATATAAATATTTAATTTTCATGTGTCCTCACCAATTGTTTCATCGAATCGATATCCGACCCCCCATACAGTGTGAAAAAAGTTCTCAGTGTCTGTAGAGAGCTTGGAACGTAGCCTTTTAATATGCACATCAACCGTACGATCATCCCCGTAAAAGTCAAAGCCCCATACACTTTCTAAAAGTTGTTCACGTGAGAAAACTTGTTTTGGGTGTTTTAGAAAATGATGAAGTAAATCAAATTCTTTTGGCGTTAAATTAGAGATAGGTGTTCCGTCCAAAAACACTTCTCTTGTCTGTTCGTTTAGTATAAAACGTTTTGTGGATAATGTATTTATTCCTTCAGACTGGTGGGCTGTGTAGCGTCTCGTTACTGCTTTAATGCGCGCCATTAGCATTAAAGGGCTAAATGGCTTTGTAACATAGTCGTCAGCGCCAATTTCAAGTCCTAGAACTTGGTCGGATTCACTGTCTTTCGCGGTTAGCATAATAATTGGGACATCATCATTCGCTTCACGTAATTTTTTACAAATTTGAATGCCTTCCATACTGGGCAACATCCAATCAATGATTAAACAATCCCATTTTTCTTCTGTTGCTCTTTGATAGCCTTTGGGGCCGTCTTGTATAAACTCGCCATGAATGCCTTCTTTAGCGAAAAAAAGTTCAATCATCGATGCGACGCTTTCATTATCCTCGATTACTAAAATATTCAATGCTTACCACCGCCTTTACTTGTTACTGTCATTATAAAGGATTTATGCCTATTGAATGCAAGAAAAAACGGACATCCATTGGAGAATGCCCGTTATTTGGTGTTATTTTTTATTTAATGTAAGTTTTAATTGTTGCTTTTGGGTTCCGCGATAGATGGTCACTGTTACTTTTTCACCAATTTTCATGTCCGTATACAAAATTTTCCTTAAGTCTGTAGTGTTTAAAATCTCTTGTTCGTTAATTTCAGTAATAATGTCTTCTGATTGGAGTCCAGCAATCGAAGCGGGTGAATTCGGTTCTACAGCCGCTAAAATGACTCCGCCTTCAACAGATTGTGGTAAATGCTGAGTGTATTGCATCGGAACATCACTTAAATTCGCCATTTGAATACCTAAATAAGGTCTGTCAATTTTGCCATTTTCGATCATTTCGTCCACGAGTGGAATGACGTCATTGCTCGGAATTGCAAAACCGATTCCTTCAACACCATCTTGCGCGATTTTCAAACTATTAATACCGACAACTTCTCCGTTTTGGTTCACTAATGCACCGCCAGAGTTTCCAGGATTAATCGCAGCGTCTGTTTGAATCACATCCAATGCCCATTCGCCCGCAGATGTGTTCACACTAATTGTTCGGTTTGTTGCGCTAATAATCCCTTCCGTTACGGACCCCGAAAATTCTAAACCAAGTGGATTACCAATCGCCACGACACGTTCACCTTTTTTTAGTGTGTCAGAGTTAGCAAACGGCATCGCGTAATCAACGCTCTTCGCATCCACTCTCAGGACTGCTAAATCCGTTAAAGCGTCGCTACCGACAACATCCGCAGCAATCGTTTCTCCGTTTTCTACCGATACTTCTACTTTCTGTGCACCTTCAATCACATGATTATTCGTTACGATATAAGCATCATTTTCATTGATTTTGTAAACAACGCCCGATCCGGTACCACTTTTAACATCTTGAAGATCACCTGCGAAACGGTTTCCAGCTTGTTGGTAATTGACGACTCCAACAATGGCGCTAGAAGCTTTTTCAATCATAGCCGTTAAATCGCCTGCAGAAGTTACTTTTGCAGATGTTTGCGTGATTGGAAGATTTTCAGTTTGCCCAGAAACCGCTCCACTTTCATGTGCTGTAGCAGGTAAGAAATCTGTATTGAAAACAACACCAAGTGTTAAGACGGAGCTAATTACACCGACACCTACTGCTGTAATGATTGTTTTGAAAGGTTTACTTTTCCCTCTTTTTTCTGGAGGGGTAGGTTTGTATTGTTTGATAGGCTGTTCGTTATGTTGTTCATGATTCTGTTGTTCGTCATTCATCATTCATCGCTCCTTATTTTGCTATTACTTAAAGCTTAAAGCGAAAATATGAACAAACTATTACGAACATATGAAAAAACCGTAAACATTACTAAGATAGAAATCGCTCTCTTATTTCAGGGGGAGGGAGCATACATTGATCGGCTTTCTTACCAAACCATTTGTAACGATTTTTTGCAACGAAATCATAAATGACATTACGAACGGGACGCGGCACGATAATCAAGAGAAATAAAAGATGCCATAGACCGTCTAGTTTTTTGGCAATGCGAAGCGCAGCAGTTGATTTTGTATACACCTTTTGACCTTCAATAAGAACGATGCTATCTAAGTCACCCGTGATGTGAATTTGCTTTTTCAGCCGTTTTCCAAAATCACTTTGTAAAGAAGCGAAATGAAAATGCGCTACTGGGTCTCTTTTTATAATGAATTGAACAGATGAATCACAAAAATTGCATTCACCGTCAAATAAAATGATGCGTTTCATTTAAAAGTATCCTCCTTGTCAAAGAAATAAGTACCAATCTTTTTCATATAGGTTGAGCGTAAGCGTTTAGCATAAGTTCTGAAAAAACGGCGGATAAATACCGTCAATGGTCGAATTGTTCCGATAAACGGCGAAATCTTTTCTTGAATGATCGAATCTTTTCGTTGAGTAGTTGAATCATGCTCGCGAACAGTCAAATCTATTTCAAGAAATTTTATAATTCAAAGTGTCCAACCTAGCTAAAGATTTTATCCAATGTAAGAAACAAAAAACGCTCCTTATTAGTATGTCTCCTTAAACAAATTTTATCATAACTTAGCCATTTGCCCGTTCCTTTTTAAAGAATTCGCATGTACTAGGTAGAGGAGGTGAGTGTTATGGTGAATATGGGAAATTTTCAAATGCCTATGAATAACATGTCGCAAATGCAGCAAGTACAACAAATGCCACAGATGCAACAATTCCAACAACCACAGCAAGTACAGCCTGTCATTTGTCCACCACAATACCGTTATAATGATCAGTTTATTCCACGCCAAGTCCCCGTCATCCACCCTGTTGTAAATGTTAATCGCCAACATATGGTAGACGTTCCAAGACATTACTACACAGAAACGACTGAAAATGTGATGGGAGCACCTATGGTAGCTAGCCGTGGATGCGGTAGCATGGGCGGCTGTGGAGGATTTAGACAGATGGGACGTTCTCGGTGGATGTAAGAAAGAATTATGGTAGAATGAAACGATAAACGATAATTCTTTTGAGGGTGAACGGAATTGAGAGCTTTTAAATTTGTCATTCCAATTATGCTTATCGTCGCATGGGCAAGTTGGGCAATGTTAAGTAAAAACCACTCCGAAGTACCGGAGACAACGCGTGTTTATATTACAATTGGTGCTGTCATTGGCAGTGGGATCATTTCTTATTTTCTATTTCCAAGGAATGATGAAAAAGAATAACGTATCATTTAAAATCCGATGGCTAAATTTAGCTATCGGATTTTTAAATGGAAAGTGAAACGAAATGCAAAATCAATCGTATACTAACTAAGCGTTATTTTCAAAAGTGATAAAACGTACGATTAAGATAGAAAGGGTGTTTGATATGGGAAGTTTATTGTTATTTTCATTAATTGTTGGGATTGTATCGAGTTTAATCCTTGTACCTTTTTCCAATACAAGTAAAGAACAAGATCAGAAATCATTGAATAAAGCGATTTTATTACCGATTACAGTTCTTTTGATAACAGGAATCATTTTCGGTGTATATTATCTTACAAATTTTGACCGAAATTGGTCTTCTTTATGGATTGTGTTTTTAGTCATTACTATTTTAAGTGTTTTATTAGCAAGAGGTAAAGAACAACTTGCAAAAGGTGGCTTGTTTTTAGTTGCGCTTGCAGTAGGCATATTTATTTTAAGTGCGCCTTTCTTTAATGCTAATAAAAAGTATGAAGTTGTAGAAATGGAGCAAGAAGTCGAGATTCAAGCGTTTGATGAAACGAAAACGCCTGCAAGTGTGCCGCCGAAATTTGCCAGAAATAAGATGAAAAAGGCCTTCGGACAAGTGCCGAATACAAGTTATTATGAGTTGGGTCATTTACAAATTCAAAAAGTAAATGATGAGTTTGTTTACATTGCTCCTGTAGAATTTTCAAGTTTGTTTAAATGGTGGAATGGAAAAACGATTCCAGGGTATTTTACAATGAGCGCGACGAATGCAGCAGACAATCCAAAGTTTATCAAAATGGAAATGTCTTATACTCCGTCGTCATTTTTTCATAAGAATGTGACGCGTCATATTCGTATGCAATATCCTGAGTTGATTTTTTATGGTGCTGTGCAGTTAGAAGTAGATGATGAAGGAACACCATTTTATATTCGTACTTATGGTGATTTCATATCCGCTCGTAATGGTTTTAAAGCGGAGGGAATTATTACAGTAAATGCGGCGAATGGGGAAACGAAGCAATACGCATTGAAAGACATTCCAGCATTTATCGATAGTGCAGTGGCGCCAGAAGCGGTTAGTTTACAAAATAGTTATTTCGGTAAGTATATTCATGGTTTTTGGAATTCACTGTTTGGTAAGAAAGATGTCAAGATTCCATCAGACGAGGGAACGGTTGCGAATGTCAGTCCAATTTTTGATGAAAATGGACATATGTATTACTTTACTGATTTTACAAGCCCGAAAGAGGAAGTTGATTCGATGCTTGGTTATGCATTAACAGATGGTCGTACAGGTAAAGCAACGTATTATACGGGCAGTTTAGAAGAGTCCTATATGGATTCACAAGGCGTTCTACAAATTATTGAGAAGAAATTTATTGAGAAAAAATGGAGTGGCGAAATGCCAGTTCTTTATAATTTCTATGATCATGCAAGTTGGTTGACGCCAGTGTTAGATTCCAATGGCTTCTTACAAAATTATTTCATTGTGTCGGCTGCCAACCCTGAAATTTCAGTTTATGGAAATACGCCAAATGAAGCTTTAAAACTGTATAAAACAGCTCTACAAAGAGAGGGCAGTTCTGTGGAAGGTAGTTCGAAAGCAGATGAAGAAGAAGCGGATGTCGTCGTGAAAAGAGTGTATAAGGAAATGGCGGGAGATTTTACAAATGTCTTCGTTTTAACGGAAGACGGACGTAACTTTATGATTTCTTCTGAAGCGATTCCACTAGCTATTTACATTCAAGAAGGCGATCAATTATCACTTGTCTACTTAGTAACTGGAGAATTATTTTTACCAGTGAAAGAATTGACCAATAACAGTATGCAGTAAAGGAAAAGTGAAATTTTTATCATTGAACTGTATATGGATAAAATAGCTCAGGAACAGTGTTAATTAACTGTTCTTGGGCTGTTTATCATCTGTTTGGGATATTTGTTACTTAATACTTTTAATCGTTTCTAAACAAACTTCTGTTAAAATATCGACACCTAATTCGATCGAATCATGATTAAACGACATATAAGGATCATGTAAACCTGGTGAAACATCAGCGCCTAGACCGATCATTGTTGCTTTTAAATGTGGCCTTTCGATTGTATAGAAATGGAAGTCATCAGCACCTGGTGTAATAATTCTAGGCAAAGCAGGTTTTCCTGTGACGTTTTCAATGGCTTGACGCATGAGTTGTTCAGCTTCATCATCAATGACTGCCGCTGGTACATAATCTTCAAACTCGATATCAATCGGTACGCCGTAAAGACCACTTAACTGCGTACAAATTTGCTGTACTTTATCTTGTAAAATTTGCATCACTTCATTCGTTCCAGCGCGTAAATCCAATCCAAATGTCGCAATACCAGGAATGATATTTAAATTATCTGTCCCGGCATATAAATTGGTCATTTTAGCTGTTGCTGCGATATGTGGATTTGTATGGACTAAGCTTAATTGTTGTAATATAGAGCTCGCAACTTCAATCGCATTGACCCCTTTATGTGGGCGGGCTCCGTGATGATCTAATCCATTAATTCTCCCTTTGACAAATGTACAAGAACCATGTTGAATGGCTGGTGCACAATTTGGGTAGGTGATTTCATCATAAGGTCTTAAATGAACACCGTATAAATAGTCCAAATCATCAATGACCCCTTCTTTAATAACCGATAAGGAACCATTACCTAACTCTTCTGCTGGTTGGAAAATAGCACGCACAGTACCTAGTTCGAAATTCATTTCTTGTAACTTTTTCATCACACCAGTAACGATTGTCATATGGGCATCATGACCGCAAGAGTGATTTGCTTTCATTACCCCATTTACTTCTTGCCACAGGGCATCCATGTCTGCGCGAATTCCAATTTTAGGAGAACCAGAACCGATTTCTACTGAAAAGCCTGGAATATGTTGAAATTTCTTTGGTTGAAATCCTTCTTTTTCAAATAAGGCGATTAAATAATTTGTCGTTTCGATTTCTTCCCAACTAATTTCTGCATGTTCATGCAAATGTTCAAAAACTGTTTCTAAATCCATTGTTTAAGACCCCATTTCTTTCAATTGGAAACTGATTTCCTTTTATTTTACATGTGAGAGGTTTAAGCGACAACTATTCAGTTAACGATGAAGAATATAGCATGATAGAAATCACTTCTGTAAAGTCCTTTTAATTGAAAAAACTCGAAAATCTTTGTATAGTTAAGTCAAAGATAGTCAAAGTCAACAGAATTCTTTTACGGATAATGAGGTGAAAAGAATGAGAAATATTTCTGACATAATAGAAGGATATTTGAAAGCGATTATAGAAGAAGAGACGAATGGCGTAATTGAAATCAAAAGAAGCGAAGTCGCGGAGAAGTTCCAGTGTGTCCCTTCTCAAATTAACTATGTAATTAATACGCGTTTTACGACGGAAAGAGGTTATGCAGTTGAATCAAAACGTGGCGGTGGCGGCTATATTCGTATTTATCGCGTGAAAGCGAATACGCATAAAGATTTGATTGAGCATATTTTATCTGAACTCGAACCTCGTGTTTCTCAAACAATGGCATTAGATATTTTATACCGTTTGTTAGAAGAAGGGGCTATTTCTGAGCGAGAATCAAAAATGATCTTGGCCGCAATTGACCGCACGACAATTCGTTTGCCATTACCTACTCGCGATGAATTGAGAGCCCGTGTTCTTCATGCAATGCTCGTCACTTTATTGTATGAGGAACTATAAAGAAACAAATAATGAAATTTTGAACAGGCAGGTGACACCGAATGATTTGTGAACATTGTAAAGAACGCCCTGCTTCTGTCATTGTCAAGAAAGGCTCTATGGGAGAAGCTACTGAATACCATCTATGTAAATATTGTGCTTTTCAGTCTGAGGCATTTCAAATGCAATCTAATGAAGAGGCGATGTCCATTCAACAATTTTTAGCACATTGGCTAGGTGGGGGAGAATTATTTCAAGCACCACAGCAACAACAATTGACACCGGAAAAATTAGCTTGTCCAGAATGTCAATTAACCTTTCAAAAGTTTTTAGAAATCGGAAAATTCGGTTGTGCAACCTGTTATGAAACATTTCGAGAACACTTGCCACGTGTTTTAGGAAAGTTACATAGTGGGCAGACTACACATATTGGAAAACTGCCGATGACAGTTAATGAATTGTTTACAATCAAACGTAAAATCGAAGAGGTTCGATTGAAAATGCAAGAAGCTGTAGCGGAAGAACGCTTTGAGGAAGCCGCTGTCTTACGTGACGAAGCAAAACGATTACAACGTTTGTTAGATGATGGGGGTGAGCCATCGAATGTCGATTGAAAAATTTATTCAGCACGGTTCTACTGGTTGGATGACGAGCGAAGGCGCATACTCAGATATTGTTTTATCTACAAGAATCCGTTTAGCGAGAAACTTAACGGGGTATTGTTTTCCAATCGCTGCAACTGAGGATGAATTGTTGCAGGTGGATAAAATGGCCGTTGGGACATTATTAGACGGAGATGAACATACGACTTATAGCTATCTTCGAATGGCTGATTTGTCACCAATGGATCGTGGTATTTTAGTGGAAAAGCACTTAATTAGTCCACAACTTACAAGGCCAGATCGTCAAGGCGCTGTCATTTTATCAGAAGATGAAGCAATTAGTGTAATGATTAATGAAGAAGATCATATTCGCATACAATGTTTAACTGCCGGTTTACAATTAGATGAGGCCTACGAACGTGCAAATACGATTGATAATATATTAGAAAAAGAGTTACCTTATGCATTTGATGAGCAATTTGGTTATTTAACAAGTTGCCCTTCTAATACAGGAACAGCAATGAGAGCGTCTGTGATGATGCATTTACCGGCGTTAACGATGACGCAACAATTAAAAAAGATTATGACGGTCATTTCCCGCTTAGGTATCGTTATTAGAGGGAGTTACGGAGAAGGTAGTAAAGCGCTTGGCAATATATATCAAGTGTCCAACCAAATGACTTTAGGCAAGACTGAAGAAGAAATTTTAGTCGAATTAAAAGGAATTGCCTTACGCTTAATCGAATATGAACGTCAAGCGAGAAAGCAGCTATTAAAAAAGTCGCGTCTTGCGTTGGAAGACCGACTGTATCGTTCACTAGGGACGCTTGCTTACGCACGAATTTTGCAAACTGTAGAGGCAGCAAAGTGTTTATCGGATGTACGTTTAGGAATCGATCTCGGATTAATTGCAGATGTAGATGTTTCTATTTTGAACGAATTAATGATTTTTATGCAACCTAGCTTTTTACAACAATATGCAAAAACAACGTTAACACAAGAAGAAAGAGATATTTTCAGAGCGACATTATTTCGAGAAAGATTGTTAATGGATGGGAAACTTCCATCGATTCAACAAGTTGCTGACGAAGAAGAACAATAAACGGATCACAGGTACTTTTGAAGATAAAGGAGTGGGGCATATGATGTTTAATAGATTTACGCAACGTGCGCAAAAAGTATTGAGATTAGCACAAGAAGAAGCGATTCGAATGAAGCATGAATCAATTGGTACGGAACATATTTTACTCGGACTCATTCGTGAAGGTGGCGGAATCGCAGCGAAGGCGCTTGAGGCGATTGAAGTAGATTTTGAAACGATTGAAGAAGGTGTTGGACAATTAGTTGGTACAGGAACAAAAGATGTTGGACCAATTGTTCATTATACGCCACGAGCAAAGAAAGTAATTGAATTATCGGTAGATGAATCGCGTAAATTAGGCCACTCTTATATTGGAACAGAACATATTTTACTTGCTCTAATTCGCGAAGGCGAAGGCATTGCAGCAAGAGTCTTAAATAATGCAGGGGTCAGTTTAAATAAAGCGCGTCAACAAGTTTTACAATTATTAGGTAGTCAAACAACTGCAGCAAACAGTCAAGCCGCGAATACAAGTACAGTACAAACACCTACACTAGACGGGCTAGCACGTGATTTAACGGAAGTTGCACGAGAAGGACGTTTAGATCCTGTCATTGGCCGAAGTAAAGAGATTACACGTGTCATCGAGGTATTGGCGAGACGTACGAAAAACAATCCAGTATTAATTGGAGAGCCAGGTGTTGGTAAAACAGCAATTGCAGAAGGACTTGCGCAACAAATTGTCAATAATGAAGTGCCAGAGATTTTACGTGATAAGCGCGTAATGACGCTAGATATGGGGACAGTTGTAGCTGGTACGAAATATCGTGGTGAATTTGAAGACCGTATGAAAAAAGTAATGGAAGAAATTCGCCAGGCGGGCAATGTCATTTTATTTATCGATGAACTGCATACATTAATTGGAGCTGGCGGAGCGGAAGGTGCAATAGATGCATCGAATATTTTAAAGCCTTCTTTATCACGCGGCGAATTACAATGTATTGGAGCAACAACTCTAGATGAGTATCGTAAGTATATTGAAAAAGATGCTGCTTTAGAGCGCCGTTTCCAACCGATTCAAGTCGATGAACCAACAGTGGAAGAATCCATTCAAATTTTAGAAGGACTACGTGATCGTTATGAAGCACATCATCGTGTGAAAATTACGGATGAGGCTTTAGAGGCAGCCGCTAAAATGTCTAGCCGCTACATTTCGGATCGTTTTTTACCGGATAAAGCGATTGATTTGATCGATGAGGCAGGTTCGAAGGTACGTTTACGTTCTTACACGACGCCTCCAAATTTAAAGCAATTGGAAGCGGAGTTGGAAATGGTTCAATCTGAAAAAAACGAAGCGGTTCAAAATCAAGAATTTGAGAAGGCGGCTTCTTACAGAGATAAAGAGCAGAAAATGAAAGATGAATTGGAAGCTTTACAAGCAGCATGGAAAGAAAAGCAAGGTAAAGCAGAGTCTAAAGTGACGGCAGAAGACATTGCGACAGTCGTTGCGATGTGGACGGGAATTCCAGTGTCAAAAATTGCAGAAACAGAGTCAGCTAAATTACTGAACATGGAAGAAACATTACATGAGCGTGTGATTGGCCAATCTGAAGCAGTTGTGGCAATTTCACGTGCGATTCGTAGAGCGCGTGCAGGCTTGAAAGATCCAAAACGTCCGATTGGTTCCTTCATTTTCCTAGGACCAACAGGTGTCGGTAAAACAGAATTAGCACGAGCATTAGCTGAAACGATGTTTGGCGATGAAGATGCAATGATTCGGGTTGATATGTCAGAGTATATGGAGAAGCATTCGACGTCTCGTTTAGTCGGTTCACCTCCGGGCTATGTTGGTCATGAAGAAGGCGGTCAGTTAACGGAGCTTGTTCGTCGTAAACCGTATTCAGTTGTCTTACTAGATGAAATTGAAAAAGCACATCCAGATGTTTTCAATATGTTACTTCAAGTTTTAGATGATGGTCGCTTAACCGATTCGAAAGGTCGTACAGTAGATTTCCGTAATACAGTTGTCATTATGACATCGAATGTTGGCGCACAAACATTGAAAACGAATCGTTATGTCGGGTTCAATTTACAAGACGGAGAGCATGATTACGAAGGTATGAAATCGACGATGTTAGAGGAATTGAAAAAAGCATTCCGCCCAGAGTTTTTAAATCGTGTCGATGAAATGATTGTCTTCCATGCACTTGATAAAACACATTTACGTCAAATTGTGACATTAATGGTAGCTGAGTTGCAAGAGCGTTTGAAAGAGCAAGAAATTGAATTAGAAATTACAGATGCTGCAAAAGATAAGATTACAGACGTTGGGTACGACCCAGATTACGGAGCACGTCCATTGCGCCGTGCGTTACAAAAACATGTAGAAGATCGCTTGTCTGAAGAGCTATTAAAAGGAACCGTATTAACAGGTAGCAAAGCTGTTATTGATGTTGAAGACAACGAGTTTATTGTGACGACAAAAGTAGCGGTCGAAAAATAATATTTTTTAGGGATAGTCCTTTCACTCTTCAAAAGAAGTTGTGAAATGGGCTGTCCTTTTCATCTATGGAGGAAGCTATGGCAAAAAGAAAATCAAAGTTTATGTGTCAAGATTGTGGATATGAATCACCTAAATGGATGGGGAGATGCCCAGGTTGTGGTGAATGGAATACGATGAATGAAGAAGTAGAAATCGTTCAAAAAGGTCCGCGTACGACTTTTCAACATTCTGATGAAGTGCAACAAAAAGCAGTTCCGATTAGTCAAGTAGAAGTGATTGAGGAACCTCGTGTTGAAACTGATTTGGGAGAGTTTAATAGAGTGTTGGGTGGAGGAATCGTACCGGGTTCTTTGATGTTAACTGCTGGAGATCCGGGGATTGGAAAGTCGACTTTACTATTGCAAATTTCATCATTGTTAGCGAATAAAAATCATCGTGTTCTTTATATTTCAGGTGAAGAATCAATTAGACAAACAAAATTACGGGCCGAACGTCTTGGCGTTCTTTCGGATGAGTTATTTTTATATGCAGAAACAGATCTAGAAAGAATCCATCATACGATTAGTGAATTAGATCCAAAATTTGTCATTGTAGACTCGATCCAGACGATTCATCATCCGGAAGTGAAGTCTGCACCGGGAAGTGTGACGCAAGTAAGGGAATGTACTGCTGAATTAATGCGCATTGCGAAAACGAAAAACATTGCAATTTTCTTAGTCGGGCACGTTACGAAAGACGGTCAAATTGCAGGTCCGAGAATTTTAGAACATATGGTAGATACAGTTCTATACTTTGAAGGTGAGCGCCATCACACTTACCGTATTTTGCGCAGTGTGAAAAACCGTTTTGGTTCGACGAATGAAATGGCAATTTTTGAAATGTTACAGTCGGGTTTAAAAGAAGTATTGAATCCGTCCGAACTTTTTTTGCGAGAAAGATCTCAAGGTGGTGCCGGTTCTACAGTCGTTGCTTCGATGGAAGGGACGAGACCAATTTTGGTAGAAATTCAAGCATTGGTCACACCTTCAAGCTTTAACTATCCAAAAAGAATGGCAACTGGTTTAGATCAAAATAGAGTTTCTTTATTAATGGCCGTGCTTGAAAAACGTATGGGTATGCTACTTCAAGCGCAAGATGCGTATATTAAAGTTGCTGGTGGTGTAAAATTGGACGAACCTGCCATCGATTTAGCCGTCCTAGTAAGTATCGTATCAAGTTATAGAGATACGGCTGCTGGTTTAGCAGATTGTTTCATAGGAGAAGTCGGTTTAACTGGAGAAGTACGTCGCGTTTCTCGAATTGAACAACGTGTGCAAGAAGCTGCTAAATTAGGTTTTGAACGTGCGATTGTGCCAACTTCTAATTTAGGAGGTTGGGATTACCCAACTGGTATCCAAGTGATTGGTGTGGAAACGGTGAGTGATGCTTTAAAGATTGCTTTTTCGTAAGTGCAGAATCAGAAAGGTGTCAGGTAGTTTGCACATGTTTGTTATATGGCTAATCTGTCCAAACTACTTCTAGATCGCCTCTGGAAATTGTGCAGTCTCAGCACATTTAAAATGGGAATCTAGTAAAAGGTTAGAATCGGTTAGAATATGGGAATAGAAGGAGCATAAATTAGAGAAGAGAGGTGAAGATATGTTAAGGAAAGTTGTACAACTTTCATTTTTATTAATCGGGGGCACATTAGGTGTCTTATTTTTACCGCAATTATTTGAACAAATTTCTGTTTTATCGAATCCGTTTATTAATAATCCGTATGTTGCGGCGATTATAGGTGGATTACTTGTTTTTGTTATTTTTAATTTATTTTTAACGACACCAATTGTGAATCTGATTAAATGGATGGAAGATCGTTTATTAAGTGCACCGATATTTGATTTGTTATTTGGAACGCTTGGGTTGATTGTTGGTTTAAGTATTGCTTTTTTAGCAAGCTTTTTATTGGAACGTAGTGGAATTCCGGTCGTATCTTCGGTAGTTCCAACGATTTTATTTGTCCTTTTGGGCTATTTAGGTTTTCAAGTTGGGTTTAAGCAACGCGAAGAAATGATGAAAGCTTTTCAATCTACAAGAGCTGCTGCACCTAAAAAGAAAGAGCCTGCTGAACCGTTAGAGCTTCATGCATCGACGCATAAAATTTTAGACACAAGTGTTATTATTGATGGTCGCATTGCGGATATTGCTGCAACAGGTTTTTTAGAAGGAGTTTTAGTAGCGCCGCAATTTGTTTTAACGGAATTACAACACATTGCGGATTCATCGGATTCTTTAAAAAGAACAAAAGGGAGGCGAGGGTTAGACATTTTAAAACGCCTTCAACAAGAAGAAGGAACGGAAATTTTAATTACAGATATTGATTTTCCAGAGGTAGGAGAAGTAGACTTAAAGTTGGTGCATCTTGCAAAGAAAATGGGTGGACAAGTTGTTACGAATGATTTTAATTTAAATAAAGTAGCGGATCTGCACGGCGTATCTGTTTTAAATATTAATGATTTAGCAAATGCAGTTAAGCCAGTCGTTATTCCTGGTGAAGAAATGCATGTTGTCGTCATTAAAGATGGGAAAGAACATAATCAAGGAATTGCTTACTTAGATGATGGTACAATGATTGTCGTAGAAGACGGTAGATTCCATATTGGAAAAGCGATTGATGTTGTTGTGACCAGTGTTTTACAAACATCTGCAGGACGCATGATTTTCGCTAAATTAAAAAATAGCAAAGTAAATGAAGTGAAGACATCTTAACTAGATGTGCTTTTAAGTAAAGGAAGATGGCATTGGAGTACACAGTGATGATTCCAGCCGCTGGTAGCGGGAAGCGTATGGGAGCTGGATTTAATAAACTATTTCTAGAATTAGGCGGAAAACCTATTTTTATTCATACTTTACAAGCTTTTGAAAATGATCCCTATTGTAAAGAAATTATACTAGCTGTAAAAGAAGTGGAACAGGCAGAATTTCAAGCGCAAATCGAACGTTATGGAATTCACAAAGTACATCGAATGGTCGAAGGTGGTTCGGAGCGCCAGTATAGTGTAGAAGCATGCCTAGATATTTATGAAGGCGACGGGATTGTGCTAGTGCATGATGCTGCGCGTCCATTTATTCGACGGGCAGTGATTCATCAATTGGTTGAAGAAGCGAGTGAGCACGGAGCAGCAATTGCAGGCGTTCAAGCGAAAGATACAATGAAGTTCGCACCAGCAGGCTTAATCGAAGAAACAGTAAATCGTGACCATTTATGGATTATTCAAACGCCGCAAGCTTTTCAGTATGCTGTTTTACGGGAAGCTTCCGAACAAGCACAAAAAGATGATTTTTTAGGCACAGATGAGTCGATGCTTGTAGAACGTATTGGTCATCCTGTACGTGTCGTGTCATCGACTTATGATAATGTTAAAATGACGACACAAGAAGATTTAGCAATTGGTGAAATTTTATTACAGAGAGTACAACAGGAGGAAGTATAATGATTCGAGTTGGACAAGGTTTTGATGTGCATAAATTTGAGGAAGGCCGTCCGTTAATTATCGGTGGCATTGAAATCCCTCATAATCGTGGATTAGTTGGTCATTCAGATGCGGATGTGTTGTTGCATACGATTACGGATGCTGCACTAGGGGCAATTGGCGAAGGAGATATCGGTCGCCATTTCCCAGATACAGATGCTGCGTTTAAAGATGCAGATTCCGCGGTATTACTTGAAAAAATTTGGGAGCTCGTCAATGAACGTGGTTATTGCCTAGGAAATATTGATTGTACAATTATTGCGGAGCGTCCGAAAATGTCTCCACATATTGAGACGATTAAAGCACGTGTGGCAGAACTATTACAAGCAGATGTTTCGCAAGTAAACGTCAAAGCGACGACTTCTGAAAAATTAGGCTTTACTGGTCGTGAAGAAGGCATCGCAGCGATGGCAACAATTTTATTACAAAAGAAATAAGCTAGTTCACTGAAATCATGACTTATGATACGATAGAGTAATAATAAGGGACGCAATTTTAGGAGGAACAATGATGACGAAAGAAGTACGTGTGCGCTATGCACCAAGTCCAACAGGGCATTTACATATCGGGAATGCTCGTACTGCACTATTTAACTATTTATTTGCACGTAGTCAAAACGGCAAATTTATTATAAGAATTGAAGATACAGACGCAGCTCGTAATATCGAGGGCGGAGAAGCATCTCAATTAAATTACTTAAAATGGTTAGGCATGGATTGGGATGAAAGTATTGACGTTGGGGGAGACTACGGGCCATACCGCCAATCTGAGCGTAACGATATTTATAAAGAGCTATATGATGATTTATTAGAACGCAAACTTGCATATAAATGCTACTGTACACCAGAAGAACTGGAACAAGAGCGTGAAGCGCAGTCGGCACAAAGTCAAATGCCACGCTATAGTGGGAAATGTCGTCATTTAACAGACGAAGATCGTGCGAAATTGGAATCGGAAGGTCGCGAACCAAGCATTCGCTTCGCGGTACCAGCTGGTAGAGTATATACATTTAATGACATTGTAAAAGAAAATGTTTCATTCGAATCAGACGGTATTGGTGACTTTGTAATCGTTAAAAAAGACGGTGTTCCAACGTACAACTTTGCAGTAGCGGTAGATGATCATTATATGAATATCACGCATGTATTACGTGGGGATGACCATATTTCGAATACGCCAAGACAACAAATGATTTATGAAGCGTTCGGATGGGATACACCACAATTTGGTCATATGACATTAATTGTGAACGAAAGCCGTCGTAAATTAAGTAAGCGTGATGAATCGATTATCCAATTTATCGAGCAATATGAAGAGCTAGGCTATTTACCAGAAGCATTGTTTAACTTTATTGTGTTGTTAGGCTGGTCTCCAGAAGGGGAAGAAGAAATTTTCTCTAAAGAAGAATTGATTTCAATTTTCGATGCAAAACGTTTATCGAAATCACCAGCGTTATTTGATAAAGATAAACTAACGTGGATGAACAACCAATATGTTAAAAAATTATCAACTGAAGAAGTGATTGAATTAGCGTTGCCACATTTACAAAAAGCAGGCTTATTACCAGCTGAGCTATCAGAAGAACAGCGCCAATGGGCACATGATTTAATAGCGCTATATCAAGAGCAATTAAGCTATGGTGCTGAAATTGTAGAGTTATCTGCCCAGTTCTTTAATGATACGATTGAATACACTGAAGAAGCACAAGAGGTTTTAGCTGGAGAGCAAGTTCCAGATGTAATGTCAGCATTAAAAGCGCAATTTGAAGGCTTAGAAGTTTTTGATACGCCATCTATCAAAGCGGCAATTAAAACTGTTCAAAAAGAAACAGGACATAAAGGACGTAATTTATTTATGCCAATTCGTGTCGCAACGACTGGCGAAACAAGTGGTCCAGAACTACCTGCTGCAATTGCGTTAGTTGGTAAAGAAAAAGCGATTGCTCGAGTAGCTGCTTATGCAAACGCATAAAAATTTCATATAAAAATCAATGACAAGGAGAAGTACATAATTGTCTACCTAAAAGAGAGGATCATCATCGGCTGAAAATGATCTAGGATAGTACGTTGTGGAAATGCACCTTGGAGAGCTAAACCGAAACAATAGGAGTAGGTTAGACGGAAGGCACCAACGTTATGAGGTGTATAAGCGGGAAAAAGTGAATTTTTCCAAGCGGAGTGGAACCACGTATAGATGCGTCTCTGTTTTTTATAAACAGGGGCGTATTTTTTGTGGAATGAAGAAAAAGGAGTTGTGCGTAGTGTTTCGAACGATGAAAGAGGATATCCGGTGCATTTTTGAACAAGATCCTGCTGCTAGAAGTACGTTTGAAGTTGTTTTAACCTATTCGGGATTACATGCGATTTGGGCACATAGGATTGCTCATGCATTGTTTAAAATGAATTTGCGCTTTTTGGCTAGGGTTGTATCACAAATGAGCCGCTTTTTTACAGGGATTGAAATCCATCCGGGTGCAGTAATTGGCAAGCGATTGTTTATTGATCATGGAATGGGTATTGTCATTGGAGAAACTTGTGAAATCGGTGATGATGTAACGATTTATCAAGGTGTAACACTTGGTGGGACTGGGAAAGAAAAAGGTAAAAGACATCCGACGATTAAAGATAATGTGTTAATTGCGACAGGTGCTAAAGTACTTGGCTCGATAACTGTTCATGAAAATAGTAAAATAGGTGCAGGTTCGGTTGTTCTGAAAGAAGTACCGCCTGGTTCGACAGTAGTGGGGATTCCTGGCAGAGTCGTTATTTCTAATGGTGTGAAAGTGAAAGATAGATTGAATCATCAAGATTTACCAGATCCAACGATGGACCGATGTGATCGTTTGGAAAAGCGTGTGAAAGAATTGGAAGAGAAATTGGCAAAACTTGAGCAATCTAAAGATTGATGAGGAGGGAAATGCTGTATGAGCATTCAAATTTATAATACATTAACGAAGAAGAAAGAGCTTTTTATACCGCAAGTCGAAGGAAAAGTTTCGATGTATGTGTGTGGTCCGACGGTTTATAACTATATTCATATCGGGAACGCCCGCCCGGTTATTGTATTTGATACAGTACGTCGTTATTTACAGTTTCGCGGGTATGATGTGAAGTTTGTTTCGAACTTTACTGATGTCGACGATAAAATCATTGCGACAGCGAATAAATTAGGTGAAGAAGTAGGCGAATTAACGGAGCGTTTTATCAATGCTTATTTTGAAGATGTGTCCGCACTAGGATGCCATAAAGCGGATGTGCATCCACGTGTTACAAATCACATTGAAGACATTATCGAATTTGTTCAAGTGTTGGTTGATAAAGGATATGCATATGAATCTGGCGGAGATGTTTATTTCCGTACAAAGAAATTTGACGGCTATGGAAAATTATCTAGCCAATCTACAGACGAACTAATCGTCGGCGCACGTATTGAAGCTGGTGAGAAAAAAGAAGATCCATTAGATTTTGTGTTATGGAAAGCGGCAAAAGAGCATGAAATTTCTTGGGAAAGTCCTTGGGGAGCAGGGCGCCCAGGTTGGCATATCGAGTGTTCTGTAATGGCGCGCGCGCATTTAGGAGATACGATGGATATCCATGCGGGTGGTCAAGATTTAATGTTCCCACATCATGAAAATGAAATTGCACAATCTGAAGCAATGACAGGAAAGCCATTTGCAAAATATTGGATGCACAATGGGTATATTAATATCGACAATGAAAAGATGTCAAAATCACTGGATAACTTTATTTTAGTGAATGATATTCGTAAAAAAGTTGATCCACAAGTATTGCGTTTCTTTATTTTATCGGTGCATTACCGTCATCCAGTAAATTTCTCAGAAGAACTTGTACAACAAGCAAAAGCTGGATTAGAACGTATTACGACGGCTTATCAAAATGTTGTACACCGCTTATCGACTTCGGCTAATTTAGGTGGCCAAACAGACGTCTGGACATTTAAAATCGATGCGATTAAAAATGATTTTATTCAAGCGATGGATGATGATTTTAATACGGCGAATGGCATTGCAGCTATTTTTGAATTAGCGAAATTAGCGAATGTGTATTTGAAAGAACAGAATACAGATCAAGTTGTTTTAGAGGCATTTATTACGACGTTTGGCGAGTTAATGGATGTGCTTGGCATTACTTTACAGCAACAAGATGATTTACTGGATGAAGACATTGAGAAGTTAATCGAAGAGCGTTTAGAAGCACGCCGCAATAAAGATTTTGCACGTTCTGATGAAATTCGTGATTTATTAAAAGAACAAGGCATTCTATTGGAAGATACGGCGCAAGGAACGCGTTGGAAGAGAGGTTAATTGCATGACTTCATTGAGAGATATAGATGTCAAGCAACTAAACGCCCTCGCTTTAGCATATATGGGAGATGCCGCGTACGAACAATCGATACGCGAGCATCTTCTGCGTACAGGGCGTGTCCGACCGAATGTGTTGCATAAAGAGGCAACTCGCTATGTATCGGCGAAAGCACAAGCGAAAATTTTACAATACTTTCTAGCAGAAGCTTCGTTAACTGAACAGGAACAAGCGATTATGAGAAGAGGACGGAATGCGAAGCCAGGTTCCGTTCCTAAAAATACAGATGTACAAACGTATAAAAATAGTTCAGGTTTCGAAGCGATACTAGGCTATTTATATTTATTGCGTGAAGAAGAAAGGCTACAACAATTAATTACAAAAGCCATTGATTATGTTGAACAAGGAGCAGGGGAGGAAAAAGTATGACAGCAAACGATCAAGAAATGCTCGGTGGGAAAAATCCTGTCGTAGAAGCACTGCGTTCTGGACGTGAGTTAAATAAAATATGGATTGCAGAAGGCATTAATAAAAAAAGTGTAGGTGAAATTTTATCACTTGCACAACAAGCGAAAGTCATCGTCCAATTTGTACCGAAGAAAAAATTGGATCAATTAGTAGATGCCAATCACCAAGGGGTAGTAGCATCTGTTGCCGCTTATGAATACGCTGAGTTGGAAGATGTGTTTGCCTTGGCTGAAAAGCGCCAAGAGGATCCACTTATTTTAGTGTTGGATGAGCTAGAAGATCCTCATAATTTAGGCTCGATTTTACGTACGGCAGATGCGACTGGTGTTCATGGTATTATTATTCCTAGACGTCGTTCGGTAGGTTTGACAGCTGTGGTCGCAAAAGCTTCTACAGGTGCGATTGAATATATCCCAGTTGTGCGTGTCAATAACCTTTCTCAGACGGTAGAACAATTGAAAGATAAAGGGGTTTGGATTGCGGGAACTGATGCACAAGGTTCACAAGATTATCGAACAATGGATGCAACATTACCATTGGCTGTCATCATTGGAAGTGAAGGAAAAGGGATGTCTCGTATTTTGAAGGAAAAATGCGATTTTCTTTATCACTTGCCGATGGTCGGACATGTAACGTCTTTGAATGCATCAGTGGCGGCTTCGCTTTTAATGTATGAAGTGTTACGTAATAGACAACCTCTAAATAAGTCGTAGTGAAAAAGACGACGATTCTTCTTGTAGATGGCTATAATATTATCGGGGACTGGGCTGAATTAAGAGCTCTACAAAAAAATCGTTTAGAAGATGCGCGGGATTTATTAATTGAAAGAATGGCAGAGTATAAAGCTTATACGGGGTGGCGTGTCATTATTGTTTTTGATGCTTATTTAAAACGTGGTGTAGAAAGTAAGTTAAAAAAGCATAATGTAGAAGTGATTTTTACACGCGAAAATGAAACAGCGGATGAAAGAATTGAAAAATTGGTAAATGAATTACTCGGTAGAACTATAACGGTTCACGTTGCGACATCGGATTTTACAGAGCAATGGGTCATATTTGCACAAGGTGCTTTAAGAAAGTCTGCAAGAGAACTTGAAATTGAAATGAATCGTATTTCAAATTCGATTTCAAGTAAAGTGAAGAAGTATCAGGATCGAAGGCCAATTTCTAAAATACCCTTATCGGAAGAAACGGCAGCATTATTTGAGAAATGGCGCCGAGGGAATTAGTACGTTGTTGACGTTCAAAAAAATTATGCGTTATACTTAGGGGAAAGATGTTCACGGCAATTCGGGGGTGTTGTAATTGGCGGAAAAGGGAATTTTTAAACATAAAATGGAAAAGTTTACTGAGTTGTCTGATGAGGAAGTCATTGCAAAAATCCATGATGATGCGGATGCATTAGACTTTCTCATTAAAAAGTATCAACCTTTTGTAAGTTTGAAAGCAAGGGCGTATTTTTTGATAGGAGGAGATCGAGAAGACGTTATACAAGAAGGAATGATTGGCTTGTATAAAGCGATTCGCGATTTTAAACCTGATAAACTAAATTCATTTAAAAGTTTTGCTGAATTATGTATTACAAGACAAATTATTACAGCGATCAAAACAGCTACAAGGCAAAAACATATTCCATTAAACTCCTCAGTTTCATTGGACCGACCCGTTTTTGTGGACGAGTCTGAAAGGACGTTGTTAGACGTATTAGCGGGTCCTAAATTAGAAGACCCTGAGGATTTAATGATTTTTAAAGAAGGCTTCATTCATTTGGAAATTGAGATGCAGAAAGTGTTAAGTCGGTTAGAGCGAGATGTATTAACCCTTTATTTAGAAGGGCAAAGTTATCAAGAAATTTCACAAGCGTTAAACAGACAAGCGAAATCGGTCGATAATGCATTGCAACGTATTAAGAAAAAATTAGAAGCACATTTAACATTGGATGTTGTAACGTGAAAATAAGTTTCTACACGCATAGATTTCAGAATTATTTGTATGTAAAGAAGTGCGTTATGGAGGGGTTTTGTTAAAGATTCGGAATATGTCTCTGTTGACACCTCCTTTCTAAAGTGATACTCTTTAGCAAGAATTAAAGACCTGATAAGGTGAGATAAATGTCTAAAAAAATCATTTTAAGTTGTGAAGTGTGTGGATCGAGAAACTATTCAGTTCCATCACAAAAAAGTCAAACGTCGAAACGTTTAGCGCTAAAGAAGTTTTGTAAGTACTGTAATCAACATACAACGCATAATCAAACGATTTAAAGTAGTTTTGAGTGTGTGACGCAGTACAGTGCATCATGATAAAAGTAATGAATACGTATATAAATAACAGATTAGATTTCGGAGGGTCACGATTGTAATGGGGAAAATTAGTAGCTTTTTAAAGCAAGTTGGTAATGAAATGAGAAAGGTAAGCTGGCCAAAACGTAAAGAGCTTACGCGTTATACAGTCGTTGTGCTGGCTACAGTAGTCTTTATGGCAGTTTACTTTGGTGTTGTTGATTTAGGAATTTCTAAGTTTATGGAATGGTACGTTAAATCTTAATTATCCATGATAGCAGTTTAGAAGTTGTAATTTTTTAAAAAAGTGATTTAAGTAATCTGTGTGATATGATAAAATGAGTTCGCACAAAATAAAAGAAATATCTTTTAAAATAGCCCGTCTATTCAAAATGAGCGGGTTTTTTATTTTTTATAAAAAAAGGAGGGACGGACAAATAGTCCTTGTATAATGGAAATGGAGAAAAAATGGTACGTCGTCCATACGTATTCAGGATACGAAAACAAAGTTAAAGCTAACTTAGAAGCTCGCGTTGAAACGATGGGCATGCAAGATAAGATTTTCAGAGTAATTGTTCCTGAAGAAGAGGAAGTAGATTTTAAAGATGGTAAGAAGAAAACAGTAATGAGAAAAACATTCCCAGGATATGTTTTAGTCGAATTAATTATGACGGACGATTCTTGGTATGTTGTGCGTAACACGCCAGGTGTAACTGGCTTTATCGGTTCTTCAGGTGGCGGCGCGAAGCCAACACCGTTATTGGAAGAGGAAGTGGAATTCATTTTGAAACAAATGGGTGTAAATGAACGCGTTCTAGACCTTGATCTTGAAGTTGGAGAATTTGTTCAAGTTCTAGAAGGACCATTCGCTGAATTCCAAGGTAAAGTCGAAGAGATTGATTACACGAAAGAAAAGGTTAAAGTTACGATTGACATGTTCGGTCGCGAAACGAAGATGGAACTAGATTTTAACCAAATCAAAAAAATATAATCATACAACGCTTGCATAATGAAAGAAAAAATGGTATTATTTCAAAGGTCAGGCTATTTAAATACGAATAGCTTGAAATGAGATGATTGATTCTCCCGATCGTAAATCGGTAGACACATATTTGAGTGGGAGGGGCAACCCAATTACCACATCACGGACTTAAGGAGGTGTGTCTCGTGGCTAAAAAAGTTTCTAGTATTGTTAAATTACAAATTCCTGCTGGAAAAGCGAACCCAGCTCCACCAGTTGGACCGGCATTAGGTCAAGCAGGTGTGAACATTATGGGATTCTGTAAAGAATTCAACGCGCGTACAGCAGATCAAGCAGGTCTGATTATTCCTGTTGAAATTACTGTATTTGAAGACCGTTCATTTACTTTTATTACAAAAACACCACCCGCGGCAGTATTGCTAAAGGTTGCTGCTAATCTTCAAAAAGGTTCTGGAGAGCCTAACAAAACGAAGGTTGCAACTGTGAAACGTGATAAAGTTCGCGAAATCGCAGAACAAAAGATGCCAGATTTAAACGCTGCATCAGTAGAAGCGGCGATGGCAATGGTTGAAGGTACTGCACGCAGTATGGGAATCACAATTGAAGACTGATTTCTTTAAATAGAATTTCGTGTTTGTTTAGGTTGCAGTTGTTCTTCGGAACACGCAGCCTTTATTCGTGGGAGGTTCAAAAATCCGTTAATACCACAACTGAGGAGGAAGTTTAAATGGCTAAAAGAGGTAAGAAGTTTGCTGAAGCAATTAAGCTTGTAGATACTACGAAGCTTTATGATGTTAAAGAAGCGATCGCGCTTGCAAAGAAAACAAGTACAACTAATTTCGATGCAACTGTAGAATTAGCTTTCCGCCTAGGCATTGATACAAAGAAAAGCGATGAGCAAGTACGTGGTGCAGTAGTGCTACCAAACGGTACTGGTAAAACTCAACGCGTGTTAGTTTTCGCGAAAGGTGAAAAGCTTAAAGAAGCTGAAGCGGCTGGAGCGGACTACGTAGGAGATGCAGAATACATCAACAAAATCCAACAAGGTTGGTTCGAGTTTGACGTAATCGTTGCTACTCCAGATATGATGGGTGAAGTTGGTAAGATCGGTCGTATTCTTGGGCCAAAAGGTTTAATGCCAAACCCAAGAACAGGTACTGTAACGTTTGACGTTGCAAAAGCTGTTGAAGAAATTAAAGCTGGTAAAGTTGAATACCGTGCTGATAAAGCTGGTATCATCCACGCACCAATCGGTAAAGTTTCATTTGAAGACGAGAAGTTAGAAGAAAACTTCTTTGCTGTATTTGAAGCAATCGAAAAGGCGAAACCTGCTGCATCAAAAGGAACTTATATGCGTTCACTTCACGTGACTACGACGATGGGTCCTGCTATGAAAATTGATGCTTTAAACATTAAAACGAAATAATCGTTGACGAATACACAGTAATGTGGTAATCTTGTTAGCGTTATTGAATATGATTATTTGTACCGTAGACCGTAGGGGTAGCTTGCTGCTTAATGATCCTACCGAGGACAGGACGATCTTTTACTAAAGACGACTTTTCTGCCCTCAGGTTTACTCAACTTGAGGGCTTTTGATATGGTATAAGTAATGACAAATTACTTTAGGAGGTGTCCAGATGAGCAAGATATTAGAAGCTAAACAAGCGGTTGTAACTGAAATCTCTGAAAAGATGAAATCAGCAGCAACAGTTGTAGTTGTTGACTACCGTGGCTTAACAGTAAGTCAAGTGACTGAACTTCGTAAAAATCTTCGTGAACAAGGTGTTGAGTTTAAAGTATACAAAAACTCAATGGCGCGTCGTGCTGCTGAAGCAGTTGGTTTTGAAGGTTTAAATGAACATTTAACAGGTCCGAATGCGATTGCATTCTCTACAGAGGACGTAGTAGCACCTGCTAAAATCCTTCACGACTTTGCGAAAGAAAACGAAGCTCTAGAAATTAAAGCTGGAGTTATTGAAGGTGAAATCGCTAGCGCGGAAGAAGTGAAAGCACTCGCAACACTTCCATCACGCGAAGGTCTACTTTCTATGCTTCTCAGCGTTCTTCAAGCACCTGTACGCAACTTCGCACTTGCAACAAAAGCTGTTGCAGAGCAAAAAGAAGAGCAAGGCGCTTAATCGATCTAGCAATTGCATAAGTCGATCATTCAGACGAGCATGCTTGTCGCAAATTAAGTACGATATACTAATAAAACAAAACATTTTAGGAGGAAATTATAATGACTACAGAACAAATCTTAGAAGCTGTTAAAGAAATGACAGTTCTTGAATTAAACGAGCTTGTAAAAGCAATTGAAGAAGAATTCGGCGTAACTGCTGCTGCACCAGTTGCAGTTGTTGGCGGTGCTGCTGGTGGAGACGCTGCTGCAGAGCAAACAGAATTTGACGTTGTATTAACTTCAGGTGGAGACAAGAAAATCGCGGTAATCAAAGTTGTTCGCGAAATCACTGGTCTTGGATTAAAAGAAGCAAAAGCTTTAGTTGACGAAGCTCCAAAAGCTGTTAAAGAAGGCGCATCTAAAGAAGAAGCAGAAGAAATGAAAGCTAAGCTTGAAGAAGCTGGCGGATCTGTAGAACTTAAGTAATTTATTTATTTGAGATAGCGAAAAGCTCGTCGATTGAGACGGGCTTTTCTTCATTTTAAAGAAAAGTACTTGTTAGAGGTTTATCTTCACGCGTTTATGGATAACGTTGAAAGAAGGAGGAGTCTCTATGTCGGAGCATTATTATACAAAAGATCCATCGGTTAAAAGTGATCGAAAAAAGATTTCCAAGGTATTGAAAGGTCAACAGATGAATTTTACGACGGATGCAGGTGTTTTTAGTAAAGGGAGCATCGATTTTGGATCGACTCTTTTAGTAGAGACATTTGAAATGCCAGATGTAAAAGGCTCAGTGCTTGATGTTGGATGTGGTTATGGACCTATCGGTTTGACGATTGCTTCTGCTTATCCAGAACGACAAATTCAGATGATTGACGTAAATGAACGAGCTGTTTCACTGAGTCAAGAAAATGCTCAATTAAATGGTTTAGGCAATGTGAGCATTTACACGAGCAATGCGTTTGATGCAGTTAATGATGATGGTTTTGCGGCCGTGTTAACGAATCCGCCAATCCGTGCGGGAAAAGATGTTGTATTTTCTTTTTATGAACATGCATTTGCGAAGTTGAAAACTGGTGGGGAACTTTGGGTTGTGATACAGAAAAAACAAGGAGCGCCTTCCTCGATGAAAAAGTTGGAGTTGCTGTTTGGGAATGTGTCTGTAGAAGCAAAGGAAAAAGGCTATTTTATTTTAAAAGCTATAAAGAATTGACATATTACGATATGTATGATAGCGTTATAAGATGGATTAATGAATATTATGCATTCGTGTGCCCATTTCATGTTTATGAAATCATGCATACTTGCAGATGATAAGGTATTCCCAAACCGAAAATGAGCTCTTGAATTAGAACTCATTTTCTTTTTGCCTGATGTCATCATACATTGTTTTTGGTGATTTGAAAAGGATTATTATTGCTTATGAGGGGTGAAAGAGTTGACAGGTCATTTAGTTCAATACGGTCAACACCGTCAACGCAGAAGCTTTGCGCGAATTAGTGAAGTGCTAGAACTTCCAAATTTAATCGAAATTCAGACGGAATCTTACAAGTGGTTCTTAGAAGAAGGACTGCAGGAGATGTTTTCTGATATATCTCCAATCGAAGACTTTACAGGTAATCTGTCGTTAGAATTTGTAGACTACCATTTGGAAGATCCGAAGTATCCAGTAGATGAATCGAAAGAGCGAGACGTTACTTACGCAGCGCCACTTCGAGTGAAAGTCAGACTTCACAATAAAGAAACTGAAGAAGTGAAAGAGCAAGAAGTATTTATGGGTGATTTCCCACTCATGACAGACAACGGAACTTTCGTTATTAACGGTGCGGAAAGGGTTATTGTTTCGCAACTAGTTCGTTCCCCAAGCGTTTATTATAACGATAAAATTGATAAAAACGGGAAGCGTGGCTATGCTGCGACTGTAATTCCGAATCGCGGTGCGTGGTTAGAGTATGAAATTGATGCACGCGACGTTGTGCATGTCAGAATCGACCGCACACGTAAGTTACCAATTACTGTTCTGTTAAGAGCACTTGGTTTCTCTACAGACGATGAAATCATTTCTTTAGTTGGTGACAACGAATATTTACGTAACACTTTAGAACGAGACAATACAGAAACAGCCGAAAAAGCAATGCTTGAAATTTATGAGCGTCTACGTCCAGGTGAACCACCGACGTTAGATAGTGCAAGAAGCTTGTTATACTCTCGTTTCTTCGATCCAAAACGCTATGATTTAGCAGATGTTGGACGTTATAAAATGAATAAAAAATTAGACGTGAAAAACCGTTTATTCAATCAAACATTAGCAGAAACGCTAGTAGATCCAGAAACAGGTGAAATTTTACTTGAAAAAGGTGAATTGATTGATCGTCGTGCACTTGATCGTTTAGCACCGTATTTAGATAAAGGTATCGGTTATCAAGAGTACGAACAAATCGATGGTGTTATTGAAGAGCCGACTACGATTCAAAAAATCAAAATTTATGCACCGAAGTCAACAACAGAAGAACCGCAAATTATTAACGTAATTTCAAATGCTGTCGTTGATGGAGAAGTGAAAAACATTACACCAGCAGATATTATCGCATCGATCAGTTATTTCTTTAACTTATTACACGGTGTAGGTAATACAGATGATATTGACCATTTAGGAAACCGTCGTCTGCGTTCTGTTGGAGAGTTATTACAAAATCAATTCCGTATCGGTTTATCACGTATGGAACGTGTCGTTAAAGAAAGAATGTCAATCAACGATACTGCTTCTATTGTACCGCAACAATTGATTAATATACGTCCTGTTATTGCGTCAATTAAAGAGTTCTTTGGTAGCTCTCAATTATCGCAATTCATGGACCAAACTAACCCATTGGCTGAGTTAACGCATAAGCGTCGTCTATCCGCATTAGGGCCTGGTGGTTTAACGCGTGAGCGTGCAGGTATGGAAGTACGTGACGTTCACTACTCTCACTATGGTCGTATGTGCCCGATTGAAACGCCTGAGGGACCGAACATTGGTCTAATTAACTCGCTTTCTACATTTGCTAAAGTGAATAAATTTGGCTTCATCGAAACGCCGTATCGTAAAGTAGATCCAGAAACGGGTCGCGTTACGGAACAAATCGATTATTTAACAGCTGATGAAGAAGATAACTACGTAGTTGCACAAGCAAATGCACCATTAACAGAAGACGGTTCATTTATTAATGAAGAAGTTGTCGGTCGTTTCCAAGGAGATAACACAGTGTTTAAACGCGAGCAAATCGACTATATGGATGTATCTCCAAAACAAGTCGTATCTGCAGCGACAGCTTGTATTCCATTCTTAGAAAACGATGACTCCAACCGTGCACTAATGGGCGCGAACATGCAACGTCAAGCAGTTCCATTATTAAATCCGAAAGCACCATTCGTTGGTACGGGTATGGAACATGTTTCGGCACGTGACTCAGGGGCAGCTGTACTTGCCACACATGAAGGAATCGTTGAACATGTTGAAGCGCGTGAAATCCGCGTACGTCGCATTGAAACAATCGATGGAAAAGAAGTCCAAGGTGATTTAACAGTACATCGTTTAGAGAAATTTATTCGTTCGAATAATGGTACATGTAATAACCAGCGTCCACTTGTTTCTGTTGGAGAACGCGTTAAGAAAAACGACATTCTAGCAGATGGTCCATCTATGGAAAGTGGAGAACTTGCACTAGGTCGTAACGTGTTAACTGCGTTCATGACTTGGGAAGGTTATAACTATGAAGATGCGATTATTATGAGTGAACGTCTTGTGAAAGATGATGATTATACTTCTGTTCATATTGAAGAATATGAGTCTGAATCTCGTGATACGAAATTAGGACCAGAAGAAATTACACGTGATATTCCAAACGTCGGGGAAGATGCACTACGTCACTTAGACGATCGCGGTATTATCCGTATTGGTGCTGAAGTTCGTGATGGGGATATTTTAGTTGGTAAGGTAACGCCAAAAGGGGTTACAGAATTGACTGCTGAAGAACGTTTATTACATGCGATTTTCGGTGAAAAAGCACGTGAAGTTCGTGATACATCTCTACGTGTACCGCATGGTGCAGGTGGAATTGTATTAGACGTTAAAGTATTCAACCGTGAAGACGGCGATGAATTACCACCGGGTGTAAACCAATTAGTGCGTGTTTATATCGTACAAAAACGTAAAATCTCTGTCGGAGATAAGATGGCTGGACGTCACGGTAACAAAGGGGTTATCTCCCGTATTTTACCGGAAGAAGACATGCCTTACTTACCAGATGGAACGCCGATTGACATCATGTTAAACCCACTTGGGGTACCATCACGTATGAACATCGGTCAAGTACTTGAAATGCACTTAGGTATGGCTTCTCGTGCATTAGGTGTGCATATGGCGACACCTGTATTTGATGGTGCGAATGAAGAAGACGTGTGGGAAACGATGGAAGAAGCTGGAATGGACCGTGACGGGAAAACAATCCTATACGACGGACGTTCAGGTGAACCATTCGATAACCGCGTTTCTGTCGGCGTCATGTATCTAATCAAATTAGATCACATGGTAGACGATAAGCTTCACGCTCGTTCTACAGGACCGTATTCACTAGTTACGCAACAACCACTTGGCGGTAAGGCGCAATTTGGTGGACAACGTTTCGGTGAGATGGAAGTTTGGGCACTTGAAGCATATGGTGCAGCTTACACATTACAAGAAATTTTAACCGTGAAGTCGGATGACGTTATTGGACGTGTGAAAACATACGAAGCAATCGTTAAAGGCGAAAGCGTACCAAAACCAGGTGTTCCAGAATCATTCAAAGTATTAATTAAAGAACTACAAAGCTTAGGTTTAGATGTGAAGATGTTAACAGATGAATATGAAGAAGTAGAATTACGCGATCTTGATGAAGATGATGACGCGCAACCTACTGATGCATTAAATCTATTAGAGGCTGAACAAGCTGAACAAGAATCTTAAGTCGAGTATTGAACAATTATAAAGTAAGGGGAAACAAATTGGTTTCTCCTTACACTATTTAAAAATCCAGTTGCCAGCGATAAGACTAGAGGGAGGTAGGCTCCTTGGTAGATGTAAACAATTTTGAGTATATGAAAATCGGTCTAGCTTCATCAGATAAGATTCGTTCGTGGTCTTACGGTGAGGTTAAGAAACCAGAAACTATTAACTATCGTACATTAAGACCAGAAAAAGAAGGTCTATTCTGTGAACGTATTTTCGGACCTACAAAAGATTGGGAATGTTATTGCGGAAAATACAAACGTGTTCGCTATAAAGGTGTTGTCTGTGATCGATGTGGCGTAGAAGTTACGCGTCAAAAAGTACGTCGTGAACGTATGGGGCATATTGAATTAGCTGCACAAGTAACGCATATTTGGTATTTTAAAGGAATTCCAAGCCGTATGGGTCTGATGTTAGATATGACACCACGTGCTTTAGAGGAAATCATTTACTTTGCTTCATATGTAGTTGTTAACCCAGGTGATACAGGACTTGAGAAGAAACAATTACTATCTGAGCAAGAATACCGTGCGTACCGTCAAAAACACGGCAAAACTTTTGAAGCGATGATGGGTGCGGAAGCAATCGAGCGCCTATTAAGAGAAATCGATCTAGATAAAGAGATGGAAATGTTAAAAGAAGAACTGAAAACTGTTCAAGGTCAACGTCGTACGCGTGCAATTAGACGTTTAGACGTTGTTGAATCATTCCGTAACTCAGGGAACCGTCCAGAGTGGATGGTGTTGGAGGCATTACCAGTTATCCCACCTGAGCTTCGTCCAATGGTTCAATTAGATGGTGGACGTTTTGCGACTTCTGACTTAAACGATCTATACCGTCGTGTTATTAACCGTAACAACCGTTTAAAACGTTTACTTGACTTAGGTGCACCGGGCATTATCGTTCAAAATGAAAAGCGTATGTTACAAGAAGCAGTAGATGCACTTGTAGACAATGGTCGCCGCGGACGTCCGGTTACAGGACCAGGAAACCGTCCATTAAAGTCTTTATCTCATATGTTAAAAGGGAAACAAGGTCGTTTCCGTCAAAACTTATTAGGTAAACGTGTCGACTACTCTGGCCGTTCGGTAATTGTAGTAGGACCAAACTTAAAAATGTATCAATGTGGTTTGCCGAAAGAAATGGCAATTGAATTGTTCAAGCCATTCGTAATGAAAGAGCTTGTTGAACGCGGTCTTGCACATAATATTAAAAGTGCAAAACGTAAAATCGAGCGTCTCCATTCAGAGGTTTGGGATGTTTTAGAAGATGTTATTAAAGAACATCCAGTATTATTAAACCGTGCACCGACGCTTCACAGACTTGGAATTCAAGCATTCGAACCTGTGTTAGTAGAAGGTCGTGCAATTACGCTTCACCCACTCGTATGTACAGCTTATAACGCTGACTTTGATGGTGACCAAATGGCTGTTCACGTACCTTTGTCGGCGGAAGCACAAGCTGAAGCAAGATTATTAATGTTATCAGCACAAAATATTTTGAACCCGAAAGACGGAAAGCCAGTTGTTACACCTTCTCAGGATATGGTATTAGGTAACTATTACTTAACTTTAGAGCGTGAAAATGCAACAGGTGAAGGTGCAGTGTTCCGTGACTCGTCTGAAGCAATTATTGCTTATCAAACAGGTCATATTCATTTGCATACAAGAATTGCTGTTCAAGCAGGTTCATTTAATAACCCGACATTTACGGAGGAAGAAAACAGCAAGTTATTATTAACGACTGTTGGTAAAATTATTTTCAATGAAATTTTACCAGAGTCATTCCCATATATTAACGAGCCGACAGACTTCAATTTACAAATTAAGACACCAGATCAATACTTTGTTGCTGGAACAGTAAATATTAAAGAACATTTACAATCGGCAGAACTTGTTGCACCATTTAAAAAGAAAATTTTAGGAAATATCATCGCGGAAATCTTTAAACGTTTCCACATTACAGAAACGTCTAAAATGCTAGACCGCATGAAAAACTTAGGATTCTCTTATTCAACGCGTGCTGGAATTACAATTGGTATGTCAGATATCATCGTACTTCCGAACAAAGATGAAATTTTAGAAGCAACACAAAGTAAAGTAGATAATGTATTGAAACAATTCCGCCGTGGTTTAATTACAGAAGAAGAACGTTATGACCGCGTTATTGCTTACTGGAGTGCAGCGAAAGACGAAATCCAAGATAAGCTAATGGAATCCCTTGATCATTTAAATCCAATTTATATGATGAGTGACTCTGGTGCCCGTGGTAACGTATCGAACTTTACACAGTTAGCAGGTATGCGTGGGCTGATGGCGAACCCGGCTGGACAGATTATTGAACTTCCAATCAAATCTTCATTCCGTGAAGGTTTAACGGTACTTGAGTACTTCATATCTACACATGGTGCTCGTAAAGGTCTTGCGGATACGGCACTGAAAACAGCTGACTCAGGTTACTTAACACGTCGTCTAGTTGACGTTGCACAAGATGTAATCGTTCGTGAAGATGAGTGTGGAACAGACCGCGGTCTAGAAATCGGTGCTTTAACAGAAGGTACTGAAGTAATTGAACGTTTAGACGAGCGTATTGTCGGTCGACATACGAAGAAAACAATTTACCACCCTGAAACTGGTGAAGTCATTCTTGCGAAAGATGCTTTAATTACAGAAGACAATGCACGTATTATTATTGAAGCTGGCATCGAAAAAGTTACAATTCGTTCAGCCTTCACATGTAATACAAAACATGGTGTATGTAAGAAGTGTTACGGTATTAACTTAGCGACAGGTGAAAAAGTTGAAGTTGGAGAAGCAGTTGGTATTATTGCAGCTCAATCAATCGGCGAACCTGGAACACAGTTAACGATGCGTACATTCCATACAGGTGGGGTAGCGGGAGACGATATTACACAAGGTCTTCCACGTATCCAAGAGATTTTCGAAGCGCGTAATCCAAAAGGTAAAGCAATTATTTCAGAAATTAAAGGGACAGTTGTTGCAATCGATGAGATTCGCGAAGGTCAACATGAAATTACAGTTACGGGCGATGTAGAAACACGTAAATATGTTGGACCGTATAATGCACGTTTCACGGTGCAAGCTGGGGATCAAGTAGAGCGTGGGTCTGCATTGACAGAAGGTTCTATCGATCCGAAAGAATTAATTGTTGTAAAAGACGTTGCAACGGTACAAGAGTATTTATTGAAAGAAGTACAAAAAGTTTACCGTATGCAAGGGGTTGAAATCGGCGATAAACACGTTGAAGTAATGGTTCGTCAAATGCTTCGTAAAGTTCATATTATTGAAGCAGGTAATACAGATCTACTTCCGGGTTCACTTGTTGATATTCATCAATTTGCAGAAGCGAATGCTAAAATGTTTGCAGATGGCGGCGTACCAGCAACATGTCGTCCAGTTATTTTGGGAATTACAAAAGCTTCCCTTGAAACAGAATCATTCTTATCAGCTGCTTCATTCCAAGAAACGACACGTGTTCTTACAGATGCAGCAATTCGCGGTAAGATGGATGAATTACTCGGCCTGAAAGAAAACGTGATTATCGGTAAACTCGTTCCAGCGGGTACCGGTATGCAACGTTACCGTCAAGTTGAGATGGTTAAAGAAGGCGAAGAGAACGAAACAGCAGCAGTTGAGTAAGAAAAAATGACATACGAGGGAAAAATTTCCCTCGTAGTCTTTATTTTTTTGAGTTTACCTGAAAATAAATCTTGACTTACAAGCAGAAACAGGCATTAAACAAATCCAGTGAAAATCGG
>ERZ808028.84-NODE-84-length-103419-cov-6.850158_pt1 | contig 103419 bp, 95 predicted proteins | sample MGYA00380184_ERZ808028 | MGnify/ENA primary metagenome ERZ808028 (study PRJEB31490, sample SAMN06133397) | mouse gut metagenome | isolation source: J8_1 | host: mice | place: China: Chengdu | collected 2015-05 ... | reverse complement strand
CAAAGAAGCCAGAAGCTTCAGAGACGAAGAAGGATAATAATAAGAAGGAAAAATCCTATCAAAAGAAGCTGGATTTAATTAAGCCGTCAGCATATGATAACGTGATGGGGCTTAAGCTTGAGGCGGGTACGTCTTTTTCTATTATAGGTAAGGCGGAAGACGTACCTTATTGGGAAGAGGTAAGGCGCGGTGCAGAGCAGGCAGTTAAGGATATCAACGAGAATCTGGGATATGAGGGAAAGAAGCAGGTGAAGGTGACATACAGTGCGCCGAGTACGCCTGACAATGTGGATGAGCAGGTGAATATACTGGATGAAGAGCTGGCGAGATACCCAGCGGCGTTGGGAATTGCAATTGTGGATACCAAAGCATGCGAGGTACAGTTTGATTTGGCAGCGGAGAGTGATATCCCAGTGGTGGCCTTTGATTCTGGCAGTGATTATCAGGGATTGATGGCCATGGTTTCCACGGACAATCGGACAGCGGCCAGAGAAGCGGCGCAAAAACTGGCTGAGTCAGTTGATGAGAAGGGTGAGGTGATTCTGTTCATACATGATTCTAAGTCTGAGTCAGCCATGACCCGTGAGCAGGCGTTCCGTGAGGAGATGGAGGGCAATTATCCAGAGATTACGATTGCGGAGATTTATTATATGGACCAGCTCTCCGAGATGCAGAAAGCGATTGCGGCAGAGATGAAGGGAGTTCAGGACGACGCAGAAGAGTCCGGGAATGACGACGCCAATGGAGGAGACGGGAACGATAGCCAACCAGGAGAAGAAGGAGAGAATGTGAATCCGGAGGAGGAGACGGAGGAACGAGAAGGGGACAATCATAATCAGCCAGGAGAAGAAAGCGAGAATGTGAATCCGGAGGACCTTGTGGATTTGCTTTCGGAGGAAGAAGTTATTGACTATCTCTTTGAAAAGCATCCGGAGGTTAAGGGAGTCTATGCTACGAATGGAGAGGCTGTAAAGTTGGCTGTAGAGGCTGTGGAGCGCAATGACTCAAGGGCCTCTATCATAGGATTTGATGCGGATAAAGAAGTATTGGAGGCATTGGAAGCGGGCATCGTGGATGAGCTGGTGCTGCAGAATCCTTTCGGGATGGGATATGCGGCGGTTGTAGCTTCTGCAAGGGCAGCGCTTTCCATGGGAAATGAGGCTGTGGTGGACACAGGATATGTGTGGATTACGAAGAGGAATCTGGAAGAGGAAGGGATTCAGAGGTTGTTGTATTAGATATAGGTGATTTAAGAAAAACATGAAAAATGCAGGTTTCGATAGAAACCTGCATTTTCAGTGATATGCCATCTCTGTATTGTGGATGTTCTGAATACTGATATGCCAATATGAATTGTTTTAGAATACTGGCAGTCAGATATCAGCAAAAACTATATATCAAACGTCGGCGTCTCGTTACTGTCAGGAGCCGCCTCTGGAAGGTACAAATGTACAAGCTCAATTCTGTTCTTATCCAGCTTCTCTACAACCATGTGAATTCCATCCTCTGTGTGGATGCTGTCGCCGGGCTCCGGAAGTCGGTCAAGGCGTTCGATAATGAATCCGCCCAGCGAATCATATTCCTCTGAATTCAAATCCAAATCCAGCCGATCGTTTAAGTCGTCAAGATTCGTAGAGCCTTCTACAATATACTCTCGCTCGTCAATCTCTTGAATGAAATCTTCTTCATTCTCATCATACTCGTCATGGATCTCGCCGACGATCTCCTCCAGAATGTCCTCCAGCGTAATCAATCCGGCAGTCTCGCCATATTCGTCAAGTACGATGGCAATATTAAAGGAGGCTTTACGCATCTCCACCAAAAGCTCGGAGATATTCTTATACTCATAAGTAAAATATGCCTCTCTTAAAATATCCTGAATTTGAAATCCCTTTGTATTGTCATATAACAGCAAGTCTTTCATATTAATAGTACCAACCACATTGTCCGTCGTATCCCTGAATACCGGAAGCCTTGTGAATTTGTCTTCGCGGAAGATATCGATTAGCTCGTCGTAGGTACTGTTGACATCGGCAAATGTTACATGAACACGGGGAACCATGACATCCTTAGCCCTGGCATCACCAAGATCAAACACGTTATTAATCATTTCCCGTTCGTCAGATTCTATGACTCCGTCCTCATGGCTTACATCCACGATCGTACGAAGCTCAGTCTCTGTCATGACATTGTTCTTGGCATTCGGATCGACGCGCAGAAGAAACAGTACACCGATAGAAAGCCCGTTGATGATAAAGATAGCAGGCGTCATGATCTTCATAAACATACTGATAATCGGGGCATATAACAGCGACATCTTCTCGGAATGGATGGTAGCCATAGTCTTGGGAGTAATCTCCCCGAATAACAGGATCAGTATAGTCAATATACCGCTTGCGATTGCAACCATGGAACCACCAAAGCTGTAAGCAAGTGAGGTAGTTAGAGATGCTGCCGACAAGTTCACAATGTTGTTGCCAATCAGTATGGCACTTAACATCTTGCCGGAATCATCCGTGATTGCAAGAACTGTCCTGGCGCGCTTGCTTCCTTCATCTGCCAGGGTTCGCATCCGTATCTTATTAACGGTAGTCAGCGCTGTCTCGGCAGAAGAAAAAAATGCAGACAACAATAATAAAATAAACAGAATAATGAGTTGTGTGGCGTCACTCGAGTCCAATTGATCAATTCACTCCTTTTTTACATTAAAAATTACTTGAATAAAATTCCTTTGGATTTAATATAACGCATTTGGAGAGATTTTGCAAGAGTACATTGAATTTATTGTAAAATTAGTGTATGATACCCTAGTGCAGTGTCCAATGCAAAGAGGCTTATTTTCACTGGACTGGCGCATATGGAACTGGTGTATTTTAGAATAGTGTTTCAGCAAAAAATGAGAAAGCAGATGGAGAGTTATATGGAACAGAGCACGTATCATGAACTGGCGAAGATTATACCACAGGAGAGGATCAGGACGGAAGAACCCATGAGCAGACATACCACATTCAAGGTCGGAGGACCGGCGGAGGTATTAGTGATGCCCAAGACCTTTGACGAGGTGAAGAAAACGGTCAACCTTTGCAGAACCCGTAATATTTCTTATTATATAGTAGGAAACGGCAGTAATCTTCTGGTGTCTGACCAGGGATACAGAGGCATAGTTATCCAGATTGGAAAGGAGTTTGGCGATATTCGGGTTGAGGGAGACGTTGTGACAGCCCAGGCGGGAGTTCTTCTGTCTGTGGCTGCCAATAAAGCGATGGAGGAAGGGCTGACTGGATTGGAGTTTGCGTCTGGAATACCGGGGACGCTTGGCGGCGCATGCGTCATGAATGCAGGCGCTTACGGCGGCGAGATGAAAGATGTGCTGACGGAGTTTACTGTGCTGACACAGGAGGGAGATATTGTCAGAATACCGAGCCAGCAGATGGAGCTTGGCTATCGAACCAGTGTCGCTGCTCGTAAAGGATACATTGTGCTGGAGGCTCGCATGCAGCTTCAAAAAGGCGACCGGCAGGAGATTCGGGCAAAAATGGAAGAACTGAAGGAGAAAAGAGTCAGTAAGCAGCCTTTGGAATATCCCAGTGCAGGAAGCACCTTTAAGAGACCGGAGGGATATTTTGCCGGAAAACTGATTCAGGATGCAGGGCTTCGTGGATTTACTGTGGGAGGTGCACAGGTGTCCGAGAAGCACTGTGGATTTGTGATTAACAGAGGTGATGCGACGGCGAGGGACGTGGCAAACCTTATGAGCCAGGTATCGGAAATCGTGGAGGAGAAGTTCGGGGTCAGACTTGAGCCTGAAGTGAGAAGACTGGGAGAGTTCTAAAGATGAGATGTGTGATTGTTACGGGAATGTCGGGGGCAGGTAAGAGTACGGCCCTTAAGATGCTGGAGGATGTGGGATATTTTTGTGTGGATAATCTTCCGGTGCCCTTGATTCCGAAGATGGCAGATCTGCTGCGTGTGCCGGGAAGTGAGCTTAATAAGGCGGCGCTGGGCGTGGATATCAGAAGCGGGCAGAGTCTTACAGAGATGGCCAGAGTATTAGAAGAACTGGATAACGCAGGGATGAAGTATGAGATTCTTTTTTTGGAATCCACCGATCATGTTCTGATTAAGAGGTACAAGGAGACAAGACGGTTTCACCCGCTGGCGGGCAATGATGGACGAGTGGATGAGGGGATTTCTAAGGAGAGAGAAAGAATAAAGTTTCTTAAGAAACGCGCGGATTATCTAATTGATACCAGCCATATGCTTACCAGGGAATTGAAGAGGGAGCTGAATAAGATTTTTGTAGAGAACAAAGAATATAAGAATCTTTACATCTCTGTACTTTCCTTTGGCTTCAAGTATGGAATCCCGCCAGACTCTGATTTGGTGTTTGATGTACGGTTTCTTCCAAACCCATATTATATAGAAGATTTACGTCCCCAAAGTGGTAATGACAGAGAAGTTCGAGAATATGTCATGAATAATGAGAAAGCGATAGAATTTCTGGATAAAATGACAGAGCTGGTGGAATTTCTAATCCCTAACTATGTCCAGGAGGGGAAGACCCAGCTTGTGATTGCAATCGGGTGTACCGGCGGGAAGCATCGTTCGGTTACGCTGGCCAATGAACTTTTTGAGGCGTTGAGTAAGAATGAAAATTACGGTATTCGTGTCGAGCATCGTGACATTGGAAAAGATGCAATTACAAAGGCCAGGTAAGAAGGGGGACAGTTCTGAGGTTGTAATTACAAAGGCAAACATGTGCTGTCATAGGCAGAATAGGAGTAGGAAATGTCATTTTCGGGCAAGATAAAGGAAGAATTGGCAGAGCAGTACGCGAAGGCACGGCACTGTAATCTTGCGGAATTATCTGCAATTATTCATATGGCGGGAGGATTTTCTGACGACAGAAGGGGCGTCTGCTGCGTTCATGTCCATACGGAAAATTATACTGTTGCAAGAAAATGCTTTACATTATTGACAAAAACATTTAATATAGGAATAAGTATCGCAATACGCAGGAATATGACAAAGGGAAGTGCAAGCTACGATATATACGCAAAAGGAGAGGAATTACTTGCAGTCAGAAAGGCAATGGTACAGGCTGTCTGCTGTAAGAGGGCCTACATCCGCGGCGCCTTTATCGCGGCAGGGTCCATGAGCGATCCGGACAAATCCTATCATTTTGAGATCGTCTGTGACACACGGGGAGAGGCAGAATATCTTAAGGCAATGGTGAATTCATTTGATATGGATGCAAAGATCGTAGCAAGGAAGAAGACCTATGTAGTATACCTGAAGGAAGGCTCGCAGATTGTGGACATACTGAATGTGATGGAGGCGCATGTGGCGCTTTTAGAGCTTGAGAATGTCAGAATCATGAAGGAGATGCGCAACTGTGTGAACCGCAAAGTGAACTGTGAGACAGCGAATATCAATAAGACTGTGTCTGCCGCTGTCAGGCAGATGGAGGACATTAAGTATATACGCGATACGGTTGGTTTTGACAAGTTGCCCGAAGGTTTGAAGGACGTTGCCCTTACGCGTCTTGAACACCCGGATGCAACTTTAAAAGAGCTTGGAGGGCTTTTGAAGGAGCCGGTCGGGAAGTCCGGAGTCAACCACAGGCTGAGAAAATTAAGTGAGATAGCGGTAAAGTTAAGGGATTAGCAAGGAGGAGCAATTTTTTATGACTAAGAGACCTGTTACTATTCAAAACAATATGGATATGGAAGACCGTCCAATTGCGCACCTGGTACAAGAGGCCAGCCAGTATGCCAGCCAGGTGTTCATTGAGATTGATAACAAGAAGATCAATGCGAAGAGTATCATGGGGATGATGAGTCTAAAGTTACAAAAAGGTGAATGTATTACGGTAGTGGCTGAAGGACAGGATGAGCATGAGGCAGTGGCAGGGATAGAAGGTTTCCTTGTCGCAAGTAACTAGTTGTATGGAATCGGAAGACCTGTTTGCTGAGCAGGTGTGTATTGAGAGGAATCCGAATAAGTATACATAGTAAGATTGGTCGGGGGGACTGCTGCGGATATTGGCGGCAGTTCCTTAATACGTACAGGGACACATATGGGAGTTTACTGCTGGCGCAGTATCTGCCCTCCACGGCGGGCAGGTAGGGAGGCTTCCCTGCTCGATTTTGTAAAGGAGATGCATGTGATATGAAAAGGTTATTATTTATCTATAATCCCCGTGCTGGGAAAGGGCTTCTTAAGCCGCAGTTGTCAGATATCATAGATATATTCGTGAAGGCGGGATATGAAGTGGTTGTATATCCAACCCAGGAGTATCGGGATGCATATAAAAAAGTGCAGCAGTATGATGCCCAACAGTATGATTTGGTGGTCTGCAGCGGGGGAGATGGTACGATTGATGAAATTGTGACAGGGATGATGCACAGGAATGTCAGGACACCGGTAGGATACATTCCCACTGGTACAACTAATGATTTTGCCAACAGTCTGCATATTCCCAAGGGTCTTTTGAAAGCGGCAGATAATGCGGTGAACGGCGTGCTGTTTCCCTGTGACGTGGGACGATTTAATGAGGATATCTTCGTGTATGTAGCGGCGTTCGGCATGTTTACGGACGTGTCTTATGAGACAAAGCAGGAGGTGAAGAATATCCTTGGCCATCTGGCATATGTGCTGGAGGGGACGAAACGGCTGTTTAATGTGCCCTCCTATGGAATTAAGGTAGAGCATGACGGGGAAGTGATTGAGGATGAATTCATCTTTGGGATGGTAACGAATTCCCGCTCGGTGGGTGGTTTCCGCAATATGATTGGAAAACAGGTTGTGTTTGACGACGGGCTGTTTGAGGTTACGCTTATAAAGAAGCCGAAGAATCCTATTGCCTTGCAGGAGATTATTGCGGCGCTTCTGATTGAACAGGTGGATACGAAGCACATGTATACATTTAAGACGGGACACATTACCTTTGAGTCGCTGGAGGAGATTCCATGGACATTGGATGGAGAGTTTGGCGGCGAGCATGACGAGGTGGTGATTGATAATCTGAATAAACAGTTGGAAATCATGGTGCCGGAGAAGCATGTTAAAGAACTAAAGGAAGGCGGAATGAACGTCCCTGAATTACCGGATGGAGGAATGTAGGAGAGGCGCACGTTATCCTCAATAGAGTAGTAAAAGAATTATGAAAAATAGTTGACAGATGCGTTTGGGAGTGCTATAGTAACAAAAGGCTGCCGAAGACAGCAGGTGCTCGATAATAAGAGCGTAAGTATACCAACGCCTGCCGAGGAAAGTTAGATTCGTTGACTATGAATTAACAATACCTCTGTGTCTTTGATGCGGAGGTTTTTTCATACCATAGTATAGATATTGCACTTTTCCCATATCGCAGTCGCACAAAATATATAAGGAGGTGCACCATTCGTGGCAAAAGTTGAATTAAAACAGCCAATCGTACAGGCTATTGCAGATGACGTCAAGGACGCGGCCAGCGTCGTGCTGGTTGACTACCGCGGTCTTACTGTTGCACAGGATACTGAGCTTCGTAAGCAGTTAAGGGAAGCGGGAATCGTCTACAAGGTTTGTAAGAACACAATGATGAAGAGAGCTTTTGAGGGAACTGACTTTGCGGCATTAGACGAGCATTTGGAAGGTCCAAGCGCAATCGCAATCTCTAAGGACGATGCAACGGCTCCGGCAAGAATTCTCTGTAAGTTTGCAAAGGATGCTAAAGCTCTTGAGCTGAAAGCAGGTGTGGTTGAAGGTACGGTATATGACAGCGCCGCACTGACTGAGTTATCCAAGATCCCGTCAAGGGAGGAGTTGTTGTCCAAGCTGCTTGGAAGCCTGCAGTCACCAATCACCAATCTTGCCCGCGTTCTCAATCAGATTGCAGAGCAGGGCGGAGCAGAGAACTGCACGCCGGCTCCGGCAGAAGAAGCGGCAGAGACACCGGCAGAGTAGTCATCCGGTTTTGTTCTCAGGAACTTTATGTATCGGCAAGATACAAAAATAATATGAATAAATGGAGGAAAATATAATGGCAAAGTTGACAACGGCTGAATTTATTGATGCAATCAAAGAATTATCAGTATTAGAGTTGAATGAGTTAGTAAAAGCATGTGAAGAAGAATTTGGTGTATCTGCAGCGGCAGGCGTAGTAGTTGCAGCAGCGGCAGAGGGTCCGGCAGAGGAAGAAAAGGATGAGTTCGACGTAGAATTAGTATCCGCAGGCGCTTCTAAGGTTAAGGTTATCAAGGTTGTTCGTGAGATTACAGGTCTTGGTCTGAAAGAGGCTAAGGCAGTAGTTGACGAGGCGCCGAAGGTAGTGAAGGAAGGCGTTTCCAAGGCAGAGGCTGAGGAGATCAAGGCTAAACTTGAGGCTGAAGGCGCAGAGGTAAACTTGAAATAAGGAACTAAAATCTGCAAAAGAGATGATTTCAGAGAGGGCTGTCCTATAATGGGCAGCCTTTTTGTATGGGTCTATTGTTTTCATACTTACGAAATTCGAGAAATTTTTTGTAAAATCCTCAAAAAAATCGTGAAAAATCGCCAAAATTTCGTTGACAAGCCTTATGTCTATGTGGTATAGTAAAAAATGCACTATTGTGGAAAGTTCTGCCATAATATCGCATGGAGACAGTGGGGAATGCGCTGTTTCCAATGGTTTTACAATATTGTTTTCCAAAAAATTGTGAGGAGAGTGAAACGTCAATATGGAGAAAAACAGAATTCGTCCCATCAAAAGCGGAAAAAGTTCACGCATGAGTTATTCCAGACAAAAAGAAGTTCTTCAGATGCCGAATTTGATCGAAGTCCAGAAGGATTCTTACCAATGGTTTCTGGATGAAGGACTGAACGAAGTATTTGATGACATTTCCCCGATTACCGATTACAGCGGTCATCTGAGTCTGGAATTTGTTGACTTTACTTTGTGCGAGAAAGACGTGAAATACACCATCGAAGAGTGTAAAGAACGTGATGCTACTTACGCGGCGCCACTTAAGGTACGGGTGAGGCTTCATAACAAAGAGACAGATGAGATCAACGAGCACGAGATTTTCATGGGTGACCTGCCGTTGATGACGAGCACAGGTACGTTTGTAATTAACGGGGCAGAACGTGTTATCGTAAGCCAGTTGGTGCGTTCGCCGGGTATCTATTATGCAATCGCACATGACAAATTAGGCAAGAAGCTGTATTCCTCCACCGTAATCCCCAATCGTGGTGCATGGCTGGAGTATGAGACGGATTCCAATGACGTTTTTTATGTACGTGTAGATAGAACGAGAAAGGTGCCGATCACGGTGTTAGTCCGCGCGTTGGGGATTGGGACTAATCCAGAGATTGTAGAGCTGTTCGGTGAAGAACCGAAGATCATGGCAAGTTTTGAAAAAGATGCCGCGACCAATTACCAGGAAGGTCTTTTGGAATTATATAAGAAGATTCGTCCGGGCGAGCCGCTTGCTGTAGACAGCGCAGAGAGCTTGATTACGAGTATGTTCTTTGACCCCAGGCGCTATGATTTGGCTAAGGTAGGAAGATATAAGTTTAATAAGAAGCTGGCTCTGAAAAACCGTATCACCGGACAGGTGCTTGCACAGGATGTTGCAAGCCCGATTACGGGAGAGGTTATTGCCGAGGCGGGAACGAAGGTGACTCGCGAGATGGCAGAGCAGATTCAGAATTCGGCAGTTCCTTTTGTGTGGATTGACAGACCGGAGGAGGAACGAAGCATCAAGGTGATTTCCAATATGATGGTGGATCTTGATGCAGTCGTGGAGATTGATACTAAAGAGGTAGGGGTTACGGAGCAGGTGTATTATCCTGTTCTTGAGGGAATTCTTGATGAGACCGGCGGTGACATCGATGAACTTAAGGATGTCATTCGGCGGGATATTCATGACTTGATTCCAAAGCATATTACGAAAGAGGACATTATTGCGTCCATTAACTATAATATCCATCTGGAGTATGGATTGGGCAATGACGACGATATCGATCATCTGGGTAACCGCCGTATCCGTTCTGTGGGAGAACTTTTGCAGAATCAGTACAGGATTGGTCTGTCCAGATTGGAGAGGGTGGTGCGTGAGAGAATGACCACTCAGGACCTTGAGGGTATTTCTCCCCAGTCATTGATCAATATTAAACCTGTGACAGCGGCAGTAAAGGAGTTCTTCGGTTCCTCACAGTTGTCACAGTTCATGGATCAGAATAATCCGTTGGGTGAGCTGACCCATAAGCGGCGTCTGTCCGCCCTTGGACCAGGCGGTCTGTCACGTGACCGTGCGGGCTTCGAGGTGCGAGACGTTCACTATTCACACTATGGAAGGATGTGCCCGATCGAGACGCCTGAAGGTCCGAATATCGGTCTGATTAACTCTCTTGCTACTTATGCAAGGATTAATCAGTACGGATTTATTGAGGCGCCGTACCGTAGGATTGATCACAGCGACCCATCGAATCCGGTAGTTACGGAGGAGGTTGTCTATATGACGGCGGACGAAGAGGATAACTACCATGTAGCTCAGGCCAATGAGGCATTGGATGAGGAAGGACATTTTATCCGGAAGAATGTATCCGGTCGTTACAGGGAAGAAACCCAGGAGTACGAGAGACGTATGTTTGATTACATGGATGTTTCCCCGAAGATGGTATTCTCCGTTGCGACAGCATTGATTCCTTTCCTGGAGAATGACGACGCGAATCGCGCGCTGATGGGATCTAACATGCAGCGTCAGGCGGTTCCACTTCTGCTTACGGAGGCGCCTGTAGTCGGAACTGGTATGGAGGAGAAGTCCGCAGTCGATTCCGGCGTGTGTGTGATTGCCGAAAAGAGCGGTGTGGTAGAGCGCTCTACGTCTACAGAGATTACAATCCGTCAGGAGGACGGCAACCTTAAGAGATATAAGCTGACGAAGTTTTTGAGAAGTAACCAGAGCAACTGCTATAACCAGAGGCCCATTGTATTCAAGGGCGACAAGGTGGAGGCAGGAGATGTAATTGCAGACGGACCTTCTACATCTAATGGTGAGATGGCTCTTGGTAAGAATCCGCTGATTGGATTCATGACCTGGGAAGGGTATAATTACGAGGATGCGGTTCTGCTGAGCGAGCGTCTGGTACAGGAGGATGTGTATACATCTGTTCATATAGAGGAATATGAGGCGGAAGCCCGTGATACCAAGCTTGGACCAGAGGAGGTTACAAGGGATATTCCGGGCGTAGGCGACGACGCCCTTAAGAATCTGGATGAGAGAGGCATCATTCGGATCGGCGCTGAAGTGCGCGCGGGAGATATCCTGGTAGGTAAGGTAACTCCTAAGGGTGAGACAGAGCTGACGGCAGAAGAACGTCTGCTTCGGGCAATCTTCGGTGAGAAGGCGCGTGAGGTAAGAGATACGTCTCTGAAGGTACCCCACGGTGAGTACGGTATTGTTGTGGATGCCAAGGTATTTACCCGTGATAACGGCGACGAGCTGTCTCCGGGCGTAAACCAGGCTGTCCGCATCTACATTGCGCAGAAAAGAAAGATTTCCGTAGGCGACAAGATGGCGGGACGTCACGGTAACAAGGGTGTTGTTTCCCGTGTGCTTCCAGTGGAGGATATGCCGTTCCTGCCGAACGGCCGTCCGCTGGATATCGTGCTGAATCCTCTGGGCGTACCTTCCCGTATGAATATCGGACAGGTATTGGAGATTCATCTGTCACTGGCCTCAAAGGCGCTGGGCTTTAATATTGCGACGCCTGTATTCGACGGTGCAGATGAGAATGATATTATGGATACCCTTGATTTGGCTAACGATTATGTGAATCTGAGCTGGGAAGATTTTGAAGCCAAGCATAAGGAGGAACTGCTTCCTGAGGTTATGGAGTATTTGTCTGAGAACAGAGACCACAGGGAGTTGTGGAAGGGCGTTCCGATTTCCAGAGATGGGAAGGTGCGCCTGCGGGACGGACGTACAGGAGAGTATTTCGACAGTCCGGTTACTATTGGACACATGCATTATCTGAAGCTTCATCATCTGGTTGACGATAAGATTCATGCCCGTTCTACCGGTCCTTACTCTCTGGTTACACAGCAGCCCTTGGGCGGTAAGGCACAGTTCGGCGGACAGCGTTTCGGAGAGATGGAGGTATGGGCGTTGGAGGCATACGGCGCGTCCTATACTTTGCAGGAGATTCTGACTGTGAAGTCTGACGATGTGGTGGGACGTGTGAAGACCTACGAGGCAATTATCAAGGGTGAGAATATACCAGAGCCGGGTATTCCAGAGTCCTTCAAAGTATTGTTAAAGGAGCTGCAGTCCCTTGGGCTTGATGTGCGCGTGCTTCGTGACGATAATACAGAGGTTGAGATTATAGAGACAGCAGATATGGGAGAGACAGATTTCCGCTCATTGATTGAGGGAGACAGAAAATATCATCAGGATGATGACCTTGGCGAACACGGGTATACCGAACAGGAATTCCAGGGGGAGGAACTTATTGATATTGAGGAGGAACCTGAAGAGGAAGACTTTGACGATATGGAATATGAGCCCGATGATGATTTTTATGATGACTTGTCGGATGTTGAATAGGAAGGGGTGCCAGTATGCCGGAAAACAATAAGGAACAAGCATATCAGCCAATGACTTTTGATGCGATCAAGATTGGTCTGGCGTCGCCGGAGAAGATTCTGGAATGGTCCAGGGGAGAAGTGACGAAACCGGAGACGATCAACTACCGTACGCTAAAGCCGGAGAAGGACGGATTGTTCTGTGAGAGGATCTTCGGACCAAGCAAGGACTGGGAGTGTCATTGTGGTAAATATAAAAAGATCCGTTACAAGGGCGTTGTCTGTGACCGATGCGGCGTAGAGGTTACGAAGTCAAGCGTAAGACGCGAGCGTATGGGGCATATTGCTTTGGCGGCTCCTGTGTCTCATATCTGGTATTTTAAAGGAATTCCGAGCCGGATGGGTCTGATTCTTGACCTGTCCCCAAGGACATTGGAGAAGGTGCTGTATTTCGCATCTTATATTGTACTGGACAGAGGGGACAGTGACCTTCAGTACAAGCAGGTGTTGTCAGAGCAGGAGTATCAGGAGGCAAGAGAGAAGTGGGGCTCTGCTTTCCGTGTGGGAATGGGTGCGGAGTCCATTCAGGAGCTTTTGCAGTCCATTGATTTGGATAAAGATTATGAGGAGCTGCAGGAGGGCTTAAAGGGTGCGACCGGACAGAAGCGTGCAAGGATTGTGAAGCGTCTGGAGGTTGTGGAGGCTTTCCGTGAATCAGGAAATAAACCGGAGTGGATGATTATGACAGCGATTCCTGTCATTCCGCCGGATCTTCGTCCAATGGTGCAGTTGGATGGCGGACGTTTTGCTACGTCCGACTTAAATGACCTGTATCGTAGGATTATTAACCGTAATAACCGTCTGAAGCGTCTGTTGGAGTTGGGCGCGCCGGACATTATTGTAAGGAATGAGAAGAGAATGTTACAGGAGGCTGTGGACGCATTGATTGACAACGGACGCCGCGGCCGTCCGGTAACAGGACCGGGTAACAGGGCGTTAAAGTCCCTGTCCGATATGCTGAAGGGTAAATCCGGCCGTTTCCGTCAGAATCTGCTTGGAAAACGTGTGGATTACTCCGGCCGTTCCGTTATCGTGGTAGGACCAGAGCTTAAGATTTACCAGTGCGGTCTGCCCAAAGAGATGGCAATCGAGCTTTTTAAGCCCTTTGTTATGAAAGAGCTGGTGCAGAATGGAACTGCACACAACATTAAGAATGCGAAGAAGATGGTAGAGAGGGTACAGCCTGAGGTATGGGATGTATTGGAGGATGTAATCAAAGAGCATCCGGTTATGCTGAACCGTGCCCCGACCCTCCACAGGCTTGGAATCCAGGCTTTTGAGCCGATTCTGGTAGAAGGTAAGGCAATTAAGCTGCACCCGTTGGTATGTACGGCTTACAATGCAGACTTTGATGGAGACCAGATGGCGGTGCATCTGCCGCTGTCTGTGGAGGCTCAGGCAGAGTGCCGTTTCCTCCTGCTGTCCCCCAATAACCTGTTGAAGCCGTCCGACGGCGGGCCGGTTGCGGTTCCATCCCAGGATATGGTTCTTGGTATCTACTATCTGACCCAGGAAAGACCAGGGGCAAAGGGAGAGGGCAAGTTCTTTAAGAATGTGAATGAGGCAATTCTTGCCTATGAGAATGAGGCGATTACCCTTCATTCCCGTATTAAGGTACGTGTGAAGAAGATGCTTCCCGATGGTACGGTGAAGCGAGGAAATATTGAGTCTACCCTTGGACGCTTCCTGTTTAATGAGATTATACCACAGGATCTGGGCTTTGTTGACCGTGAGACAGCAGGGAATGAGCTGCTTTTAGAGGTGGATTTCCACGTTGGAAAGAAGCAGTTGAAGCAGATTCTTGAGAAGGTTATCAATACCCATGGCTCTACGGCTACAGCAGAGGTTCTGGACGCTGTTAAATCTATTGGATATAAGTATTCCACAAGAGCTGCCATGACCGTATCGATTTCTGATATGACTGTACCTCCGCAGAAACCGGAGATGATTAAGCAGGCCCAGGATACGGTGGATAAGATTACCAAGAACTTTAAGCGTGGTCTGATTACAGAGGAAGAACGATACAAAGAGGTTGTTGAGACATGGAAGGCGACGGACGACGCACTGACGGAGGCCCTGCTTTCTGGTTTGGATAAATATAATAACATTTTCATGATGGCGGACTCCGGCGCCCGTGGTTCTGACAAGCAGATTAAGCAGCTTGCAGGTATGCGTGGACTGATGGCGGATACGACGGGACGTACCATCGAGCTGCCGATTAAATCTAACTTCCGTGAAGGTCTGGACGTACTGGAATACTTCATGTCTGCCCATGGCGCGCGTAAAGGTCTGTCTGATACAGCCCTTCGTACTGCCGACTCCGGATACTTGACCAGACGTCTGGTTGACGTATCCCAGGAGTTGATTATCCATGAGGTAGACTGTGTGGAGAAGGGGGCCGAGCTTCCGGGAATGTATGTCAAAGCATTTATGGATGGCAATGAAGAAATTGAGAGTCTTCAGGAGCGTATTACAGGACGTTATCTGTGTGAAAATATTGTTGACAAAGACGGCAATATTCTTGTGAAAGCCAACCATATGGTAACGCCGAAGCGTGCCGAGCTGATTATGAAAAAGGGTGTGGATGAGAACGGAAATACGCTGACACAGGTGAAGATTCGGACCATCCTGACCTGTAAATCCCATAACGGTGTCTGTGCGAAGTGTTACGGCGCTAACATGGCTACCGGCGAGCCGGTACAGGTGGGTGAGGCTGTGGGTATTATCGCAGCCCAGTCCATCGGTGAGCCTGGTACACAGCTTACTATGCGTACCTTCCATACAGGCGGTGTTGCCGGTGATGATATCACACAGGGTCTTCCCCGTGTCGAGGAGCTTTTTGAGGCGAGAAAGCCGAAGGGACTTGCGATTATTACAGAATTTGCCGGAACGGCGAATATTCATGATACAAAGAAGAAACGAGAGATTATCGTTACCAATAATGAGACGGGCGAGACAAAGGCTTATCTGATTCCTTATGGCTCTAGGATCAAGATTCAGGACGGCGCTGTGCTAGAGGCCGGTGACGAGCTGACAGAAGGTAGTGTGAATCCTCACGATATCTTGAAGATTAAGGGCCTTAGGGCTGTACAGGATTATATGATTCAGGAGGTACAGCGTGTATACCGTCTTCAGGGTGTTGAGATTAATGATAAGCATATCGAGGTTATCGTACGCCAGATGCTTAAGAAGGTTCGTGTCGAGGAGGCGGGAGACAGTGAGTTCCTGCCGGGCACCAATGTAGACAGACTGGAGTTCGAGGATGTGAACGCAGCGTTAGAGCGTGAAGACCTTGTACCTGCCCTGGGCGAGCAGATTATGTTGGGTATTACCAAGGCTTCCCTGGCAACCAATTCCTTCTTATCAGCGGCATCCTTCCAGGAGACCACGAAGGTTCTGACTGAGGCGGCTATTAAGGGTAAGGTAGATCCTTTGATTGGCTTGAAGGAGAATGTTATCATCGGTAAGCATATTCCGGCTGGTACGGGTATGAGGAAATACCGTGATATTCGTCTGGACAGTGACAGAGAGCTTGAGGATGAACTGGTGCTGGATGAAGCTTCCAGATTGCAGGATAATCTGATGCTGGATGTGGAGACGGATATAGATGAACTTGAGGATGAGTCTGGTCTTGGATACGAGGATTCCGATGGGCTTGGCTTAGAGGACGACGCAGACTTTAGCGTAGGAGAAGAAGAATTTGTGGAGTTGGTAGAAGAATAATAGTAAGGCGAGTTTTTAGAGGGCAGCAGACCTGAATGGTTTGCTGTTCTTTTTTTCGTTCTGTTTACTTATTGAGAAAAAACAATCAATAACGTTATTGACAATCAATATCATTTGGAATACAATACCATTGTAAATGATAATCAATATCATTGATTGCGAGGTGAGATATGAGTCAGGAAGAAAAAACCACAGCCGTAATCCGGCAGTTAAAGGGAAATGGGTATAGGATTACAGAACAGAGAAGGCTGTTGATTCAACTTATTCTGGAAAATGAATATTCTTCCTGCAAAGAGATCTATTTTGCCGCAAGAGAAAAGAATCATAATGTAGGATTGGCGACTGTCTATCGGATGGTACAGCTATTGGAGGACATGGAGCTGATACATAAAGAAATGGTTGTGCGTTTGTGAAGGAGGGATTTATGATGCCGCTGACAATGTTGAATTCCGGTGAGGACGCCGCGATTAAGCGGATTGGCGGAAAGGACGAAGCGAAACGCTTTCTGGAGAAGCTAGGTTTCACTGTGGGAGAGAAGGTTAAGATTGTGTCAAGTAATCATGGAAATGTGATTGTACAGGTTAAGGCCTCCAGGGTTGCGGTAAGCAAGGGAATTGCCAATAAGATTATGGTGTGAATTGCCGGTTGGACGCGTGTGGATACGCTGTATTAAGATGGAGGAGGAACGTGAAAATGTTTACATTAAAGGATGTAAAATGTGGCCAGAATGTAGTGGTGGTAAAGCTGCATGGAGAAGGGGCTATAAAACGAAGGATTATGGATATGGGCATTACGAAAGGAACGTCGATCTATGTCAGGAGGGTTGCGCCCCTTGGGGACCCTGTAGAAGTAAGGGTCAGGGGATACGAGCTTTCCCTGAGGAAAGAGGATGCGCAGACCATAGAGGTGCAATAAGGCTTTTAGGCAGAGATAGATTATAGAAAATAAGTGATACAAGGAGGCTGGAAAATGGGAGTGAAAATCGCACTTGCAGGAAATCCGAATTGCGGAAAGACCACATTATTCAATGCGCTTACAGGTTCAAATCAGTTCGTTGGAAACTGGCCTGGCGTAACTGTTGAGAAGAAGGAGGGAAAATTAAAGGATAACAAGGAGGTTACGGTTACGGACCTTCCGGGAATCTATTCCTTATCACCGTATACCCTGGAGGAAGTGGTGGCCAGAAATTATCTGATTGAAGAACGTCCGGATGTGATTCTGAACATTGTAGACGGTACAAATCTTGAGCGAAACCTCTATCTGAGTACACAGTTAATGGAGCTTGGAATTCCGGTTGTGATGGCAGTCAACATGATGGATGTGGTACAAAAATCCGGAGCTCAGATCAACATGCAAAAGCTTGCAGAAAACTTGGGGTGCGAAGTCGTATCTATTTCCGCCCTTAAGGGAGATGGAATCAAAGAAGCGGCAGACAGGGCTTGGGCAGCGGCGCAGGATAAAAACATGTCCGCGCATGTTCGTGAATTTTCACCAGAAGTAGAGGGATATCTCACAGAAATCCAAAAGATGCTAAGGGGTGTACCGGACGAACAGAAGCGCTTCTATGCTGTGAAATTATTTGAAAGAGATGATAAAATTCTGAAGCAGTTGTCAGAGGCGCCGGATACAGCCGATATTATAGCCAGGGCAGAGGAAAAACTTGAGGAGGATACAGAGAGTATTATCACAAATGAACGATATCAATATATTGCCGCTGTCATAGATAAATGTCTGAAAAAGGCGGATAGTGATAAGTTGACAATCTCTGATAAGATTGATAGAATCGTTACAAACCGGTGGTTTGCTCTGCCATTTTTTGCAGGTGTGATGTGGTTCGTGTATTACGTATCGGTCACGACAGTGGGAGGAATTGCTACTGACTGGACTAATGATGTGCTGTTTGGAGAAATTATTCCGCCGGCTATTGAAAGTTTTCTTGTGAGCATTAACTGTGCGGACTGGCTTAAAGGTTTAATCTTAGACGGTATTGTAGGCGGCGTAGGGGCGGTTCTTGGATTTGTACCTCAGATGCTGGTATTGTTTCTTTTTCTTGCTTTCTTAGAAGCCTGCGGATATATGGCAAGGATTGCATTTATTATGGATAGAATATTCCGTAAATTCGGATTATCCGGCAAATCATTTATTCCCATGTTAATCGGGACCGGCTGTGGTGTTCCGGCAATCATGGCATCCCGCACGATTGAAAACGACCGTGACCGGAAGATGACCATTATAACCACAACGTTCATCCCATGCGGCGCAAAATTACCGATTATCGCCTTGATTGCAGGCGCTCTGTTCGACGGGGCGTCATGGGTGGCGCCCAGCGCATATTTTGTGGGGATTGCAGCGATTATCTGTTCTGGAATTATTTTGAAGAAGACAAGATTGTTTGCCGGAGATCCGGCGCCCTTTGTTATGGAGCTTCCAGCATATCACATGCCCACAGCAGGAAACGTACTAAGGAGTATGTGGGAGAGAGGCTGGTCCTTCATTAAGAAAGCTGGTACGGTTATTCTTCTGTCAACCGTCTTTATCTGGTTTACATCAAGCTTCGGTATTACAGACGGGCAGATTGTCATGGTAGAAGATTTAAGCGATGGATTCCTGGCAGGAATCGGCAGAATGTTTGCATGGCTTTTCATCCCGTTGGGATGGGGCGACTGGCAGGCGGCGGTTGCGGCGATTACAGGGCTTGTGGCTAAGGAGAATGTGGTGGGGACCTTTGGGGTTCTCTATGGATTTGCAGAGGTAGCAGAGGACGGAGCTGAAATTTGGGGAACTCTTGCAGCCAGTATGACCGGACTTGCGGCCTATTCCTTCCTGGTGTTCAATCTTCTTTGCGCTCCTTGTTTTGCGGCGATTGGTGCCATTAAAAGAGAGATGAATAACGGAAAATGGACTTGGTTTGCCATCGGATATCAGTGTGCATTTGCTTATGCTGTGTCAATGTGTATCTATCAGTTCGGAGTATTTATTGCTGACGGCAGTTTTGGAGTCGGTACGATTGCGGCGATTCTGATGTTAGTTGTATTTTTGTATTTGTTATTCCGTCCCCATAGGGAAACGACCGCCCTTAGGGTGAAGCTTTCCAGTGTGGCGGTAAAAGGTGCAAAGGCGTAGTGAGTTACAGTTTAAATTATATATAGGAAGGAGAAGGTATGGCATTAGCGGCAGGCAATATTTTCTCTACGTCAATAGTAGGAATCGGTGTATTGTGTATCGTGATATTGGCGGTGAGAAATATTTGGAAAAAGAGGAAAGAAGGAGGCTGCAGCGGCTGTGGCTGCAGTGGCTGTGGCAGGGGGTGTCCCAGTAAAAATATGGACACAGACAGGCGGTATTGAATTGACTTTTCATAGTAGAAATACTATAATGAAACTGTCGGAACCGACGGCGTCAGGCTGTCAGTTCGGGCAGTTTCTTTGTATATAATCAGGTGCAAAGAATGCCTGTTATATTAAGAATAAAAATATGTAATCAGAAAGGTTGGGGAAGACAATGGACCAGAATAAGGTGGCAAGAGTATTAAAATCAATGGAAGAACACGGGATACCACAGATGATCGTATCAGATCCGGTTGCAATTTTCTATCTTACAGGTAAATGGATAGCGCCAGGCGAGAGACTTCTGGCGTTATATCTGAATGTCAGCGGTTATCATAAGCTTGTAATCAACAAATTATTCCCTCAGGAGAAGGATTTGGGTGTAGAGCTGGTATGGTATGACGATATCGAGGACGGCGTTGAGATATTGAGCAGATTTGTAGAGAAGGACAAGGTAATGGGGATCGACAAGACCTGGCCGGCAAGATTCCTTCTTAGGCTTCAGGAATTAGGCGGTGGAAGCAAGTTCGTGAATGGTTCTCCAATTATCGACTATATCCGTATGGTAAAGGACGAGAAGGAGAAAGAACTGATGCGCGAGTCTTCAAGGCTTAACGATATTGCAATGGAGAAATTGATTCCATGGGTATCCAAGGGACTGACTGAGAAAGAATTGAACGCCAAGATTCGTGAAATCTACAAAGAGCTTGGATGTGAGGACGTGTCGTTTGACCCAATTACAGCGTATGCGAAGGGTGCAGCAGATCCTCATCATGTGACAGATGATTCCAAGGGTAAGCGTGGCGATTGTGTTATCCTTGATATCGGAGCTTTTAAAGATAATTATGCTTCCGATATGACGAGAACTGTATTTATTGGTGAGGTGTCCGAGCGTGCAAAAGAGATTTATGATATTGTTGTAGAGGCGAACAGACGCGGAATTGAGGCTGCGAAGCCAGGCAACAGAATGTGTGACGTTGATCTTGCAGCAAGAAATTATATTGAAGAAAAGGGATATGGACAGTATTTTACGCACAGGACGGGGCACTCCATCGGTCTTGAGGATCATGAGTTCGGTGATGTATCTTCTGTCAATGAGGATGTTATCCAGGTTGGACAGTGCTTCTCTGTAGAGCCGGGAATCTATCTTGCGGAAGAGGGAATCGGCGTACGTATTGAAGACCTTGTAATTATTACAGAGGACGGATGCGAGGTATTGAATCATTTCACCAAGGATTTGATTATTGTACCGGAAGAATAAGGGGCGTAGAGACTTATTTGCGAAGCGAACGAGCGTGATTGAGTCTGAACCGCAGTAATATGCAGATGCAGACAGGATATGAGGAGAATAAGATATCTTGTCTGCATCTTTATGTATTTGTTAAATGTCTATTCAGCCAAATGGCGCTCAGGTTTTTTAATATGATGTCTGACAGACCAGAAGAAGATGTCGAACCATGTCGAAGGATTGTCAGGCTTTTTTGCTTGGAGGACTTGTATTTTATAAGAAATATCTGGTAAAATAAACTTGTGAGGATATTAGTTAAGTGGTGAGTGTTTTGCCAGTCATTATAATTGCAGATCGTTAGCCCTTGGAAGAATGAGATACAGTTCTTGTAGGCTGCTGTCTGTTTCTGGGATAATCTGTCCGGTTCGGACAATATTTTCAAGTGTAATTATTAATTTCGTCAGTGTCCCGCCTTTGTGGTGAAGACAGCCTTATTGCTGTACCCTAAAGGCAGGGAGTAGTGACAGGAGGTCTTTTTGAATAGGAGTGATACGATGAATCGAGGAAAGATGGAGAACGAGTATGTTGGATTGATGGTGAATATGTATGAGAAGTCAAACGATGAGCTTTGTGCAATCGCGGAAAGCGGGCGTATTGATGATATTATGACCGGATATCTTGTGCTGATTTTACACAAGGTAGGAGTTACAATGGAGAAAGTGAATGAGATAGACTATGGCGCCATTTTTCGGAAAATTGACGTACGGGAAGCACAGATGTTAGGACGATTATATGGAAGAAAGGCGGCATAGGAAAGAAGGGAATAAAGATAATATAAAGAACTTATTTTATTGCTTGACCTTTGAGTATAAAGAGATTATAATTTTGAACGAAAGACTTGTAAAGAACGCATACAAACGGATAAAATGAATCGAATAAAGGAGGAGCTGCAATGAATAGAGAGCAGGCACATGATATCTTAATGAGATACATGAAGGGAGAGAACTATATTACACATTCTTATGCTGTTGAGGCGATTATGAAAGGCTTAGCAAAACGCCTTGCACCAAAGGACGTTGAATATTGGGGAATTGTTGGACTGCTTCATGATCTGGATGAGGAGCAATGTGACTGGCAGCACAATATGGGGGTACATGGCCCGACCTCCGTGGAGATTTTGAAGAAAGAAGGGATTGAGGACAAGACATTGTTCGACGCGATTTGCGCGCACAATCCAAAGAGTGGTGTGAAAGCTAAGACACCGTTACAGTATGCCGTTTTGGCGGCGGATCCGATGAGCGGCTTTGTGAAGGCAGTTGCACAGATCTATCCGGACAAGAAGATTGCGAGTGTAAAGCATAAGTCGGTCATGAAGCGTTTTAATGAGCTGCGTTTTGCGTCTGGAGCAAACCGTGATTATATGGAGTCAATCGAATTTACCGGATTGAGTTTGGATGACCTCATTGATGTCGCTCTGGAGGAGATGGGAGCGATTGCGGATGTACTTGGCTTATAGAAGCTATAACAGTTAAAAAATTCACACAATAATATAATAGGAAGTAATTGGTATCTTGAGGGGAGTTTGTATGGCTCAATACAGTATTTCCTAAAGACCTTGCAGAAATATGTTGACAAATGTTGTGGGGGGGGGGGTATTCTAGTCTAGTGTATTAGCACTTTGATATGCCATCTGATAGAGATAGAGTAAGATTTATCCGAATATCAGTGTGCTAATACACAGGTGTGCTGATTGCATAACAGGCAGTCAATATACCAGATACACAACAAATTGGAAATGATTGATTAAAAAACAAAAAAATGGCAAGGCTCAAGGTATCTGCATTAGCGCAAAGCGGTTGACAAAACCACATGGACAGGGTATTATTAAATACAGGCCATGTGAACAAGAAAGGTGTGAAGGTATGGAAGGCTTTATTGACATGCATTGTCATATATTGCCGGGAGTGGATGACGGCGCGAAAGATATCGACGAGACGAGGCAAATGTTAAGAATCGCATATGAGGAAGGGATACGCTGTATTATTGCTACTCCGCATCATCACCCAAGGCGTGGCAAAGAGAATCCAAAAGTGTTACGAAGACAGGCCAAGCTGCTTAGAGAAGCGGCCCACGAGATTGATGAGCATTTTCGTATTTATCTTGGGACGGAAATTTTCTTCGGTCAGGACGTGGTAGATAAGTTGGAAGCCAGGCAGATTTTGACTATGAATGGCAGAGACTATGTGCTTGTGGAATTTTCACCTTCCGATACTTATGCTTATATAAGGCAGAGTCTTCAGCAGTTGCAGCTTAGTGGTTATCAAGTAATTCTCGCCCATGTGGAGAGATATAACTGTATTGTGAAAGATGCCGAGCTGGCAGAGCAGCTATGGGAGATGGGAATACATCTGCAGGTGAACGCGGATAGTATTATCGGTGAGAACGGAAGAGAGGTCAAGAAGTTTGTGAAATATCTGATGGATTCAGATATGCTTTTCTGTGTCGGAACGGATGCGCACAGCAGCAGGCACCGAGCCCCCAGGATGAAGAAAGCGGCGGGGTTTGTAAAGAAAAAATACGGTGAAGAATATATGAGGAGGATATTCTTTAGCAATGCAAAGACGATGCTGAAGAAGTTACAGAAGAATGAGTTACGATAAGATGACGAATCCGGAATTTGATAATGACGAGATTACAATAGATTTAACCGAGCTATTTATGGTGTTGTGGTCTGAGATTCATATCATACTGCTGTCGGGAATTCTGATGGCGTTATTGGCGTTTGTGGGGACGAAGCTGTTTATTACTCCCCTTTATACATCGACGACACAGATGTATGTTTTGACGAAACAGGACAGTAATTCCAGTGTTACCTATAGTGACCTGCAGACAGGTACACAGCTTACTAAGGACTATATGGTTCTGATTAAGAGCCGTCCTGTATTGGAGCAGGTAATCTCGGTATTGAACCTTGACATAGAAGTAGAAAAGCTGGCGGATATGATCAGTGTTGAGACGGAGACGGACACCCGTGTTCTGAATATTAGTGTCAAGAATGAAGACCCAAGAGTTGCGAAGGAAATTGCCGATGCTGTCAGGGAAGCCGTAGGAATTCAGATTACAGAGATCATGGATGCAGAAGCGGTTAATACCGTACAGGAAGGTAATCTTGCAACGGCGCCGTCCTCACCGAGCGTTATGAAGAATGTACTGATCGGTGGTATCTTGGGACTGATCGTTTCAATAGGTATTATTGTATTAATATTCGTACTGGATGATACAGTGAAGACACCGGATGACGTAGAACAGTATCTGGGACTGAATGTGCTTACGTCCATTCCGCTGCAGGCAGGGACAGAGAAAGCAAAGAAGTCCAAGAAGGTAAGAGGAAAAACTGCCAAAAAACTTATGCGGAATATGAAGAAATAGAGGAGAGAAGAAGATGCAGGAAGTAATTTTAAAGAATGTTGAAAAAGACTATCGAAGTAATGAAGCATATAAGACTCTCCGAACAAACGTAGAATTTTCCGGTGCGGATAAGAAGGTAATCGTATTCTCCTCCTGTACACCGAACGAAGGAAAGAGTACAGTATCCCTGTCTCTTGCCATGTCGTTGGCGGAGGGTGATAAGAATGTCTTGTTTGTAGATGCTGATCTGCGAAAATCAGTGTTGGTAGGACGTCATCAGATTAAAGGCCAAATTAAAGGGCTTAGCCACTTTTTGTCAGGACAAGCTGATGCAAAGGATGTGATTGCCAAGACTCAGGCGAACGGCCTTTTTTGTGTGCTGGCGGGAGTGGTGCCGCCGAATCCGGCTGAGCTGTTAGGAAATCGTCGGTTTGAGGCATTCATTGAGGGCGCGAAGAAGGCGTATGACTATGTGATTATTGATGCGCCGCCTGTTGGAAGCGTTATTGACAGTGCGATTATTGCCAAGTTCTGTGATGCATCTATACTTGTAATCGCAGCAAACACGATTAGTTATAAATTTGCGAAAAGCGTAAAAGATCAGTTGGAAAAGTCTGGCTGCCCAATTCTGGGTGTAGTACTTAACAAAGTAAATATGAAGCAGAATAAGTATTACGGCAAATATTATGGTAAGTACTATGGTGCATATTATGGAGAATATTATAAGAAAGACGACGATGAATAGGAATAGAGGGTTTGAGCGATGAAGCATCGGGGATTAGCGCTTGTGATGGCCGCGGCATGTGCGGTTTTGACAGTGATAGCAGCATTTATTTATCTTAGGCAGGATAATACGCCGCCGGAGATTAAGATTGAGGAAAGAGACATTACCTATACAGAGGGAGATGACCACGAGGCTCTGATGGACGGAGTGTCGGCAGAGGATAAAGTTGACGGTAATCTTACAGGAAAGGTATTTGTAAGTAAGATTGTCCTTACAAGTGATGATTCGGCTATCGTATATTATGGAGTTATGGATGAACATAAGAATATTGGGACTGCAAGAAGAAGAGTAACCTACAGAAGCGCCAATACACCTCAAGAGGGTCAGGTTGATGAGACCTCTGGAGAAGTAGCGGGAATGGAAGGTGAGGACGGTCAGATTCCATCGTCTGAAACGGCATTAGAGCCGGATGGCCCCAAACCGGTCATGGCGCTTACAACCGATCAGATGACGATTAAGGTTGGACAGACATTTGATCCCCTGAGCGTAGTGCAGGGAGCGGTCGATGATAAAGATGATATGAATACATTATATCAGAATATTCATGCAGATGGAACATATGATGTGAGGACAAAAGGAACATACGAGATTCGTTATTATGTGACTGACAGTGATGGGAATGCCTCAGAGCCCCATATATTCACTTTGACAGTCGAGTAGAAACAGATTATATATAAGTATTACGACAGACTCGAAGACCAGCTATATGTAATTTAATGGTCGGATAGAGGAGATAGTATATGGAGTATTACCTCACCAGGAGGAAAAGAGACAGTATAATCGGCAAGATGATATTTTTGCTGCAGTTGATTATTTCGGTAGGATTTGCCGCGATTCTGTGGAAGAGCGGCATGATACCGAGAGAGTTTCTGGTGGTGACCGTGATTGTGCTGCTTGCGATACTTGGAGTAATCTTCATATTGCTTGGAGAGGCTTTTGGGTATCAGTTTGCAGGCAGGAAGGGCAATATCACAGGTGTTGTAATTAGCTTGCTGGTGAACCTGATTCTTGGAATTGGGATTATTTATCTGGCGAAAACAGATGCGGTTCTTAAGAATGTGGGCGGGGCAACCCATAAGACGGATAACATGATTGTTGTGGTTAGGAATGAGGACCCAGCAGAAGGTATTGAGGACGCAAAGAATTATCGTTTTGGATGTCAGACGGCGCTGGATCAGGATAACAATGCGCTGATGATAAAGGATATTGAATCAAAAGTCGGCAGAGAGATAAATCTGATTGAGTGCAAAACGCTCATAGATGAGGCGGAGGCGCTTTTGGATGGCCGGATTGAAGCGGCAATCTATAATGAAGCTTATGGAAGCGTGATAGAAGAAGCTGTGGAAGGTTACGCAGACCAGGTGAGAATTCTGTATCAATATGGAATTGAGACAGAGATTGAGATAGATGAGACAGATATCGAGAAATCGTTTAACATATATATTAGTGGAATTGATGTGGCTGGTTCCATCACAAAGAACAGCCGAAGCGACGTAAACATTATAATGACGGTGAATCCAAGTACAAAGAAGATTCTTTTGACGACGACACCGCGAGATTATTATGTACAGATTCCAGGGATATCCGGTGAGACAAGGGATAAGCTTACTCATGCCGGAATCTATGGTGTGGATAGGTCCATGGCAACCTTGGAGAACCTTTATGACATCGATATTTCATATTTTGCAAGAGTGAATTTCACTTCACTGATTACGATTGTGGATACTCTGGGAGGAGTGGATGTGGAATCCGAGTATGCATTCGAGGCAGGTGGTTATAGCTTTAAAAAGGGTATGAATCATCTGGACGGAGAACAGGCGCTTGCTTTTGCCAGAGAACGCTACAGTTTTAAGGATGGAGATAATCAGCGTGGAAAAAATCAGGAGGCTATTTTGAAGGGTATTTTGGATAGAATTATGTTTCCCGATATTCTTTTCCAGGCAAATGATATATTGAATAACGTTGCGGACTGTGTGGAGACTAACATGACGCGGGATGAGATGGCAAAGTTTATTAACATGCAGCTTTCAGAACGCGCTTCGTGGGAGATTGAGACAGCAGCAGCAACAGGAAACGGAGACAAGCAGGCATGTTTCTCGTCAGGTTCACAGTTATTGTATGTAATGTGGCCGGACGAAGCGGTTGTTTCAGATATTTCAAGAAGGATGAAAAAAATAGAGGGGGAGAACTAAGGATGATCATGAATGTAATTGATCCGCAGAGAGCTATTATTGCTGCCGGTATTGTAATCCTGGTGGGTGTTGTAATCTTTGTAGTAAGAAATAATAAGATGATTGGAAACAGGTTGAGAAGCAGATATGAATAAGATATGGGAAGGCAGAGGAGTGCCCTGGGTTCACCAAGCAATCCTAGTGGCATTTCTGGATGCGCTCTTTGTTGTGATATCTTATGGCGCGGCGCTTATCCTTCGGTTTGACTTTTCTTTTTCCTCTATTCCGGAGGCATACCGGAGTGGATATCTGTGGTCCATGCCTTTCTGGATTGCATCAACGATTGTAGTGTTTTATGCATTCCGACTTTATCACAGCATTTGGAGACTGGCAAGTATTTCAGAATTGCAGATGAGTATTGCTGCGTATATTGTATTACTGCCGGTATATGGCTTGGGAATTATCTTTATGCATCTTCGGATGCCAAAGGCATATTATTTCATGGGATTTATTATCAGCTTCTGTATGACGACTGCGCTGCGGTTCTCCTACCGAATGTTCCAGACATATTTCGGCAACCGAGAAGGGGCAGGAGATGAGGAACAGAACCGTATCATGGTAATTGGCGGTGGCGCGGCAGGGCAGACGTTAATCAGAGAACTGATTAACAGCAGAAGGCTACATACGAAGGTATGTTGTGTGATTGATGATAACCCGAATAAGATAGGAAGAGTTCTGGAAGGGATTCCGATTGTAGGAAACCGAGACGATATTCTGACTATGGTTGACCGATATAAGATTAATCATATTATCTATGCGATTCCTGCAACGACTGGAAAAAACCAGAAAGAGATTCTGAATATATGTAAAGAGACTAAATGCAGACTTCAGACAGTACCGGGGGTATATCAACTGGTAAACGGCGAGGTCAGTGTCAGCAAGCTGCGGGATGTGGATATTGCTGATTTGCTTGGAAGGGCTCAGGTAAAGGTCAATAATGACGAGATATTCAGAGCAATCCGAAGACGGAAGGTGCTTGTTACCGGAGGCGGAGGCTCTATAGGCAGCGAGTTGTGCAGACAGATTGCTAAGGCGAAGCCCAAGCAGTTGATTATATTCGATATCTATGAGAATAATGCGTATGAGATTCAACAGGAGCTTAGACGGTCATATCCCCAGCTTGATTTGGTGGTATTGATTGGCTCAGTACGCAACAGTAATCGAATTAATCAGGTTATGCACACTTATAAGCCGGATATTGTATATCACGCGGCAGCTCATAAGCATGTGCCGTTGATGGAGGACAGCCCCAACGAAGCAATTAAGAATAATGTGTTAGGAACGTACAAGACAGCAATGGCGGCCGCAAAGGTAGGAGTGAAGAAATTTGTTCTGATTTCCACAGACAAAGCAGTAAATCCCACAAACATTATGGGAGCCTCCAAGCGGTTGTGTGAGATGGTTGTACAGATGATGAATCGTAAGACGGATACTGATTTCGTTGCAGTACGGTTCGGCAATGTTCTGGGGAGTAACGGAAGTGTAATTCCTCTCTTTAAGAAACAGATTGCAGAAGGCGGTCCTGTGACCGTCACAGACAAAGATATCATACGGTATTTCATGACGATTCCGGAAGCGGTAGCTTTGGTGCTGCAGGCCTCCTATTATGCAGAAGGCGGAGAGATTTTCGTACTGGATATGGGAGATCCGGTTAGAATCGACGATATGGCGAGAAACCTGATTCGATTGTCAGGGTATGAGCCGGATGTTGATATACCGATTGTATATACAGGTCTAAGACCTGGTGAGAAGCTGTTTGAGGAATTGCTTATGGATGAAGAAGGACTCAAGGATACAGCAAATGAGATGATTCATATAGGCCACCCCATTGAGATGGATGATGAGTGGTTTGAGGAGAAGTTAAAGCTGCTGGATAAGGTGAGCAGACAGGATTCTGCCAGGATTAAAGAGATTGTGGCGGAGGTTGTGCCGACTTATCATTATAAGAAATAAGAAGTAGAATTATTTGGCAATTATAGTAATATTTAATAGTTGCAAAAATTAAGATGTTATGGTAATATAGTTAAAGTTTTTTATTACCAGAATGTATACAAAATCTTAAGGTTTCAAATCGTCGCCTTGCCGCGTTTGGAAAGTTGGGATGTTATGATTGTAGTGTTGAAATCTGCCCAAGTAGAGACAGAATGGCGAAGCATACTCTTTTTGAAGAGTGTGAAGGAAGCGAAGGATGTCTTAGAGGGGGCAGTTTTTATTTTGCTTGAAAATATTTTTTGGAAGTATTGGAAAGGCAGATTTTAATTAGGTAATAGAAATTAAATTAGAATATAATGTTAGATATGAATGATCTTATCATATCTGATTGTATGTGAATAAGGCAAGGGATAACGGCAATGTCTTAAGAAAATATAAAAATCAGTTTATTTTGATTATTATATTAGGCTTCTTAAGCTGACAGAGTCGGTAAAAAGAATAGGAGAGTTACCATGTGGTATGTTGTGCAGGTACGCACAGGCACAGAAGAAAGTATCCGGATACAATGTGAAAAACATATGTCCGAAGAAGTGCTGGAGCGTTGCTTTATCCCTTATTATGAAGAATCGAAACGTATCCGTGGAAGTTGGACTATTTTGGAGAAAGTCCTGTTTCCTGGGTACGTTTTTATGATTACGGAAAAACTAGAAAGACTTTATGAGCAGCTTCATGGAGTAATTGGACTTACCAAGTTAATTGGGACTGGTCGGGAGATTGTGCCGTTGCGGGAGGAAGAAATTGCATTTATGCAGGGCATTGGAGGGGAGAAGCAGGTGGTTGAGATGTCAGAGGGAGTGATTGAGAAGTCTTGTGTAAAGATTACCTCTGGACCACTGGTGGGGATGGAAGGAATGATTAGGAGGATTGATCGGCATAAAAGGAAGGCGTGGCTGGAAGTGCCGATGTTTGGTGGAGTGCAGATGGTACAGGTAGGGGTAGAGATTGTGGCGAAGGTGTGAGTTGATTGTAATTTACTATTGTATAAAGTTCTCAGAGCAACATGATAGTAGCATTTTAATCATACAGTCATGGAGCATGAGGAATTGCGTTATATAAATAATAAAATAAGGATGTAAATGAGATGAATGATTTTTTGACAGATCCTAGATTTTCAGGTATTGAACCATTTTCTCAAAAAATATGGTTGAGTAGTCCCACCATGCATGGTGATGAACTTAAATGGGTTACGGATGCCATTGAAAATAATTGGGTGAGTACTATGGGTCAGAATTTAACAGTTTGTGAAGAACAAATATGCCGCCTGATTGGATGTAAGTACGCCGTTGCTCTCTCCTGCGGGACGGCAGCTCTCCATCTGGGGGTGAGGCTCCTCGGAGAGAAGCTCTATGGCCAGCCTAAGGTAGGGCATGGCACTCTGGAAGGTCATAAGGTATTTTGCTCCGATATGACTTTTGATGCCACTGATAACCCTGTAGCATACGAGGGTGGTGAGATGGTATTCATCGATACGGAATACAATACCTGGAATATGGATCCGGTGGCATTGGAACGGGCATTTGAGATGTATCCTGATGTGAAGTTAATCGTTGTTGCGCACCTTTATGGTACGCCGGGAAAGATAGACGAGATTAAAAGGATTGCGGATGAACACGGCGCGCTAATTCTGGAGGATGCAGCGGAGTCCTTTGGAGCCTCATATAAGGGGAAACAGACGGGAATTTTTGGAAATATAGGAATAATTAGCTATAATGGAAATAAAATATGCACAGGAAGTTCTGGTGGAACATTATTAACTGATAATTTGGAGGATGCCAACAAAATACGCAAGTGGTCAACACAGAGCAGGGAAGACGCACCATGGTATCAGCATGAGGAGTTGGGGTACAACTATCGGATGAGCAACATCATCGCTGGAATCATCCGAGGTCAGATTCCGTATTTGGAAGAACATATTAATCAAAAGAGGGAAATCTACTTCCGATATAAGGAAGGATTAAAAGGCTTACCTATAAGCATGAATCCATATGATGCGGAAAAAAGTGTTCCGAACTACTGGCTCTCGTGTATACTTATAGATCCTGATGCTATGGCGCCTCATGTGAGAGGTGAACAGGAGGAGCTGTGGATAACTGAGCCTGGAAAGAGCAGTCCAGGGGAGATTTTAAACGCCTTAGCTGCTTTTAACGCAGAAGGTCGCCCAATTTGGAAGCCAATGCATATGCAGCCAATTTACAGAAGTCATGCTTTTGTAACAATAGATGGTAATGGGAGAGGTAGGAGTAATGCGTATATATATGGATCGAGCGTAGATGTCGGGGCGGATATCTTTAGAAGAGGATTGTGTCTGCCTTCGGATAATAAGATGTCGGCAGAGCAGCAGGATAAAGTGATTGAGATTATAAAGAGATGTTTTGAGTAAAACATTTTGACTGAGGAGAGAAAATATGATGAACATCCAAACAGTTACTGTTATAGGTGTGACCGGAACAATGGGTGCAAATGTTGCAGGAATTTTTGCTTCCTTTGGAAATGCGAAAGTTTACTGCGTTGGACGCGATATTGAAAAAGTTTATAGGACAATACCTCGAATTGTGAAGTCTGTAAGGGCAGATGCAATTGCGAGGAATTTGATTCCAGCTGACTACACTACATTAGAGCAATGTGTGGCTGAGAGTGATCTGGTATTTGAGAGCTCTGCTGAGAGAATTGATGTAAAGAGGGAAATTGCAAAACGGGTTGGAAAGGCATTACAACCACATGCAGTATCCTGTACCGGTACCTCTGGCCTTTCTATCAAAGAAATCGCATTTTTCTATCCGGAAAATCTACGAGGTCACTTCTTTGGGGTTCATATGTTTAATCCGCCTTACAATATGTCGCTGTGCGAATTGGTACCGACGATTTACACAGATAAAGCGATGCAGGCAGAACTTCGTACTTATCTGGAAAAGAAGCTGTACAGAACGGTTGTTGAGGTTAAGGATTCTCCGGCTTTTCTTGGTAATCGTATCGGCTTCCAGTCTATTAATGAAGCCCTTCAATATGCCGAAAGGTACAAAGACAATGGCGGAATTGACTATATTGACGCTATCCTTGGTTCATTCACAGGGCGCACAATGGCTCCACTTGCTACATCCGACTTTGTAGGTTTGGATGTGCATAAAGCAATCGTGGATAACATCTATGAAAACACCCATGATTACGCTTACGATACCTTTGTACTTCCGGATTTTTTTCAAAAGCTGATTGCGGAAAAGAAACTTGGTAGGAAAAGCGGCGGTGGATTATATCAGCTTGTTAGCTATGATAATGGTCTAAAGAGACATACGGTATTGGACATTAACACGGGACTGTACCGAGATGTAATTCCCTATGTATTTCCGTTTGCTGACAAAATGAAGAAATATATCGCAGAGGGTGATTACCAGAAAGCTTTTGAGCGACTAGTGAATAACAATTCCCTGGAGGCTGATATTTGTCGGCATTTTTTGTTAAACTATATCGTTTATTCCTTATATGCCACAAAAGAAGTTGGCTACATGATTGAAGTTGCTGACGACGTTATGGCTGCCGGATTCAACTGGTGTCCGCCCTTGGCGATGTACCAAGCATTGTCCACAGTTGCAGATGTACCTGCTCTAATTAGGGAAACTCTCACTGATGATTGTAAGAAAGTAAATATTGATGAACTTTTTGCAGAAATAAAGCCTTCAAAATATGATTATAGGCTGTATTTCAAATCTGGGAGGTGACTATGAATAAAACATATATACTTGGCGGCGCTCAGACCGATTTCGAGCGCAATTGGAAAAAAGAAGGAAAAGGAATGGTGGCACTTCTCAAAGAGGTCATGGCTGACGGACTTGGGGATGCTGGTCTTTCTTATGATGATATCAGAGAATTGAATAAAAACAACCGTGTCGCCTGCTTTGTTGGCAATTTTATAGCGGAGAAATACATGGATCAGGGCCACCTTGGAGCGTTTCTGACCGAGGTAAGTCCGGCATTCTATGGTGTTCCATCAGCAAGGTACGAAGCAGCGTGTGCAAGTTCTTCGGTAGCGATTGATGCAGCACAGGCTAAAATTCAGACTGGTGATTATGATGTTGCTATTGTTGTCGGCTGGGAACTGATGAAAACTGTTGATTCCGCGGTTGGTGGTGACTTCCTTGGTCGTGCCGCCTACTATGAAAAAGAAAGTAAGGGTATAGATCTACCATTTCCGAAACTGTTTGGTAAGTTAGCAGACGAGACATTAAAGAAGTACCCAGATTTAGATGAAAAGCGATACATGGATGCTTTGGCTCAGATTAGTGTTATCAATTATGAGAATGCAAAGCGAAACCCTCTGGCACAGACTCGCAAGTGGTTTATGAGCTACGAGCAGGCCAGTACGAGGGGCACGGATACAAACCCATTTGTAGGTGGAAAACTTGCTGTCTCCGATTGCTCACAGGTTACCGATGGAGCGGCAGTCGTGGTGATGTGCTGTGAGAAGTTTATGAAAGAGCGTGGAATTGAAAGTAAACCAGTTATCAAGGGTTATGGGCATAGAGTTGCCCCTATGCTTTTTGAAAAGAAGATGGCTAACAGTGCAGATTCACAATATATTCTCCCTTTGACAAGACAGGCTGTATTGGATGCTTATAAAAGGTCGGGCTTGACTGTTGCGGATATTGATGTATTTGAAACGCATGACTGCTTCACTTCTTCAGAATATGTAGCAATTTCTGCCTTCGGTCTTACAGAACCGGGGAAAGAGTTTGAAGCTGTAGAAAGCGGCTTGATTAGTATGGACGGCTCAAAACCTATCAATCCAAGCGGCGGCCTTATTGGATGTGGACATCCTGTAGGCGCTTCCGGAGCGAGAATGTTCTTAGATTTGTATAAGCAGGTTATCGGAACAGCAGGAAATTATCAGGTGCCGTGTGTGAAAAATGCAATGATGCTGAATATCGGTGGAAGTGCGACGACAAATTATGTTTTTGTGATTGGAGTAGAGTGATGAAAGAGTATTTCAGAGTTGATGTTAGCAAATATGTTGAGGGGAAGGACTTTGAAGTTGTTAGGCCAGCATCACTCAACAATCCGAAAAATAGTGCTGTAATGTTTATTATGGAGAGTCATATAAACGAGGCACCTGCTTTTATTAATTGCAGTAATTGCCTTATTTTTTGGCCTGAGAACATCCAGGTTCCAGATGAATTAGCAAGTATGCATGCTCTTTTTTTATGCCAAAAACCACACAAAGAATATTGCAGATTTTTCTATGATAACGCGATCACATACCTTCCATCGAATGAAAATTTCGAAGTAGTAGATGGAGCTTACATTTCCAAAACTGCAATGGTTGGAAAAAATTGTCGTATTTTTCCGGGCGCATACATCGGTGGGGAAGTAGAGATAGGAGACAATTGCTACGTTGGATCTGGTGTCCGTCTTGTTGGTGAGATTCACATTGGTAACAATGTTGTAATTCGGGAAAACGCTGTTATCGGTGCGGATGGTCTTTCCACGGATCGAGATGAGTACGGTAGAGCATTGACAATGCCGCAGTTTGGCGGAGTCATTATTGAGGATGATGTGCAGATTGGGGCGTTAACAGTGATAGCCCGTGGAGCGATTGACAATACGATTATTAGAAGAGGATCCAAAGTAGATAACAGCGCATTTATTTCTCACAATGTTATTCTCGGTGAGGATACCTTCGTGGTTGGTGAAACCATTATGATGGGAAGCTCATCTTCTGGAAAGCAGGCATTTATCTCCGGAAGCAGCACGATTCGGGATGGCCGCCATATTGGAGAGAAAGCAATTGTAGGCATGGGATCTGTGGTTGTAAAGAATGTTGATGATGGAACAATAGTTAAAGGTAATCCGGCAAAATAAAAATATGTCCCAGGAGCGGTGGATTCAGATGGAAGTACTACCAAAACCTAGAAATACCATATATACCCAATATATTAAACGATTGTTTGATATATTGATTAGCGGCATGGCTATTATCATGCTCAGTCCTATATTTCTTGTATTGACCGTACTAGAGTTGATAATACATGGAAGACCTGTTTTGTACGCCCAAGAACGGCCGGGATTATATGGAAAGATATTCAAGATTTACAAATTTCGATCAATGACCAATGAAACAAATGAAAAAGGAGAACTGCTTCCAAGCGCTCAAAGGCTCACTGCTTTCGGACGGTTTATTCGCCGTTTTTCACTAGACGAATTGCCCGAATTATTCTGTATTTTTATGGGGAAGATGAGTATTATCGGACCAAGACCTCTGCTCCCCCAATACCTCCCGTATTATACGAAGCGCCATATGGCACGTCATGAGATACGTCCGGGACTTGCATGCGTGCCATTGACAAAGAAGAATACATGGACATGGAAAGACCAGTTCGAGAATGATATCTGGTACATAGAGAGTTGTAGCTTCTTGATTGACGTAAAAGAGATACTTGCTGTACTTCGAGAAGCTGTAGTAGGCGCAGAATACAGGGTAAATGATTCTAGGAAAAAGTTCTCGCCGGATTATTGGGAGGAATGAAAGTATGAATTCAGTTCTGGTCTTTGCACCGCACAATGATGACGAAGTGATTGGTGTAGGAGGAACAATTAGAAAGCATATACTAACAGGGGATAGAGTTACTATATGTGAAGTGACAAGCGGACCAAGGTTCAAATTACTTCAAGAGGAAGCCAGAAATGCCCACAAAAAGCTAGGTGTGGAGGCATCGTATTTCTTAAATCTTCCAGTAGGCGAACTCCGCAACATGAAGCAATCCGATATGAATCAGAAGATGGTTAAAATTGTTGAGCATGTTGAGCCACAAATTGTCTATATTCCGTTTATAGGAGACATGCATATAGACCATCGAGAAACTATTGAAAGCGCAATGGTAGCATTAAGGCCTTTCCATTGTAAATCAATAAAAGAAATCTATATGTATGAGACATTATCTGAGACAGGATGGAATCTGACTCAGCCTGACAAATCGTTCATTCCTAATGTTTGGGTAGATATTACAGACACGATTCGAGATAAAATAGAAGCTATGTCGTGTTATCAGAGCCAGATATGCGAATACCCGCATCCTAGATCGTTTGAAGCGATAGAAGCGATAGCAAAGTTTAGAGGTTCCACGGTTGGAGTTCCTTATGCGGAAGGCTTGATGGCTGTCCGTATTGTAAAATAATCTGGAGGAGAAAGAAAATGCATTTTGAAAAAGAAGTTGGAGAATCATTAACATACAAATTTGCCCAGGCTGCGAGTGAGATGAGGGCACAAGGAAAGGAGATTATTTCACTTGGACTTGGGGAACCTGATTTTAAAACTCCAGATTATGTCGTTGAAGCAACTGCGGAAGCTATGAGAAATGGCTTTACTCATTATTCTGCGACGCAGGGCTGGCCGGAGCTAAGGAAATTGATCGCTGAGGACAGCAATCAGTCTTATGGATCAGATTATACAATGAACGATGTGATCGTCACACCCGGTATAAAATCTGCTGTGTATTTTGCATTGGTAGCGATCCTTAAGCCGCAAGATGAAATTATTCTCATCTCTCCCTACTATGTTTCCTACCCTGCAATGGTAAAGCTGGCAGAGCCGACGGCGAAGATTGTCAATGTGACTCTTAGTAAGGATTTTACGCTTGATACAGAGAAATTGATGGCGGCTTTCAATAAAAACACAAAAGCGATTCTGATCAATACACCAAATAACCCGACTGGCATGGTTTTTTCAACAGAAGAGGTTAAATTAATCGTCAGGTTGGCTGAGGAAAATGATGCTTATGTTATCTCAGACGAAGTATATGAAAAGCTTGTGTACAGTGGACAGAAATATACAAGTTTTGGCTTATATCAACAGATCAAGGACAGGTTGGTTATATGCAATGGTTACAGTAAGTCCCATGCAATGACGGGGTGGCGTCTGGGCTATGCAATAGGCAGTCATGATGTAATTGCCAGGATGAATAAGCTCCAGCAGCACATCAACACGAATACATGTACATTTGTACAGGTTGGCGCATGTTCTATTTATCAGAATGAGCCGGTTCATATTGCACCTTATGTGAAAGAACTTGAAAGGCGGATTGAGTATTTTGACGCAGAACTTAATAAACTTAACTATATCACAGCGGTCAGACCGAAAGCCGGCTTTTTCTATTTCGTGGACATCTCAGCTACAGGAATGGACTCCAATACCTTTTGTGCTGACCTGCTGAAGAAAACGGGCATTGCCACTACGCCCGGTATTGCCTTTGGCTCCGAGTGGGATTCTTATGTAAGATTTTCTATTGCAGTGCCGATGGCAACGTTGGAGTGCGCTGTAAGACTTTTAAATGGATATAGGTTTGAGGTGTAAACGCATGAAAATAGTATTAACTAGAAGTATGGTTCCTGGTGATATTCAGTATATAAAGGATGGTTTGGACAAGGAAATAGCAGGGCAGTACGAATTTATTGTTCCTTCTGAGTTTACAGAGGAAGGGATATGTGCAGTAGTAGCTGAGACTGATGTCCTCCTCGGACCATATGTAACAAAAAAGATATTGGAAACTGCAAAATACTTAAAACTTATTCAAGTGCCATGGACGGGAATGGACACGTTTGATTTTTCTTCTGTGCAGAATGCCACAGTATCGATCTGCAACACGCACAGTAATGCGGACTCTGTTGCAGAGATTGGTGTGGCAATGGTGCTTGATCTGCTTAAAAAAGTCTCTTATCACGATCGTAAGATGCGGAACGGCTGCTGGAACAGAGACCAGAAGCCTTTGAGTTTAAAGTCCAGGATGTTGAATAAGCAGACAGTTTGTGTACTGGGATTCGGAAACATAGGGTCACGAATCGGTAAATTGCTCGCTTCCTTTGGCGCGAAGGTCATTGCTGTTGGCGGGGGTGTCCCAGAGAATAATGTAGTATCTGGGTTCTTCCCAAAAGCCAGGATCAAAGAGGCGGTAGCGGAAGCAGATGTAGTTCTCTGCACAGTACCCCTTACTGATACAACCCGTGGAATGATAAACGATGAGATGTTCGGGATCATGAGGGATGGTGTGATATTTGTCAATGTGTCCAGAGCGGCAATAGTTGATGAAGATGCGGCATGGAAAGCATTGAACAGTGGTAAATTAGGAGCTTTCGGTTCAGACGTTTGGTGGAATGAACCGAAACGGGGTGAGACGGAAAGCTATCCTTCTACAAAGCATGAGTTTTGGAAGCTGGATAATGTGTTGATGTCCCCCCACAGAGCAGGCTTCGTGGAGAACTGCCTTCCGCACCTGGATGGAGCTATTGAAAATATAATTGCACTGGCAAAGGGCGAAAAACTTATGGGTGTTGTAGACATAAGAAAAGGCTTTTGAGGAGAGGAGTATGAATTTTTTAATACTTGCGGTTGGGACAAGAAATAAGATTGTCCAGTATTTCAAAAAAACATTTGAAGGTATTGGAACCATTGTGGCAACAGATGCTAACGAACTAGGACCCGCAATCTACGATGCAGACAGATATTACATAGTGCCGCCGATCACTGCACCGGGATACATTGATCTGATTCTTGATATTTGTAGGAAAGAGAAGATTGACGGCGTGCAGAGCCTGATTGACTCGGAACTGAGCCTGCTAGCTGCAAACGAGCAAAAGTTTAAAGAAGTTGGAACAACAGTGATCGGAAGCGCCTATGAGCTTTGTGAAATCGCTCAAGATAAGATGCAAATGTACCAGTGGTTGGTTAGTCATGGATATAACTGTGCACGTTCCTGGATGGATAAACAAGCATTCTATAAGGCGGTTGATGCAGGTGAGGTTACTTACCCAGTTTTCGTGAAGCCAGCACATGGTTCTGCGTCTATCGGTATCTCCAAAGCCCATGATAGAGAAACTGTAGAGTTGCTTATGAATCATGAAGACGAATTGATGATTCAGGAATTTCTGCATGGCCAGGAGATTGGCGCGGATGTGTATATCGACATGATTTCAAGTGAGGTTGTATCAATCTTTTTAAAAAAGAAAATCAAGATGCGCGCCGGAGAGACAGACAAGGCAGTGAGTTTTAAGGATGACAGGTTGTTCGCTTTGATAGAAAAGTTTGTACTTGAAGCTGGTTACCAAGGACAGATTGATATCGACATATTTGATATTGATGGAACTTACTATATCAGCGAAGTCAATCCTCGGTTCGGCGGAGGATATCCACACGCATATGAATGTGGCTGCGACCATATGAAACTGATCCTGAATAACCTGCGGGGGAGAGCAAATAAGAAGAACATCGGTGTCTATGATGAGGGTATCTATATGATGAAGTATAATGAAGTTAAGATCATAGGAAAGTAGGATAAGGCAATGGGCTTTAAACGCGTATGGACACAGATGAGGATGTTTACCTTCTTGTCCGGTGTCAAAAGGACTGCTTATCTTAAGAAAAAAGGCATTTTTGGAAGCATCGGGGAGAAAGTAATGCTCCAATCAAGGAAAATACCACTTTACCCGGAACTTATCTATATTGGAAATAATGTGCGAGTGGCATCTAATGTCAGCTTTATTACACATGATGTTACTCATAATATGCTCAATAACCTTCCGGAATATAAGGGGGGGGGTATAGCTTTCGGGAGAAAAAGGGAAAAATTGTTATTGGCGACAATGTATTTATAGGTGCTAATTCAACGGTTCTTTATGACGTAACGATAGGAAGTAATGTGATCATAGGTGCAGGCAGCATTGTAACAAAGGATATCCCCGATGGAACAGTATGCGTTGGTGTTCCTTGTAGAGTAATAGGCAGGTTTGAAGATTTTTTAGAAAAAAGAACGTTTAAATTGAGGTGCTAATGATGGACGACAGTTTGCAAATAACAGGAGAGCAGTTTTTTGATGAGTATATATTGATTGCACCTGGAAGCGACTACGGTCGGGCTATGTGGAGCGATATTGAAAAACTTGAACATGGAACAATTCTTGAGAGTGCTATGACATCAACGAGCAGAGTGCTTTCGTTGCTTCACCATATTCATTTTAGCATTGCCATAAACAGGAAAATGCATCTGCCGTTTCAAAGCATATGGAGAAGGTTATATTCTTTAGAGAGCGTGCAGCTAGACCCAGATAAGAGATATTGTGTAATTTACACGGATGTAAGTGCTGTGAGGACTGATTGTATGTACCTTGCCGAAAAGAAAAAAGAGAAAAACATAATGATGGTTCTAATCATGGTGAATACAATGGCTAGGAGGGGATCTCTGATTGAAAAAAGACGGCGATATTTCTCTCAGGTATATTCTTTCGACCGGAAAGATTGCGAAATCTATGGTTTCATTTATCATCCAACGAATTATTCTATGGTTAGCATGGATACGAATTACCATATTACCCAGGATGCTTTTTTTGTAGGCGTATCGAAAGGCAGAGCAAGAAAAATTGCAAATATTTATGAACGACTTGCGCAAGGCGGTGCAAAATCAGAGTTTTACATTTCTGGTATAGAGTCAGGCGAGGAAAGAAAGCCGGGTATCCACTACAATCAATGGCTTACATACAAGCAGATACTGGAAAATATACGTAATTCAAACTGTATTGTTGAGGTTATGGATGGAACGCAGGAGGGTGTCACACTCCGAACAATGGAAGCAATTTGTTACAATAAGAAATTGCTTACCAATAATCAGTCAATTAATGAGATGCTATACTATGAAAGTGGAAATATTCAGATATTCACAGAGCCTGATGACATAGATGTAGATTTTGTAAAGGACAACTCATCTGTGGATTATCACTATGACGGAGAGTTTTCTCCTATCCATCTTTTGGAGCATATCAATCAAGTAAAAGCGGAGAGTTTTCAATGAAGATAATAGCTTTTTATTTGCCGCAGTACCATTCTATTCCTGAAAATGATGAATGGTGGGGGGAAGGATTTACAGAATGGACGAATGTCAAGAAGGCAAAGCCTGTGATAAAGGGACAGGTACAACCTAAGGTGCCATTAAATGAGAATTATTACAATCTGTTAGATGATGAGACAAAACTGTGGCAGGTCAAGCTGGCAAAGGATGCTGGCATATATGGATTTTGTTATTACCATTACTGGTTTAATGGAAAACTGTTGTTGGAAAAACCTGCTGAGCAGATGCTTGTGAATCAGGAGATCGATTTTCCGTTTTGTTTCTCGTGGGCTAATGAACCGTGGTCAAGATCCTGGAAGGGAGATAGCAAGAATGTCATCATGCCACAGGACTATGGATCAGAAAGCGATTGGAAAAAGCACTTCGAATACTTGATGCCCTTCTTCAAAGACAAGCGGTATATAAAAAATAATGGAAGACCTATGTTTATTATCTATAAACCGGATATTATGCCATTATGTTATGAGATGATGTCGTATTGGAACAGCCTTGCGGTTGATAACGGTTTTCCGGGCATATTCTTTGGATTTCAGTTTCCTTCAGCTTTTAGGAATAGGGATAATGGGATCAATTTTGATTTTGCTATTGAGTTTGAGCCGTTATATACGAGGGTAGCAAGGCAAGGTTTTGCTAATTTATCAGACAGCAAGGGTAGGATAGAACTTTTTTTTAGGAATCCAGCATTATTTATAGAAATTGTAGCAAAAAAAATACATAACACAAATTTTAGCAAACCGATATTATTTGACTATGAGAAGACATGTCAAATGATGGTGAGCAGGGAACCTAAATTCAAAAATTCTGTGCCTGGAATGTTCACATCTTGGGATAAAACACCTAGAAATGGGAGAAAGGCAACAATCTATACTGGAAGCTCGCCAGAGGTCTTCGGTAAGTATCTTAAAAAGCAAATAAAAAGAGCAGAAGATGTATATAACACTGAGTACCTTTTTATCACTGCATGGAACGAATGGGGTGAAGGTGCGTATCTGGAACCAGACACCCAAAATAGAATGAAATATCTAGAAGAGATTAAAAAATCTTTGGAGGCCCTATAATGTCATATGAGCTTAGAATTCCAAGTAAGATGCGCATAAGAAGTAATAAAGAATTTTGGATATCTCTGATTATACTAATACCATATTTTGACTTTTATTCTATAATTGGATGGATGGAGGTATATTTTAAAGAATCATACTTACGTTCAGTTGTAAGCCTTTTACTTGTGCTTACAGTTGTTGTTTGGTTGTCAATTGGAATTAAAACAAGATTTGTAAGACACCGAGATGAGAGAAATGCTGCACTAGGGACATTGGTTATTTTATTGGTGTATATGCTTGTAGTGAACCTATTTAAAGAACCTGATTCTACTTTTTTTTCGGTATTCATGTGGTTTGCAATTCCAGCGTGTTTTGCAATGTCGATTTATCAGTATTGTAAAGTTTACAGCTTGAGGATAGATAAAATAATTACATATTCATTACAAGTTTTTTCTGTGTATTTGTTAGTACTTATTTTTATAAATATAGTGAAGAATAAACTTTTCATTGATATGTCAGTTCGCATGGATCCAAGAGGAGGCGGTGCAGTAATTTTTGGATATACAATTGCGTTTCTATTCTCTTTACTAATTAATTATAAGTATTTTTTCAGCATCAAAAAATACTATTTTTTGATGATTGTTTTTACGATAGGAGTAATTGCAACTCAAAGCAGAGGTGCTATGTGGCCTGTTGCATTGCTATGGATTATCAGTTTTCTGAGAAAGAAATTTAAACTATGGGAAATTTTTTTAATCATGTTTGTTTTTGTGGCGGCTGTTTCTATAGATTGGATGAGTATCTTAAAAGAGTATCTCCCAAGATTTTTAAACAACCATGATGAGGCGAGAAGTATAAATTTAGGATATTTGACACTTATTTTTTTTAATAGTGATACTTTAACAAAGCTTTTTGGATACGGGATAGGAAAATTTTTCCCCTATCAGAGATGGATAATGAGTATGATGAATGTCACTGCTCAGAAAAGCAATCTCTTTAATTCAAACGGATATAGTATTCTCGTACAGCCACACAATTCTTTCTTTTATATGTTGATTGAGGGAGGAATAATCGTTGTTATACTTTTCTTGTTGATTTTGTTTTTGCTTATAATAAGAAAATATAAAAAAGTGTCAATTTCTATAATAAATATTATGCCGTTTCTTCTATGCCTTGTGTTGAATAATTTGGATTCAATATTTTTTGTTGAACCTGGTGTTGCAGCGGTTTTCTGGTTACTTTTGTTTCTTTATTCAGATGATTGTGAAAAGTTGGAACAATAATTCAAAAGGCTATTGGCTAAATTCTTGAGGTGACTTAAACAATGCTCGTTGGGAGTAGTAAAATGTGTGAACTAGTTCATAAGTTTATTGGAAAGAAAAGCGTGGAGAATGGTATATGGCTATATCTATTGCAAATATTTAATACTATTATACCTATTATGACACTGCCATATATTACTCGTGTTTTACATCCGTCTGAGTATGGTGAAGTTACAATTGCAATTAATATTTTAGGCTATTTTCAGGCTATTGTTGAATATGGATTTGGAATGTCAGCAACTCGAAAAGTTGCATTACTTGGTTCACATAATAACAATAACGAAGACGATATAAATAGAATTTTTTCTGGTATATTATATTCAAGATTTATTCTCTTTTTATTTTGTTTTATAATAACGGTACTATATTTGTTGATAGGTAATAATAGCGACCGACGTGGAATGTGCTTGCTGATATTAAATACTACTTTAATTGGTAATGTACTACAATTAAATTGGCTGTTTCAAGGAAAGCAAGATATGAAATTTATATCTATCTCAAATATTATTGCAAGGATTGCAGTAGTTGTTGGAATCTTTATGCTGGTTAAATCTCCGGATGATATTTATTTATACTGTATCTTAACTGCATTATCACCAATCATAGCTAGTATACTTGGACTTTTTGTCGCAAGGAAAAAGTATCGTGTAGCGGTCATAAGACTGAACTTTCATGAAATATTAGATGAACTCAAATCGGGGTGGTATGTCTTTACGACACAGTTAAGTGCAAAAGTTTTTAGTGGGATCGGAATAACTTTCCTTGGAATGTGGTCAACTAGCTATGAAGTTGGAATATATTCTGCGGTTCAAAAGATACCGTATATGCTGACATTAGCATGGAATCCTATTAGCCAGGTTTTATATCCAATCTCAAGTCGCAACATTTTAAATTCACAATATGAAGGTATTAAATTTGTTAATAGGATTAGAAAATACACATTGCTAGTTTTTGGGTGTGGTGCTATTATATGCGGCATATTAGCGCCTTTTGTAGTACGAATAGCATTTGGTAAAGGTTATTTGAATGGGGTGCATTTAATATATCCGCTTTTAGTGTGGGTGATATTAGGAATTAACAATAACTTTCTTGGTATTCAGATTCTTCTGGGTAGTGGTCATGATAAAGAATATAGTAAATGCTTTCAGATTGGCGTTATTTGTACTATCCTTTTGAATGCACTTCTAATATACTTTTTTCATTCGACAGGGGCTGCTATTGCACCTATGATTTCTGAAGTAATACTGGGAATTTTATTATGCATAAATGTTCGATGTTTAAGAATTCGATCTTAATATAAGAGAGTATGCGAATTGTTATGTTAAAAGAGGTATAAGATGGTTGAAATATTGTTGGCTACGTATAATGGATGTTTATATATAGAAGAATTACTGCAATCCTTAATTGCACAAGACTATGACGAATGGATTTGCACAATTAGCGATGATGGTTCTACGGATGCTACAATAAATATAGTAAAAAAATATATAGAGAAGTATCCTGGATATTTTAGATTGCTAAATTTGTTGCCAGTTCATAATGCAAAAAACAATTTTCTTAACTTGTTAAAGAATAGTACCGCTGACTACATCATGTTCTGTGATCAAGATGATGTATGGTTACCCAAGAAGATTTCGACCATGATTAAGGAAATTGAAAAAAGAGAATTAAAAAATGAAAATTCTCCAATTTTGGTATTTAGTGATCATATAGTTGCTAATCAAAATCTTGAATTAATTGCTGATTCATTTATAAATTATTCTGGTTATGATTCAACTAGAATTCATTTGAATCAGTTGATATTAGAAAACATTATTTCAGGCTGCTCATGTATTTTGAATCGTTCTTTGGCAGAACGAGCAAATATGTACAAAAACAAAGAAGCTATTCGATGGCACGATTGGTGGGTCGCTTTAACAGCAGCTTCAACCGGGAAAATATATTTCATTAATGAATCTTTGACGTTGTATAGACAGCACGAAAATAACACTGTTGGGGTAATTTCAAGCAGCGGTATAAAATCATCTTTTGAGAGATTTTCTAGACTTTCGTATGAAGCATATAGAACAACACATAATGTTATTATTAAACAAATTCGTCAAGCCCAAGAACTTAAAAATATAGAAGGTATAAAGGATGAATGGGTGCCTTTGATAAAAGATTTAGTTGAGATTGAAAAAATGAATAAAATTCAACGGATATTGTGTTTATTCAGATACAGGATATGTAGAAATAAACGAACAATTTGGACTTATTTTTGCGTATAGAGGTATGAATTATGAAACAGACACTTATAATATCCGCAGGTACATTAACCAATGATGGTTATCAATCACGAATAGAAATGGAAATGGAACTTTTGAGAGATTATTTTGATTTTGTTATAGTTACAAGTATTCAGTCAAAAGGCGTTTCGGTTCGAGTTCCTTGTGACATAGTGTACTATGATGTAAATATTCATAAGTATAAGATAATGAATTTTTGCTCCAATAGAAAATTGTTTCGAAAGTGCTTATCGGATGTTCTGAAAAAATATAAAAATCCTATCGTTTACTGTGAATCTTTAATGCCACTTTTGAGATCATTAAGGATTTCAAAAAAGCAATCTGTACCTTGCGTGTATGATTGCCATGGAATTCAACCAGTTGAATACCGTCTATATCATCCTAATCTAAAGGGATGGTTGTATTCTCAATATTTGTCATTAAAAGAAAAAAGGTATGTGAAACAATGTAATTTGATTATTACTGTAACAGATAAGCAATATGCAATATGGAACTGTAATACAAAGTACTGTAAATTGCCTATGATACCAGGAGAAGAATTTTTACGAAATCCTTTATCCAATAAAGAAGAAGTGCGTGAAAAATTAGGAATACCAATTGATTCAATAGTTTTTGTATATTCAGGTGGAACAAATAAGTGGCAAATGTGCTCAGAAACAATGAAAATATATTCTGAAATTGAGAAGAGTATTCCTAACTCATACATGTTAGTTTTGAGTCATGATATAATTACTTTTCAAAAACTTTCTGAAGAATATGATATTAGAAAAATTAAAATTCTATCGGCAGAATATCATGAAATGCCATATTATCTTAGTGCCTGTGATTACGGCTTCTGCATTCGAGAAGATAATATAATAAATAATGTGGCTTCGCCTACTAAGCTGTTAGAATATCTAGCTAGGAATATAACACCAATTATGTCTAATAAAATAGGGGAATATTCAGAGCTATTTAGAGATAATAAATTGGCCATTATAGTAGATGATTATCAATGCTTCCATTTCGGTAAATGCTCAATGAAAAGTGGAGTTGAATTTGTTCATAAGTATAAGGAAGATGTTGTTAAGAATTATATCCAAAGTGTAACCTCCATTAAATAATATTCAGTCCTTTCATTATCATTGAGCTTAATAATATACGTTTTTGATTTTACAATAGTCATCACCACTGATCCTTTTTGATAACATGGGATGGCATTTTATGGAAGAATAATTTTGAATAGAGTGAAATTAATTTAGATAGATATATTACACTAGTATACTGCCTGTCCATTGCGAAACACAAAATCCGGAAGATCATGAATAGCACTGGTGGACGATGTCATGATAACGTACACTGTGAAAGTATGTGGGCATATATGAAAATGGAACTTTTATATGACCAATACAGAACAGATTTACCAGCATAAAAAGAGTATAGCATAGAAACGAAGTAAAAGAAGGCATAAAGTTTGCTATTTTGTTGTCTATTTGTGCCTGAGCGAAGCGAAAGGAATGTAAGTTAAAATGACAAAAAAGAAAATTATGACCGTATTCGGTACCAGGCCGGAGGCAATCAAGATTTGTCCATTAGTAAATGAGATGAAACGCCGAGACGGCCTTGAGGTTGTAGTGTGCGTGACAGCCCAACATAGGCAAATGTTGGATCAAGTATTAACTACCTTTGATGTTCATCCTAACTACGATCTAAACATCATGAAGAATCGGCAGACTCTGTTCGACATCACTACGAATATATTGAATGGCATTAAGGAGGTGTTGGAGGAAGAATGCCCCGATGTAGTTTTGGTGCATGGTGATACATCGACTACCTTTGTTACCGCATTGGCTTGCTTTTATATGCAAATTCCAGTCGGTCATGTCGAGGCTGGTCTTCGTACCTATAATATCTACTCTCCATATCCTGAAGAATTCAATCGCCAAGCTGTAGGTATCGTCAGTACATATAATTTTGCGCCAACTGTTCTAGCCGCTGAACATCTCAAAGACGAAGGAAAGAACTCTGACACTATCTATATTACTGGTAATACGGTAATTGATGCTATGCAGCATACAGTTCGTCAAGACTACTATCACCCCGAACTTGATTGGGTTGGTGATAGTAAACTTATTTTAATCACAGCGCATAGACGTGAAAATCTTGGTAAGCCGATGCACAATATGTTCAGGGCCATCCGCCGTGTTCTTGATGAGCATCCTGAATGTAAAGCTGTGTATCCGATTCATATGAATCCAGTGGTGAGACAGATTGCAGATGAGGAGTTAAGCGGTTGTGACCGCATACATCTAATTGAACCCATAGAAGTTTTTGACTGCCACAACTTCGAGGCTCGTTCTTTCCTCTGTCTTACTGACTCCGGTGGAATTCAGGAGGAGTGTCCAGCCTATGGAGTGCCTGTCTTAGTCATGCGTGATACTACAGAGAGACCTGAAGGTGTGGATAGTGGGACGTTACGACTCGTTGGTACTGATGAACAAACAATCTATTCAACATTTAAACAGTTGCTGGAGGATAATGATGAGTATGAAAAGATGGCAAGAGCCGCGAATCCTTATGGTGATGGACATGCTTGTGAGCGTATTGCAGATATATTGGAGGGGAAGGAGTATTTTCCTTGGACACCTTAGAAGTAGAAGGTGGCTGGTTCGCACATTAACTTTGTAGTATATGTTCCTACAAACATGACGGAACGGGTTCGGTACATGGAAAAGTTATCCATAGATGAATATATAGCGCAGGCTCGGAAATGCAACGCAGTTGAAGGAATCTCATATGTGCAGTGCAGACATTATCGTGTAGAGGGGATATTGGTGTTGGGATATTTGAGGTCCATACAATTTATTTGTTGGTTATAATGTAACAAGCATATACAGGTGACCAATCCATTCTAAAATAGGTATTTTGACACCTAAATCAAGATTTACTGCAAATATTTTCTTAATTCTAACAATCCCAAAAATCTAGTGTATTATGCCCATATTTATTGTAAACTTTTGCAAATTAATATATTTCCATTAAATATACAAAAACGCATACAAAATATAAATATTTGCTTAAAAAATGAAAACAGAAGGAGCAGATCATCCAAAGGATATTGGCAATCTGCGATGTATTAGACATAGATATTAGAAAAATTAGTATAAGAAATGTCGATTTTTTTAAATAGTATGATAGCATATAAATGTTAATCAATGGTAAGGAACTCAGGAGAACAAAATTCTCCTTGTTTGCTTACCATTTTTTATTTTTTGGACATACGGTAAATTCATGAAATGCTAGAAGATAAAAGATATTCATCAAGTGATATAAGAGATGGATTTGATTTAGCAAAGTTTCGGCTCCTAGATACGTTAATGTGTAGCATTAGAATATTTGAATCCATGCATATGAATGTCGAGGAAAGAGCTGGATTAAGTCTGAAGTTTCCAAATGAATAACAATTTTACTGATTTTAGAAAAAATATCGATGAATTAGAATTTGTTATAACCAAATGTCCTTTTTTCAAGATGAACACGAGTTATTAGAATTTGAGAATGTGGATATAGGTTCTTTTTGGCTGACATTTTCAGTAGTTGGCGGAGTAGTAGCCGGAAGTTTATTATTGAATAATATAGCTGCTTTCATTGATAAATGTATAATTATCCGTAGTCACTATCTGACAATAGAGAAGCAAAAAGCTGAACTAGAAAAAGCAAGGATAGAAGGAAAGCAAAAAGAAGAACTCATTAATTCATTGGATACGGTATATAAAATAACGGTTAAAAATGCAATAAATGAGCTTGAGGATTTTACAAAATACCATATAGCTTATGGCGATGAACGATTTTGGATTATAGATGTGAAGATTTCCAATCATATATCCGTTATACCATCTTGCCATATCGTCATAATCCAAACCATGTTGTTCGCACCGGAAACGAACTTCTGTTTCTGTAAAACCAAAATACTCTCGAAGATTTTTGGGATCGATCATTGAATGTTCATCGAAAATATTAATTGCAGAGTGTGTCCCATACTTCTTAATCGGCAGGATTCCGGTCATATAAGCAAGATTAACATACAATCTGTCTTTAAATAAATCCTGTAAAAAATCTAGATATTTTTTTTGCGCTTTTATATCATTTTTGGCAATTCGGAAAATACAATCCCATTCATCAATGATAAAGATAAAACCTTTATTTTCCCTTGTTTCGTGCATATAAACCGTGGTCAAAGCATCTGGCAGATTACTCTGCTTTTCTAAGAGAATTTGAGAATAAGCAATATATATTTCTTTTAGAACTGCGTTTTCAATACACTTTCCTAACTCAGTCAAGGATTCTATTTTTCTTAAAAACTGCTGCACATTGATATAAATAACATCGTGTTGGTTCAGATGTTCATCAAACGTTTCTTCATTTGCAATATTATACTTAAAAAACAGCTCTTTTGAATTACACCCACGGCAATAGTACGCAGTAAGCATATTGGCAGCCATAGATTTCCCGAAACGACGTGGCCGGCTTACGCAGACGAATTTTACGCTAGGCTTATTCAGCCTGTTATTCATCAGCGCAATCATTTTTGTTTTATCTATATAGATATCATCTGATAGAGCCTGACGAAAGGCATCATTCCCAGGATTTAAGTATAATCCCATACCTATAACCTCCCTTACCCAATCAATACATTTTTCTCCTTTTTCGGTTTCCTAACTTTAAATTCAATAATATAAGCATGATCTCTATCCTTATCCATAGGAGTGTTATATATATCAAGTAGTATAATTACATTTTTGTCATAATATTTTTCGAGATAGATACAGAGATTGTTTAGTGCGGAAAATTCAATCTCATCAGATATTTTGTGGATTACAGAAGCGTAGTAATCTTTATCATTGTCGTTAAATAGATCAGAATTCATAATATCCCTGAAACGGTCAAACACGTTTCTGATAATCATCTTAACTGCAAATTTTATGCTGTCAATGCTACCTGTTTTGATGAATGCAAAGCTAAAAAATATAACCGGTTTGCCAATATAGAATTTATTTTCCTGTATCAGACTGGCAAAGTTCTGGACGTCTATATTTACAGTTACATTTTCTGATAAACAATATAAACACCTCCGTTTACTATTCATATAATAGCAAATGAATATAATAATGTAAAGCTGTCAGAGTTAATTCCGGATATTTGGATTTTTTATCGAGAATATTAATAGTTGTAATAACACCATTAGCATATGGAGCAATGAGAACCTTCGGTCTTACCGGCTGTAATACAGGTCGCTGCTACCGCCGGATGACTATTTCATTATGCCCTGTCTTTGGGATGGTTTCAGTTCTGGTTTCGCCGCATTCTGTACAGGTGTACTTTTTCGCCCCGCATTCTGTACAGGTTGCGTTTTTTGTGATAGTTCCTGTATTCCATACATGATTGTGGCCTTTGACTTCTATCGAGACAGTTCTTGTAGAGTATTTTGTATCATTTTGAGTTTTGTATTGACTCAATCATTTTCAAACAGAAACGGTTATTGCTGTAAGCCAGAAGTCTTGCATATTGCGAACATGCAGACTTTGTGGTACTATAATCAGAATAAAGTGTTGTAAAATAGACATTATAAGAATGAATTCATCCGGAGGTACTTAGGCATTGGATTTATACCAGATTTTCATTACGCATAATCGTGCATGGACGATTCGGGAAATCGTCTGTTTTTCTATACTTTTCTTCATCGTAGCGGTTATCTTATTCAGACTGGTGGGGCGGCGCAAAATTGCTCTGTCCCAGGCAGTTGCGGGATTGCTTTTGCTGCTTTTTCTTGGAATTGTATTTGCATCAACTGTGTTTACACGGAATCCCACGGGAGTTCACCGCTATGAATTAGAAGTGTTTTGGTCATGGAAAGCCGTTCGACAGGGCAGCCGTGAGATGCTAAAAGAGAACCTGCTGAATATGATTTTATTGTTTCCGGCAGGGCTGCTTCTGCCATTTGTATTTCACAGGAAAACGTCCTGGTGGAAGGGACTTTTGATCGGTCTTACGATATCGGGAATGATTGAGACATGCCAGCTTGTATTCTGCCGCGGGTTGTTTGAGTGGGATGATATGATACACAATGGGTTCGGCTGCATGGTGGGGTGTATATTGAGCAGCGGGCTTATGAGATGTACAGACACATAAAAATAAAAATCCTTCTATGTAATATAGATGACAGAAAGGGGTATTTTTGATGGACGATTCATCAGAACATATCTGTATAGGCATACTTGCGCACGTTGACGCAGGCAAGACCACATTATCGGAGAGCCTGCTATATCTAAGCGGCAAGATCAGAGCATTAGGCCGCGTAGACCATAAGAACGCATATCTGGACACCTATGAGTTGGAACGTAGCCGAGGTATTACAATCTTCTCTAAACAGGCCGTATTCAACCTTGGAGATACCCAGGTGACACTCCTTGACACCCCAGGGCATGTGGATTTTTCCACAGAAATGGAGCGTACTTTGCAGGTATTAGATTATGCAATTCTCGTCATAAGCGGAACAGACGGTGTGCAGGGACATACACGGACCCTATGGAGTCTATTAAGACGATACCGAATACCGGTTTTTATATTTATCAATAAGATGGACCAGGAAGGAACGAACCGCGAAAAACTTCTTTGCGAATTGAAGAAGCATCTGGACGGCGCCTGCGTCGCTTTTGACCAAGAGGGGGAGGCTCTCCATGAAGAACTGGCAATGTGCGAAGAAGCTGCCCTTGAAGAATATCTGGAAAACGGCGCACTTAAGGAGGAGACCATCATACGCCTGATTGCTAAGAGAAATGTGTACCCCTGTTATTTTGGTTCTGCATTGAAGCTTTATGGCGTGGGGGAATTTATGGAAGGGCTTGAACACTATATGCGTGCAAGAGCTTTTATTTCCTGGGAAAACGAAAAAAGCAGGGCAGTATCAGGCAAGAGCCAGAAAAGCTTTGGGGCAAAGGTGTTCAAGATATCCAGAGATACCCAGGGAACTCGTCTGACCCATCTGAGGGTTACGCAAGGCACTCTGAAAGTAAAGGATATTTTGACCCAAGGCTTGGAGGCGCCAGAGCCGTGGGAAGAAAAGGTCAACCAGATTCGCATCTATTCCGGAGAAAAATACGAGATGGTTTCAGAGGCAAAAACAGGATGTGTATGTGCGGTCACTGGGCTTAATCATACATATCCAGGCGAGGGCCTGGGTGGGGAGAAGGCCTCCGGCACTCCGGTATTAGAGCCGGTGCTGAATTACCGTGTCTGTTTGCCGGAAGGATGCGACGCTCATACAATGCTTAAAGACCTCCGGCAGTTGGAGGAGGAGGACCCTATGCTTCGGATTGTGTGGGACGAGGAATTAGGGGAAATCTATGCGCAGCTCATGGGGGCGGTGCAGATAGAGATTCTGCAAAGCCTGGTAAAAGAGCGTTTTCATACGGAGATAACATTTGATACAGGAAATATTGTCTATAAGGAAACCATAAGGAATACCGTAGAAGGAGTCGGGCATTTTGAGCCTCTCCGTCATTATGCGGAGGTGCATCTTTTGTTAGAGCCAGGAGAGCCAGGAAGCGGAGTGGTGTTGGAGGCAGATTTAAGCGAGGATGAGCTGGATGGAAACTGGCAGCGGTTGGTTCTTACCCATCTGGCGGAACGAGAGCACCGCGGCATATTGACAGGGGCGGCGGTTACGGATATACGAATCACTCTGATTGCGGGACAGGCTCACCCAAAGCATACCGAGGGCGGAGATTTCCGGCAGGCGACATACCGAGCCGTCAGACAGGGATTGATGCAGGCCGATAGCATTTTGCTGGAGCCCTATTATGAATATTGTCTGGAGTTGCCGTCAGAGATGGTGGGGAGGGCAATGACAGATATCCGCAAGATGTGCGGGGAATTTGAGCAGCCGGAGATAGCGGGTGAGACGGCGTTACTTCGGGGAAAAGCGCCGGTGGCAACCATGCGGGATTATCAGATAGAGGTTCACAGTTATTCCAGAGGCAGGGGGCGGCTGACCTGTACGTTTAAGGGGTATGAGCCTTGCCATAATGCGCAGGAGATAATAGACGAGAAGGGGTATGAGCCGGAACGGGATTTGGAGAATCCTACGGGTTCGGTATTCTGCGCCCATGGGGCAGGATTTGTTGTGCTATGGAATCAGGTGCCGGAGTATATGCATATTGAGAGCGTGCTTGAGAAAAAGGCAAGACAAAAGAACACAGAGAGTATGGTGCAGCAAGCAGGTATGAAGCATGGAGTAGGGGGAGCGTTTAGCCGGACAAGCTTCACCCAGGAGGAGGAAAAGGAGTTAGAGGAGATATTTATCCGTACTTACGGAAAGATAGAACGGAGGACCTCCGCAGATTCCAGATATGTTGCAGGCGGGCTGGAGAAAAAGAGGCATAAGAAGGAAGAAGCGGTTCAGGAGTATCTTCTGGTGGACGGATATAACGTCATATTTGCATGGGATGATTTAAAAGAGTTGGCTAAGGTAAACATTGATGCGGCGCGAAATAAACTGATGGATATTCTTTGCAATTATCAGGGATTCCGAAGATGCGTCGTTATCTTGGTGTTTGACGCCTACAAAGTGGACGGCTATGCGCTTGAAATCCAGAAATACCACAATATCCATGTAGTGTACACCAAGGAGGCAGAGACAGCGGACCAGTATATTGAGAAGGTGGTTCACCAGATTGGAAGAAAGTATCATGTAACCGTTGTGACCTCAGACAGCGTAGAGCAGGTTGTCACTCTGGGACAGGGTGGTACGCTGATTTCCTCCAGAGAATTCAAGGAAGAAGTAGAGCTTGTAAGAAGGCTGATTCGGGAGGAATACGCAAGCAGGAGAGAGTCGGGGAAGAATTATCTGTTTGATCATATGGATGAGAAGATGGCCAAACAGATGGAAGATGTTAGGCTTGGGCGGAAGGACTCCATAGAATAAAAGAGGTAACAGTTCAGCCTGCAACCGCGCACTTGCTGCGCGGTTAGCAGCCAATGAATTGGAGCAGCTGGGAATCAGCCTCTTTGCCGCAGGCAAACTTTAAAATGGGCGGATTCCGTAACAGTGAAGCCGGAAGGCTGAACTGTTACATTTTTATCTTTAAATAGTTCATTAATACTTGACAATTCTTTCAGATTGTTCTATTCTACTATAGAGCTGTAGAGAAATGAAGTGACAGAGAGCTCTATATACTGTCAGGCTTTACAGTTTCTATAGAATGACAGGGAAGGAGAACCAGATATGAAGGCGACATTTCATCAGAATATGAATCAGAATATGATGATGACAGGCTGTGTTGATATGTGCATGATGTGCATGATGAACATGGCTTATTAGTGTATGCGTCTGATTATCTGATTTTTGACATACTATTGTTATTGGGTAGAGTGTAGGGAACAGGTACGGCGTGTACTTGTTCCTTTTTGTGGTTCATACAGACAATGGGAACAGTATAATGTAATAAACAGAGAGGAGAAAAGCACATGGCGCAGATTGAAGTAAGGCATCTGTCGAAGACATTTACTTCAAAAGATGTGAAGGTCAATGCATTGAGGGACATTAACCTTGAGATTGAACAGGGAGACATCTATGGAATCATAGGCATGTCCGGTGCAGGAAAGAGTACGCTGGTACGGTGTTTGAATTATCTGGAAAAGCCCACCGTGGGAGAGGTTTGGGTTGAGGGAAAAGAGCTTGGAGGAATGTTGGAGAAAGAGCTTCTGAAACAGAGGAAGGATATTGCGATGATTTTTCAGCATTTTAACCTGCTGATGCAGAAAAATGTGGTGGATAACGTAAGTTTCCCCCTGTTGATTCAGGGCGTCAAGAAGAAGGAGGCTAGGAAGCGGGCGAAGGAATTGTTGGGAATCGTAGGGCTTGAGGAGAAGGCTCTGGCGTATCCTGCACAGCTTTCCGGCGGACAGAAGCAGAGGGTTGCCATTGCAAGGGCGTTGGCGTCAGATCCGCGGATTCTTTTGTGCGACGAGGCCACCAGCGCTCTCGACCCTCAGACAACAGCCTCCATCCTTGAGCTTTTGAAGGATATCAACAATCGCTTTGGAATTACTATTGTAATTATCACCCATCAGATGTCGGTGATTCGTAAAATTTGCAGCCATGTGGCGATTATGTCACTGGGGGAAATCAAAGAACACGGACGGGTGGACGAGATTTTCAGCCATCCAAAGACCAAAGAAGCAAGGGAGTTGATTCTGAAGGATATGGAGGGCGAGGGACCGGTGAACCTTGCGAAGCCGCAGGAGAGGCTTAAGGAGGCAAAGAAGATTCGGATTGTATTTTCGGAGAACTCATCCTTCGAGCCTGTGATTGCCAATATGGTTTTAAAGACTGGCAGACCTGTGAATATCCTTCGTGCGGATACCAAGAATGTGGGAGGAATCGCCAAGGGAGAGATGATTTTGGGGCTTCCTGACGACAAGAGCCTGCAGCAGGAGATTGAGGATTATATCAGAGAGAGAGGATTGGAGATTGAGGAGGTGACAGGGGATGTTTAGTGCTGAAGTGATTCAGATGTTGATAAAAGGAATCGGAGAGACGCTGTACATGACGCTGGTATCCACGTTATTCGGGTATTTGTTTGGGCTTCCTATGGGAATTCTTCTGACCATAACCGACAGAGAAGGAATTAAGCCGAATGTAGTTCTCTATAAGATACTGGATATATTTGCAAATATTGTGAGAAGCGTTCCCTTTCTGATTCTGCTGATTGTGTTGATTCCGTTAGCGCGTTTCATTGTGGGAAAGAGCTACGGCTCCTCAGCCACGATTGTGTCCCTGGCGGCTGCGGCAATTCCTTACATAGCGCGTATGGTAGAGTCGTCTCTTCGGGAGGTGGATGCAGGAGTAATTGAGGCGGCCAGGTCCATGGGGGCGTCAACATTTACCATTGTGACCAAGGTTATGCTTGTGGAGGCCAGAACCTCCCTGATTGTGGGCGTTACGATTTCCCTGGGAACCATACTGGGATATTCTGCAATGGCGGGAACCTTAGGCGGAGGCGGACTTGGAGATATTGCAATCCGTTACGGATATTATCGGTATGAGGCCGGAATTATGGCGGTCACGGTTATTTTATTAATTGTGCTGGTGCAAATATTCCAGACGGTTGGTATGAAGCTGTCTGTTCATTTAGATAAAAGAAAGTAATAAATAAACAAAATGGAGGATATGTATGATGAAAAAGAAAGTATTGACAGTATTGTTGGCAGGAGTATTGGCGGCAGCAGCATTAACAGGCTGCGGCGGTTCTGATAAGGATTCTGATTCCGGTTCTTCTGGTTCTGATTCCGGTTCATCCTCGGAAGGTAAGGTGGTTAAGGTTGCGGCGTCTGCCACACCTCACGCCGAGATTCTGGAGGAGGCCAAGGGGCTTCTGGAGAAAGAAGGATATCAATTAGATGTAACAGTGTTCAACGATTATGTTCAGCCCAACGAAGTGGTGGAAAGCGGTGATTTTGACGCAAATTATTTCCAGCATATCCCTTATCTTGAGAGCTTCAATGAGGAGAAGGGAACCCATCTGGTAAATGCCGGCGGAATTCACTATGAGCCTTTTGGAATCTATCCGGGAACCAGGAAAAGCCTGGACGAGCTGGAGGAGGGAGATACGATTGCCGTTCCCAACGACACCACCAATGAGGCAAGAGCCCTTCTGCTTCTTGAGGCTAACGGCGTGATTAAGCTCAAAGACGGCGCGGGTCTGAACGCTACGGTAAATGATATTGCGGAGAATACAAAGAATGTTAAGATTCAAGAGCTTGAGGCAGCGCAGGTGTCCAGAGTTGTAGAAGAAGTTGCTTTTGTGGTGTTGAACGGGAACTATGCCCTTGAGGCGGGGTATTCTGTGAAGTCTGACGCCATTGCTTACGAAACGTCTGATTCTGAGGCGGCTAAGACCTATGTAAATGTCATTGCAGTAAAAGAGGGCAATGAGGAAAACGAGGCAATCCAGGCGTTAGTGAAGGTGCTGAAGTCTGACGATATCAAGAAATTCATTGATGGAGAGTATGACGGGGCTGTAATTGCCTTTGAAGAATAAAATAATGAAGCTATCGTATTATCATTAAATAAGCAGAATCATATAATGGATGGAAAAACAATGGAGACACATTACAGAGAATTAACCGAAAAAGAGATATGCCGCGGTTTATTCCGGCAATTCATCCGCCGTCAGATTGTTGTAGAATGTTGGCGGAGAGAAAACGAAAAGTGGGTAATACGGGACGACCCATTTATTGACGACTGGTCAGAATCGGATTACGAGTTTCTGGTTACCTGTCTCAAAAATACGATAGCTACGGGCGGCTTTGTCTATGGCTTTTTCTGCGACGGTATTCTGAAGGGATTTACCTCCGTAGAAAAAGCCTTGTTCGGAACTGCCGAAAAGTATCTTGACCTTACAAGCCTCCATGTATCCCAGGATATGAGGGGCAAGGGCATTGGAAAAATACTTTTTCATGAGGCGGGCAGATGGGCGAAAGAGCACGGTGCCGAGAAGCTGTACATCTCCGCCCACTCCGCTGTGGAGACGCAAGCCTTCTACAAGGCAATGGGGTGTGTGGAGGCAAAGGAGTATAACCAACAGCATGTAGAAGCAGAGCCTTATGACTGCCAACTAGAATGTCAGTTATAGGCTGCAAAAGAATTATCATAGGGCTGCTTTCAGATTTGCAATTCAAAAAATATAATGGGGAAATCGGATCATGCCGATTTCCCCATTTATATGTTAGCCTAATCTATCCGAAATCTCCCCATGAAGCTGCTGAAGCGACTTCACATCCCCTCTGCCATGTGCATTCATATGTTGAATTCCCCTTGCAGTTACCTTTGCAGCGGCAATGGTGGTGATATAAGGAATCTTAGCCTTAATAGCTGCTTTCCGAAGATAGCTGTCATCGTGAATGCTATCTTTGCCTACCGGCGAATTGACAATCAGGTCAATCTGTCCGTTGGTAATCAGATCCAGGATATTAGGACGCCCTTCATACAGCTTCTTTACCTTCTCGGCCTTAATTCCCGCCTCGCGGATAATCTCATAGGTGTTTCCGGTTGCAAGAAGCTTAAAGCCGTCCTCAGCAAACATTTTTGCCACCTCAGCTACCTCAGCCTTGTCCTTGCGATTGACAGAAATCAATACAGTTCCCTTAAGGGGCAGCTTGGACTGTGTGGCCTCCTGGGCCTTGTAGAAGGCTTCGCCGTAAGAGGAGGATAGTCCGAGAACTTCTCCTGTGGAGCGCATTTCCGGCCCAAGTACAGGGTCAACCTCCTGGAACATGTTGAACGGGAACACAGCCTCCTTGACGCCATAGTAAGGAATGTCTTTCTCTTTTAATTCAGCTACCGGAGACGGGCGGCCCGTCAGCTCGGAGGTAATGATATCCGTTGCAAGGGGCACCATGCGGATGTTGCATACCTTGGATACCAGCGGTACGGTACGGGAAGCGCGCGGGTTGGCCTCCAGCACGTAAACCTTGCCGTTCTCGATGGCGTACTGCATATTCATCAGACCCTTGACATGCATTTCCTCGGCAATCTTCTTGGTATATTCCTTGATTGTCCGCACATTTTCCTCGGAAATATGTACGGAGGGGATGATGCACGCAGAGTCTCCGGAGTGTACGCCGGCAAGCTCGATATGCTCCATTACTGCCGGAACAAATGCATGGTTTCCGTCGCTGATGGCGTCGGCTTCACATTCCAGGGCGTGATTGAGGAATCGGTCAATCAGGATTGGTCGGTCAGGAGTCACGCCTACAGCGGCTTTCATGTAGCCCTCCATGCTGTCATCATCATAGACGACCTCCATGCCGCGCCCACCAAGGACGTAAGAAGGACGCACCATTACGGGATAACCAATCTTTCCTGCAATGGCGAGAGCTTCGTCTACCGTGGTTGCCATGCCGGATTCAGGCATTGGAATCTCAAGCTTGTCCATCATTGCGCGGAACAGATCGCGGTCTTCCGCCAAGTCGATGACAGAAGGAGAGGTTCCAAGAATCTTAACCCCATTCTTCTCAAGGTCGGAAGCCAGATTAAGAGGAGTCTGTCCGCCGAACTGTGCAATGACGCCCACTGGATGCTCCTTTTTGTAGATGCTTAGCACATCCTCCAGTGTCAGTGGTTCAAAATACAACTTGTCGGAGGTGTCATAGTCCGTGGAAACGGTTTCTGGATTACAGTTTACGATAATCGTCTCAAAGCCAAGTTTTTTCAGAGCCAGTGATGCATGGACACAGCAATAGTCGAATTCGATTCCCTGTCCAATACGGTTTGGACCACCGCCTAAGATCATGACCTTTGGTCGGTCGGTATGGATTGGATTCTTGTCTGTGCCGTTATAAGTGGAGTAGTAGTAAGCGCTGTCCGGCGTGCCGCTGACATGGACTCCCTCCCAGGTTTCTTCTACGCCAAGCTCGATTCGGCGGTTGCGGATTTCATCCTGGGATACCTCAAGAATCTGGCTTAAATATTTGTCTGAGAAACCATTTTTCTTTGCGGAAATCAACATCTCATCAGAAGGCAGGCTGCCCTTTGAAGCGGCGATGGCAGTTTCTTCTTCTACCAATTCCTTCATCTGTTGGATAAAATAAGTCTTTACCTTTGTAATGTCAAAGATTTCTTCTACGGTTGCGCCTTTGCGTAACGCTTCATACATAATAAAATGGCGGTCGCTGGATGGCGTAATCAGCATTTGGAGCAGGGCTTCTTTGGTTTTTGTATAATAATCCCTGGCATATCCTAGCCCATAGCGTCCGGTTTCCAGACTTCGGATTGCCTTCTGGAACGCTTCCTTGTAGGTCTTTCCAATACTCATGACCTCTCCGACGGCACGCATCTGGGTTCCAAGCTTGTCCTCAACGCCTTTGAATTTCTCGAATGCCCAGCGGGCAAATTTAATCACTACATAGTCGCCGTCTGGGACATATTTATCTAACGTGCCGTATTTGCCGCAGGGAATGTCCTTTAAGGTCAGGCCGCAGGCAAGCATGGCAGACACCAGGGCGATTGGGAAGCCGGTTGCCTTGGAGGCCAGCGCGGAGGAACGGGAGGTACGGGGGTTGATCTCGATAACCACGATACGGTCGGTCACTGGATCATGGGCAAATTGTACGTTGGTTCCGCCGATTACTTCAACGGACTCTACAATCTTGTATGCCTGCCGTTGTAATTCCCTCTGACATTCCTCAGATATGGTAAGCATTGGCGCGCAGCAGAAGGAGTCTCCGGTATGTACTCCCAGAGGGTCAATATTTTCAATAAAACATACGGTGATCATATTGTTGTCGGCGTCGCGGACAACCTCCAACTCCAGTTCTTCCCATCCAAGGATGGATTCCTCCACCAGAACCTGCCCCACTAGGCTTGCCTGTAAGCCGCGGGCGCAGACGGTCTTTAATTCCTCCTTATTATATACGAGTCCGCCGCCAGCGCCGCCCATGGTATAGGCAGGACGAAGAACCACAGGGTATCCCAGAGTATCGGCAATTTTAAGGGCTTCGTCCACACTATAGGCGACTTCGCTTCTTGCCATCTCGATTCCGAGGGCATCCATGGACTTCTTGAATTCAATTCGGTCCTCACCCCGTTCAATGGCGTCTACCTGTACGCCGATTACCTTGACCTGGTATTTGTCAAGGATTCCTTCCTTGGCAAGCTCGGCGCATAAGTTTAGTCCGGACTGTCCGCCCAGGTTCGGAAGGAGTGCGTCGGGGCGTTCCTTTGCGATAATCTGCTCTAAACGGTCTGTATTTAGCGGCTCAATGTAAGTTACGTCAGCCATCTCAGGGTCGGTCATGATGGTGGCTGGGTTGGAATTTACCAGCACAATCTCATATCCGAGGCTGCGAAGCGCTTTGCAGGCTTGTGTTCCGGAATAGTCGAACTCGCATGCCTGACCGATGATGATGGGGCCTGAGCCGATAATAAGTATCTTGTGAATGTCTGTTCTTTTTGACATGTTTTCCTCCTAAATTGATTGACATTATCTTTAATATTAGTTGAGTTTCTGATGAATGTCAATAAGAACGGAAATGATATAAGAAAAAGAACAACAAGACACCCACAATCCAATGGAATGTGGGTGTCTCGCCGTTGTTATAGTTATCTAAAAGGAATGAGAGTAAAGTGCGGCACCTGGGATAAATCCCAAGGTGCTATACTTTGTGAGGGGGGAAGATAGTTGATATGTTCTTCAACTATCTGACTCTAAGTATACAAGGTAAATGTGTCTAAAATATGTTCATTCCCTTAAACAAATCGAAAGATTCTTAAAATGATATTAATGAAAGAATTGATTCAAGTGGTTGGAATGTTGGAGTGAAGGTGATAAAATAAGAAGGCACAAACTAAAATAAAAGAGATTTAGAAGATAAAGGGGCGTTGCACAAAGGAGGGCATTTATGACAAAAAAGAAGCTGGCTCTTGAGATAATTGAGCGATTGAAAAAGGAATATCCCGACGCAGGCTGTACGCTGGACTATGACCAGGCGTGGAAATTACTGGTCAGCGTCCGATTGGCTGCACAGTGTACAGATGCACGGGTAAACGTTGTGGTGGAGGATTTATATAAGAAGTTTCCCGACGTAGACGCACTGGCAGCAGCAGAGCCGGAGGAGATCGAGGAAATCGTACGGCCCTGCGGTCTTGGAAAGAGCAAGGCAAGGGATATTAGCGGCTGTATGAAGATATTGAAAGAGGAATACGGCGGTAAGATTCCCAAGGATTTCAATGCGCTTCTAAAGCTTCCGGGGGTAGGACGTAAGAGTGCGAATCTGATTATGGGAGACGTATTTGGAGAGCCGGCAATCGTAACAGATACCCACTGTATCCGCCTGGTAAACCGCATGGGTCTTGTGGATGGAATCAAAGACCCGAAGAAAGTAGAGATGGAATTGTGGAAGCTTATCCCGCCTAAGGAGGGAAGTGATTTCTGCCATCGGCTGGTCTACCATGGGAGAGACGTCTGTACAGCAAGGACGAAGCCGTACTGCGACCGATGCTGCCTTGCGGATATTTGTGGAAAGAAGGGGGTAGAGTAGAGAAAAGGAGCCTGCCGGCTCCATTTAATTCTGGCGAAGTGCTTTCAAACACTCGATGAATTCCAGATCCTCCTGTTTCAGCTTGAGATTAGAGCAGTAATTTTTTCCCTCTGGCGTCGTAACAGTAATTTCGACGACAGCCCCCTCTATCAGTGCATCCTGAGAGACGGCGTTTAAAAATAAAGGGAATTTTGGATGGTTCAGTCGAAAACGGTCCATACAACCTTTCAGTTTTTGAATCATTGCAAGCTGATTTAAATTCATATTCAAGATTAATATACCTCCATTGTGAAAAACTCTATATTATTATACTGATATGAGCAGAGATAGTCAAAGGAGATTTATTGATAATTGGGAGTGAACAGTAACTATAGAAGAAATGGGATGGAAAGACGGATGGGAACAGATAAAATAAGTGCGAATGAGATAAAGGCAAAGAACAGACAGAATATTTATCAATATATAAGAGAGCGCGGGTCTGTATCCAAACAGGAGATTGTTGTGGATATGCAGTTGAGCCTGCCTACAGTAACTGCGAATCTGGATTATTTAAAGAAGCAAGGTTTGGTTGATACCTCCGGTAAAATTAAGCATACAGGCGGAAGGAACGCTACCGCATTTTCATATATAAAAAATGCAAGGACAGCCATTGGCGTTGACATAACGGCGAATCACATCACCGCTGTGGCGGTAGATTTATCCGGAGAGATTGTCAGCATGGAGAGACGCCGGATACAATTCAACCTGGAGGATGATTTGTATCTGCGGGAGATTGGTGAAGTTGTAGAATGTGTAAAAAGGGATGCCCAGATTGCAGATACGAACCTGTTAGGGGTGGGAATCTCTGTACAGAGCTTAATCTCCAATGATGGTGAATACATAGAGTACGGTAAGGCATTGAACTTTACCAGGAGGCGGAGGGAAGAAATTGCCGCGTACGTGCCCTACCGAAGCCGCCTGGTCCATGATTCTTACGCGGCAGGATATCGGGAGACATGGACAAACCATAAGTTTCAGAATGCATTTTATATCAGTTTAAGCAACAGTGTGGGCGGTTCGGTGATTATCGACGATGCAATCTATGAGGGAAACACCCATAAGGGCGGCGAAATCGGACATTTGGAAGTTGTTTCGGAGGGCGGCGAGCTGTGCTACTGTGGAAGAAGAGGCTGTTTTGATACTGTTTGCAGAGCGGGAAAACTTACAGACTATACGGAGGGAAGCCTGGAAGAATTTTTCCATCTCTTGGAGAATGGGGATGAGACAGCGAGAAGTTTGTGGGATACGTATCTTGACCACCTGTCAAGGGCAATCCACAATGTCCGGATGTTGTTTGACGGTATGGTGATATTGGGCGGATATGTGGGTGCGTATATGGGAAAATATCTGGATGATATATACAGACGGGTGGATGAGAGGAATCCTTTTGGAGACAGGGCGAAGGACTATCTTGTGGAATGTCAGTATAAGGTAGAAGCCTCTGCTGCGGGGGCGGCGTTGTTCTATATTGATGAATTTTTAGAAAATATATAATCTGTAGAATCTTTACAGTTGAAATTTTCATGTAATTATGGTAATATAAATATAGTTTAGAAAATGCTTAATTAAACTGATTAAAAAAGTTTGTAAGGCGGAAAGGCAAAGAGATGAAACGAGGAACCAATAGCCTGGAAGTAAAAAAACTAAACAGAAACCGAGTGTTCCGCTATGTGCACAGTCAGAGTGAGACGAGTATGCCGGACATCTCGTCTGCGTTGGATATCAGCGGGCCTACGGTTTTGACGATTATAAATGAATTAAAAAGTGCCGGAGTGGTCAAGGAAGTAGGAGAGCTTAAGTCCACTGGAGGAAGGAAGGCGAAGGCTATCGCCAGCGTCAGGGATGTAAGATATGCTGTGGGGATGGACATTACAAAGAATCATGTTGGTTTCGTCTACACTGACCTTGACAGGAAGGCGCTTGAGCATGAGAGAATCCGCAAGCCCTTTCGCTATGAAGAATTGTATTTTCAAGAGCTTGCAGAACTGCTTAGAGAATTCATAGTCAGGAACCGAATACCTGAGGAGAAGATAGAAGGAGTTGGAATTGCCCTTCCGGGAATTGTAGACAGGCAGAAGAATCTGCTGACGGATTCCCATGTGTTGGGAATCAAGGAGGTATCCATGGAAAAGTGGGCGGCTTACATACCCTATTCTTGTGAGCTGCTCAACGACGCGAACGCGGCCGCCATTACGGAGGATGTGTGCTGTAAGAGGTATGACAGTAATATGATTTATCTTTCTCTCAGTAATTCCGTAGGAGGCGCGGTGATTTTTGCGGATGAGATAAAGAGCAATGGGGGAACAGAAGTCAGCACAGAGAATGCCTCCATGTATATGGGAAATAACTGGCGAAGCGGTGAGTTTGGCCATATGGTCATCCATCCTGAGGGAAAGATGTGTTATTGCGGTAAGAAGGGGTGTCTTGACGCCTATTGCTCGGCGTCCAATCTGGCAAAGCTGGAAGACGGGAATCTGCGCGCTTTTTTTGAGAAAATGGAGTCGGGCAGGGAGGAGTACCGGCAGCTTTGGAACGAGTATCTAAGCGACCTTTCGATTGCGGTGGATAATCTGAGAATGTGTTTTGACTGCGAGGTGGTGCTTGGAGGATATGTGGGCAATTACATGGGCCCTTATATTGGACAGCTTAAAGACCTCGTTGCCAATAAGAACATTTTTGGCGGAAGCGGGGAATATGTTCGGGTATGCGGTTGTCGGGAGGAAGCGTCTGCATACGGAGCCGCACTTTATCAGATAGAAAAATATATCTCGAAAATATAAGGAGGATAAGTGAGATGGAAGGAACAATGAAGGTAGCAGTAATGAATGGAATCGGCAAGATGGGCTACACCGAGAGGCAGATTCCGTCCCCTAAGGACAACGAGGTTCTGGTAAAGCTGGAATACGTAGGAATCTGCGGAAGCGACATGCACTATTATGAGACGGGCAGGATTGGAGATTATGTGGTAGAACCACCCTTCGTACTTGGCCATGAGCCAGGTGGAGTCGTGATGGAGGTTGGAAAAGACGTAACCCATCTGAAGGTAGGCGACCGTGTTGCATTAGAGCCAGGAAAGACCTGTGGAAAATGCAAGTTCTGTCGGGAAGGGAAATATAATCTCTGTCCGGATGTGGTGTTCTTTGCAACGCCGCCGGTTGACGGTGTATTCCAGGAGTATGTGGCACACGAAGCTGATTTGTGCTTCAAGCTGCCGGATAACGTAAGCACGCTGGAGGGTGCGCTGATTGAGCCTCTGGCGGTTGGTTTCCATGCGGCAAAGCAGGGAGGCGCCCAGGCAGGACAGACGGCGGTGGTATTCGGCGCAGGCTGTATTGGTCTTGTATCCATGATGGCGCTAAAGGCATGCGGTGTTTCCAAAGTCTATGTGGTGGATATTATGGAGAAGCGTTTGGAAAAAGCCTTAGAGCTGGGAGCAGACGGCGTTATCAATGGAAAAGAAGTTGATGTATTAGAAAAGGCAAAGGAACTGACCGGCGGGGAAGGCTTTGACCTGGCTGTGGAAACAGCAGGTACAGAGATTACCACCAATCAGGCGATCCAGACGGTGCGCAAAGGGGCGAACATTGTACTGGTAGGCTATGGTAAGACAGGCATGATGAACTTGATGATTAGTCTTGCGCTGGATAAAGAGGTTACATTCAAGACAGTATTCCGCTACCGTCACATCTATCCAATGGCGATTGATGCAGTTGAGCAGGGGAAAGTGAATCTGAAAGGAATCGCAACCCATATTTTTGATTTTGATGATATTCAGACGGCTATGGACAGAAGTATTAACGAAAAGGCGGAGATTGTAAAGGCTGTTGTAAAGATTGCCAAATAAAATATAGAGTAATATAGGCAAGACGATGCTCGTTGTTTTAAAATGAGCATCGTCTTTTTGTTATGTTTGCGGATAAAATATAAAACTTGCACAAAAAAAATTAAAAATTAGTTGAAATCTGAGAAGAACTGTGGTAATATATAAACAATTTATAAAAGACTTAAATAAATACATTAATAAAGAATAAAACAAAAATAAATAGAAAGGTATTGTGCAAATTAGATAAAAATAATTTTCAAAATTTGTTTGAATTTATGTCTTGTTAGAAATCCATCAAAGTTTTATAATAAAAACAACTTTTATAAAAGCGTTTTATAAAAGAGATGTACGAAAACAAAAATAAGTGTGTAATCAATTTGAGATGAAAATGGTTACAAGATTAACAAGGAGGAAAACAAGATGGGAATTATTGAGAAAATGAGACTGGACGGCAAGGCAATCTATGTGACAGGAGGGGCAAGCGGAATCGGTAAATCCGTAGCAACAGCGCTGGCAGAAGCAGGGGCAGACGTAGCGATTGTGGATGTTAATATTGAAGGCGCTAAAAAAGTGGCTCAGGAGATTGCACAGGCCACAGGCTCCAAGACTATTGCAGTCCAGTGCGACGTGACGAAAAAGGATGAGGTTGAAGCCATGGTCGCAAAAGTGGTGGATACATATGGCAAGCTGGACGCATGTTTTAATAATGCAGGAATCTGTCTGAATGTGCCGGCCGAGGAGATGACATTTGAACAGTGGAAGAAAGTAATTGACATTAATCTGACAGGAGTATTCTTGTGTGCAACGGCAGCAGGGCGGGTAATGCTTAAGCAGGGGTATGGCTCAATCATCAATACTGCCTCCATGTCTGGACATATTGTAAATGTTCCCCAGCCCCAGTGCGCATATAACGCATCGAAGGCAGGAGTTATCATGCTGACGAAGTCGCTGGCAGTAGAGTGGGCAAAGACAGGGGTTCGTGTAAACTGCATCAGTCCGGGATATATCGGAACCGATTTGACGCTTAATTCAGAGGCATTGAAGCCGCTGATTGCCAAGTGGAATGACATGGCTCCTATGGGAAGGCTTGGAAAGCCGGAAGAACTGCAGTCCATAGTGGTATATCTTGCCGGAGACACCAGCAGCTTTACGACAGGGTCAGACATTGTGGTAGACGGCGCGTTTACTTGTTTCTAGTTAATAGTACCAGCAGGGAAATGGTCTTGTCTCATTGGCTCGTCAGTAAATCCGACATGGATTTGCCAGAGAACAATGAGGCAGGACGCTGAGATACAGGCATATTTATATCTGCAAGAATCCAAGATGCTGTCTGATAAAGGCTCTGGGGGTTTGCAGATATAAATATAAACGAATCATTCTATGATTCGGGATAGCTGATAGCGTAGCTATATAAAATATATTATTTATTAAGAAGGAGGAAAAGGTATGAAGAAAAGGATTGTGGCAGCGCTTTTGTGCGTGTCCATGGTCGGACTCATGCTGATGGGATGTGCGGGCACGCGTGACGATGGTACCATTAAGGTGGGTATCACGATCCAGAATCTGTCCAATGCGTACTGGGCAGGCGTTATGGGAAAGCTTGAGCAGGAGATGGAGGCAAGAGGCTGGGAGTACACGATTGTGGGCTGTGATAACAACGCCGGAACACAGGTAGGTCAGGTGGAGAATTTCATCATATCGGGATGCGACTTGATCATGGTTCATCCGGCAGACGCCCAGTCCGTCGAGGGAATCTGCAGTGAAGCGATGGAGGCGGACATTAAAGTTATGTGTTGGGATGATCCCATGGAGAATACCACGGCGAACTGGGTTCTCGATAACACAGAACTTGGAAGAGAGATTGGTAAGACGGCGTCAGAGTTCATCAATGAGCACTACACCAAGGATGAGAAGGCGCAGGTAACGGTAATCGGATATCCGTCCACGAAGGTTTTGCTTGAGAGAGCGGATGGCATCAAGGAAGGACTTGAGGAAAACTGCGAGGACAACTATGAGATTATTGCCGAGGTGGATGGCCTTGAGGCGCCTGAGGCTCAGACGAATGTGGAGACGGTTATGTCCGCCCATCCGGATGCAAATGTATTCGTAGGCGTCTGTGCAGGAGCCATGATTGGCTCGAATGAAGCGCTTCTTGCAGAGTTTGGCAAGGGAAAGATTCCGGAAAACTATGGCGTGATTACCACGGACGTTACACAGCAGCAGCTGGATTCACTGAAAGCAGGAAATGAGGCGGTCAGGGCGATTGTTGGATTTGAAGGCTCCAACGAAGATACGGCAAAGGCCTGTGCCGACATGTTTGAGCGAATTTTATCCGGTGACGACTTCTCGTCAGGCAAGAATATATACCGTGCCATCGGACCGATTACGCCGGACAATGTTGATCAGATACTCAAAGGAATGTAATAGAAAGTATAGTCACGGGGGACGAATATGAGCGAAGAATATGTATTGCAGTTACAACATATAAGGAAAGAATACCCAGGTGTCGTTGCACTGAAAGATGTTACATTGGAACTGAAAGCAGGGGAGATTCTTGCACTAATCGGGGAAAATGGCGCGGGAAAATCTACATTAATCAAATGCTGCTCCGGAGCGGTAATCCCCACCTCCGGTAAGATTATAGTGAACGGGAAAGAATTTTCCAGTATGACGCCTCAGCTTGCGTCAGAAAATGGCATTGCCATTATTTACCAGGAGTTTAATAATGTAAAGGAATTATCAGCGGCGGAAAATTTGTTCCTGGGACGTCCAATCAGAAAAGGCATTGTTATTGACAAGAAAGCCATGGAGGAAGAAGCAGCAAAAGCATTTGAACAGTTACATATCAAGATTGATCCCAAAGCAATGATGAAGGATTTGACCGTCGGTTATCAGCAGATGGTTGAGATTGCGAAAGCAATCCAGCAGAATGCAAGGATTTTGGTTATGGATGAGCCTTCCGCCCCGCTGACCAGCGCAGAGGTAGAGAGCATGTTTGAGGTGGTGGAGTTGTTAAGGAAAAAAGGCGTTTCCATTATCTACATCTCACACAGGCTGGAGGAAATCTACCGTCTCTCAGACCGTATTGTAGTCATTCGCGACGGTGAGTACGTGAAGACGCTGATTACAAAGGAGAGCCAGGTGGAGGAACTGATTCAGCTTATGGTTGGTCGTGAACTGACGGAGACATATCCGCCGAGAGGAAACTGTATTGATAAAAATGAAGTGGTGCTTGAGCTTAAAAATGTAACCGGAAACGGCGACAAGAATATTAATTTGAAGCTGCATAAGGGTGAGATTCTGGGACTTGGAGGTCTGGTGGGCGCAGGGCGTACAGAGCTTGCAGAGATGATTTTTGGCTCTGTACCTAAGAAGTCGGGCCAGATGTTCTATAAAGGGAAGGAGATTGATCCTAAGAGTCCGCGAGAGGCGATTGATCTTGGAATCGCTCTGGTGCCGGAGGACAGAAAACGCCATGGGGCTATGCTTGGGATATCAATCAAGAATAATATTAATATGCCAATCTATGAGAGGAATTCCCATTTCAGCGTCATTGACGAGAAGCTTGAGCAGGAGATTGCAGAGAAATATCAGAAGAACATGGCAATCAAGACGCCAAACCTGAATCAGCTTATTAAGAACCTAAGCGGCGGAAACCAGCAGAAGGTAATTCTTGGAAGATGGATGGCAGCGAACTCAGAGCTGATTATCTTTGATGAGCCCACCAGAGGGATTGATATTGGTGCGAAGTACGAGATTTATAAATTGATGAACGATCTTGTGGAGAAGGAAGGAAAGTCTATTTTGATGATTTCTTCTGAGATGGAAGAATTGATGGGTATGTCCGACAGGATTCTTGTATTGGCTGAAGGGAATATGACCGGTGAACTTAATAAGGAAGAATTCAGCCAGGAGACGATCATGACATATGCATCTGCGGCGTCAAATGAGTAGGAGGGTAGAAGGATGAAGGAAAATAAATTAGGGAATATAATTAAGAGTCAGGCAATATGGGTAGTGTTTATTGTACTTTGTGTTGGATTTACCATTGCAAACCCAAGATTTATTACGGCAACCAATCTGTTAATCATGCTTCGGCAGGTAGCGGTATGGGGGATTGCCTCTGTAGGTATGACGTTCGTAATCCTGCTTGGCGATATTGACCTGGCAACAGGTTCTGTTATTACATTTGTAAATGTATTATGCTCTTATCTGATGGTACATATGGGCGTGCCAATGGTGCTGGCGATTATTATTACGCTGGCTGCGTCTACGCTGATCGGGATTTTGAACGGCTTCATGGTATCAACCATAGGGATTCCGGCGTTGATTGCCACATTTGCCACCCAGACAGCATTTTCCGGTATCGCTTTGATTATCTGTGACGGACAGCCAATTAATGGTTTTACAGAGTCCTTCAAAGTATTTGGGCAGGGTAAGGTTGGCCCTGTACCAGTACCAGTTATTATCATGATTATTTGTTTTGCCCTTGGTGCGTTTATTCTGAACAAGACCTATTTTGGACGTTATTTTTATGCGGTTGGCGGTAATATTGAGGCGGCAAGGCTTTCCGGTATTCGTACAGGAAGAGTAAAGTATCTGGTATTCGCTCTTTCTGGGTTCTTTGCAGGATTAGCAGGCCTTGTATTGTTGTCTCGTGTGAATTCCGGTATGGGAAACGCAGGTCTTGGATATGAATTTAAGGTAATTACCTGCGTCGTTTTAGGCGGAGTATCCGTATCTGGCGGTTCAGGAAGGATGTCAGGAGTCGTGGCCGGTACGTTTATTATCAGCGCTCTGAATAATGGTATGGTATTGATTAACCTGAACAGTTGGGTACAGAATATTGTGTTGGGTATCGTACTTGTACTTGCCGTTGGGTTTGACTGCTATCAGAAAAAAAGACAGGCGAATTAATTTTATGTATGAAAAATCTCGGTAAATAGTATATTTTCCGAGATTTTTTGAAAAAAATGGTTTATAATATAACGGCATATAAATGCTGTGCAAATTGGTTGCAAAAACAGGAGGTATTAGTATGAAAGCAGCAGTATACCATGGCCCCCAGGATTTGAGGGTGGAAGAAGTACCTGTAAGAGAGCTTAGAGACAACGAAGTTATGATTCAGGTAAAATACTGTGGAGTGTGCGGTACAGACATCCACATTTTTAACGGGGACGGAGGTTCCTTTGAAGTAAATCCGCCCCTTATCCCAGGGCATGAATTTTCCGGCGTTGTTGCCAAGGTAGGCTCGGCGGTTACGACGGTAAAAGTAGGTGACAGAGTCAGCGGTGACCCCAACGATATGTGTGGGGAGTGCTATTTCTGTAAGAATGCAATGCAGCATTTTTGTACCAATAATGTGGGTGTGGGAACAACGGTAGACGGAGGCTTTGCCGAGTATGTGATTATGCGTGAGAAGCAGGTATATAAGTTTTCTGACAGCCTAAGCTTTATGGAGGCGGCGATGGCAGAGCCGATTTCCTGCTGTCTTCATGGAATCGACCTCTGTAACATCAAGTCTGGATGTACAGTTCTTGTTATGGGCGGAGGCCCCATTGGTATGATTATGATGCAGTTAGCAAAGAATGCAGGGGCGGCAAGGGTAATCATGTCCGAGCCTGTGGAGGAGAAGCGGAATCAGGCGTTAAAGCTTGGCGCAACGAAGGTGATTAACCCTATGGAGGAGGATGTACAGGCTGTATTGAAGGATTACTGTGAGAATGTTGATGTTGTAATCGAATGTGTGGGCAACATACATACCCAGGCGGATGCGGTAAAGTTCGCGGGAAAGGGCGCAACCGTTATGTACTTCGGGCTGGCTTCACCGGAGGATTCCTATCCTCTAAAGCCGGACGACGTGTTCAAAAAGGAGCTTACCATTACGTCATCGTTCATTAATCCCTATACATTTGAGCGTGCAATCCGCGTATTGGAATCTGGAATGATTGAGCTTGAAAGCCTGATTACGAATGTGGTTCCGTTGGACGATATTGTGGACGTCTTTACCAAGCCTGAGTATCGGCGGGCAGGGAAAGCAATGATTAAGATTGCTGATTAATAGAATGGAATTGTCAAGGCTGTCGGGAGAATCTCCTGGCAGCCTTTTCTTGTCCTTTGTCCTAGTGCTCTTTTTCGTATGCTACAAATGCATCTACCTTCGGCTGTGACGAGCATCCTGGTACGAATTCGTTTGTCAGAAATGCGTCGATTAATTCTTCGCGTAGTTTGTTTCCGGTAGTAAAGGCTCCCAGGCAGGCGATATTAGCGTCATTGCTCAGACGTGCCCTTTTGGCAGAGTATACGTCGGAAATTAGAGCCGCATATGCGCCCTTTACTTTATTGGCCGCGAGAGATACGCCGATGCCTGTTCCGCACAGCAGAATTCCACGGTCATATTTCTTAGCGGCAACTGCCTCTGCAACTGCGATAGCGGTATTGGCGTAGATTGGATCCTCGCTTCCAAAGTCTGTAATCTCACCATAACCCTTTGACTCCATAAATGTGATGAGCTGTTCTTTTGCTTCCTGTGCATTTGGGTCACAACCAATAGCTATTTTCATGATCCTCTTGTCCTCCTTTATGATAATTCCATGTTCTTTTCTATTATCATATAAGAGGTAGAATTCTAAGTCAAGTTTTTTAGGCGAATTTCGTACAAAAGTAAAAATAGTGGAAAAATGTCATTGCCTTTTTTGCTCAACAAATGTATAATGATTCTAATAATATTTGTGCAAATTATATAAGAAATACGAATGTGAATGAATAAGGAGGCGCTGTATGGGGTTTAAAGATACATATCGTATAGGGATTTACGAGAAGGCAGTTCCGGTAGAGCTTACATGGGAGGAACGGCTTACTGTCGCCAAGGAGGCAGGGTTTGACTACATAGAGATGAGCATAGATGAGACCGATATGCGTATGTCCCGCCTTAACTGGACGGATGAGCAGATTTATGAGCTTCTTGAGGCTCAGAAGAAGGTGGGGCTTCCCATAGAGACAATCTGCTTTAGCGCTCAGAGGAAGTATCCATTAGGCAGTAAGAAGTGGGAGAGGGAGGCAAAGGAGTTGCTGGAAAAGTGTGTTCTTTTTGCCAGAAAGATGGGAATCCGTATAATCCAGACCCAAGGGTATGACTGTTACTATGAAGAAACGAGTAATGAGGAGACGAAGGAGAGGTTCTATCGGAATCTGGAGGAGGGAACCATGTTTGCGGCCTCTCATGGCGTGATGCTTGCCATGGAGACGATGGAGAATGATTTTATGAATACGGTGGAGAAGGCGATGTATGCTGTGAACCGTGTGAATTCCCCCTATTTGCAGGTATATCCGGATATCGGTAACATTTCCAATGCCACAAAGGATGTGGTGGGGGATATTATTACGGGTAAAGGCCATATCGCCGCAGCCCATTTAAAGGAGACGGTACCAGGTAAGTTCCGTGAGATTCCCTACGGGACTGGGCAGGTGGATTTCCCCGCGGCAATCGTCCAATTATATAAACAGGGAATCCGCAGATATGTAGCGGAATTCTGGTATACGGGTGAAGAAAACTGGAAAGAGATTGTAAGGAAAAACCGCATTTTCCTTGATGAGCAGTTTGCGAAGGCGAAAGAGTTGTTGTAATTCTAAGGACGAAGGAAAGGAGTGTTTTGATATGGGACAATATGTAATTGGGTTGGATAATGGCGGTACATCCACCAAGGCAGCGATTTTCGACTTAAGCGGGAACGAGATTGCGACAGCGGGAAAGCAGACGAAAGTAATTACCCCGAAGTCAGGCTATACCGAGAGAGATATGGAGGAATTGTGGCTTGCCAACTGCGAGTGTGTGAAGAATGCGATTTTGAAGGCGGGAATCGGCGGAGAGGATGTACTGGGGATTGCCGTATGTGGACATGGCAAGGGTCTGTATCCATGGGGCAAGGACAATAAGCCTGCATATAACGGTATTATTTCTACTGACAGTCGGGCCTGGAAGTACCCGCAGAAATGGTATGAAAGCGGCGTACATAAGGAGCTCCACGACTGTCTCTGTCAGGAATTTATGGCTTGCCAGCAGGTGTCGCTGCTTGCATGGTTTAAGGACCATCACAGAGATGTATACGACAATATAAAGTATGTTTTTTCTGTAAAAGATTATGTACGGTTCCGTCTCACAGGGGAGGCGTATTGTGAGGCAACAGACATCTCTGGCTCAGGCTTGATGGACGTGAAGCATGCGAGGTTTGACAGGGAGATTCTTGAGAAGTTAGGAATCGGGGAGGTGTATGATAAGCTTGCGCCTGTGAAGTATTCCTATGACCTTTGCGGTAAGATTACAAAAGAAGCCTCCGAGCTTACCGGACTTCCGGAGGGGACGCCGGTTGCGGGCGGTATGTTTGATATTGATGCCTGCGCTGTGGCGGTGGACGTTACATCACCGAAGGAGTTGTGCACCATTGCGGGAACATGGAGTATTAACGAATACATTTCCGAAAAGCCTGTTATGGATGGAAGTATTGCTATGAATTCTCTCTTTGCAATGCCGGGCTATTATCTGGTGGAGGAGTGCAGCGCCACCTCCTCTGGCAATCTGGAATGGTTCCTGGAGAATTGTATGGAGAATGAGCAGATTCCGGAGGGCAGCAGCCTTTACAGGGTGATTAATGAGAAGGTGGAGAGCGTGAAGCCGGAGGAGTGCGACGTGTATTTCCTGCCCTTCCTCTATGGCTCTAATGCCCATCCTTTGGGCAAAGGCGCGTTTATCGGTCTGACGACTTACCATAACAAGGCCCATATGCTGCGGGCTATTTATGAGGGCGTGGTATTTTCACACAGAACCCATATCGAGAAGCTGCTTTCATCCAGAAAGCCGCCGGAGGCAATCCGTATGGCAGGCGGGGCGGTAAATTCCAAGACCTGGGTTCAGATGTTTGCAGACGCGTTGGGATTTCCGGTTGAGACAGTTAATGCCAAAGAGTTAGGAGCCCTTGGCAGCGCCATGGCAGCGGCCATTGCGGCGGGAGTCTATAAGGATTACAAAGAGGCGGCAGAGCATATGGTACATGTGTCCGACCGTATTTATCCGAATTCGGAGAGGACTGCAATCTATCAGAAAAAATACGAAAAATATCGTGCAGTCAGCAAAGCACTTGATACTGTCTGGGGACAGTTTGAAGTATAAAACATTTTTATTTTAAGAAAGGTGGAAAACAATTATGGCAAACAAAGGAAGTACTCCAAAGACAATGAAGGCGTTGGTAGCGTACAGTAAGGATGATTACCGTTTTGAGCCGGAATATCCTACACCGGAATGTGGGCCGGATGACATTATTATTAAGACAGAGGCATGTGGAATCTGTGCGGGAGATTTGAAGTGCAGTCATGGTGCGGCAATGTTCTGGGGAGACGAGGTGCAGCCCTCTTGGGTGAAGCCGCCGTTCATTCCTGGACACGAGTTCTTTGGACGTATTGTTGAGATGGGTGAGAATGTGGAAGGCTATGAGTTAGGAGACCGCATTATTGCAGATCAGATTGTTCCCTGTGGAAAATGCCGCTTCTGTAAGGACGGACATTACTGGATGTGCCAGCCTCACGATATGCTTGGCTTCCAGTCTTACAATAACGGCGGAATGGCTGAGTATGTAAGATATCCGAAGAACTGTGTATTGAGCAGAGTGCCGGAAGATATGACTCTTGAGCAAGCACTTCTGGTAGAGCCTTATGGATGCTCTAAGCATGCCGTAGACCGAGGCAGCATTACGAACGAGGATGTGGTGGTAATCTCCGGCGCGGGAACTCTTGGTCTTGGAATGATTACATATGCAAGAATGAAGAATCCGAAGCTGTTAATCGTCCTTGATATGCAGGATGTTCGTCTTGAGAAGGCCAAGGAATTTGGTGCAGACCTGGTATTCAATCCTGGAAAATGTGACATTGACAAGGAGATTAAGGCTCTGACAGACGACTATGGATGTGACGTATATATTGAAGCGACCGGACATCCTTCAAGTGTTATCCAGGGACTGACCATCACACGTAAGCTTGGACGTTTTGTAGAGTTCAGCGTATTTGGCTCAGAGACTTCTGTAGACTGGTCCATTATTGGGGACCGCAAAGAGCTTGATATCCTTGGCTCACATTTGAGCCCATACGCATATCCGTTTGTAATTGAGAATATGATGAAGGGCAATTTAAAGACAGAAGGCGTGGTATCCAGCATGTTTGCCATTGAGGAGTGGGAGAAGGCATTCGACTATGCATCCGGCAAATACGGAGATTTTAAGGTGGCATTCAAGTTTTAATGAAACTGTAAAAAGGGGTATCGGAATATGATATCCGATACCCCTTTGACTTATAAGGCCTCGTCTGTCTTGCGGTACTTCTGAAATGCTTTATCAAAAAGATTCAGATTCGCGTATACAACCAGCGCCTGACCAAAGAGAATTACCAGTCCGCGCGTCAGTATAAAACGGATCAGCAGGAAGCCGGCGGCCACATAAAAGGCTGCGGCAATCAGGGTAAGCGGCGCGTACATAAAAGTGAAGATGAATGCATTGAAAAAGATTTCGCGTAAATTGCCGACGAAATTAATCATTACCGGATATACCCAGAGCATTGTGAGTAGCAAAGTCAAAAAAGCTAGTGCGGCAACAGACAGAAGCGCAGCGCGGGCGGGTATATCGGCAGTTGTCAGTATGTAGTAAGCCATGGAGAAAATGCCTGAAAGAACGGCGAGAATCAGCCAGGTAATAGTAGCCCCTTTCCAATATAGCTTCATGCCGGTGCGAAAGTTTTTAAATACTGCGGTGTCTCCGTTCATAAGCTGTTTGATGCTGTAATACTGAGCCGCCGTGGAAGCGCCGGCAGTAACAAGGGGGATACAGCATAAAAGCCAGATGAGATTTAGAAGGGTAAGACGGCTTAACAGTAACGAGAAGCGCATAAAGCCGCTGTTATAGTCAAAAAATTTCATGAATGATTCCTCCTTTAAGGTATGCATTGGCATTGATGTATTGCAAGTAATACAATGGCTTTAATCATACACCAAAAAAGATATCTTATCAAGGTACGGATAGTGTTTGTTAAAAAATAAACAAAAAATTAATAAAAATTTATCAAAAATCATATAAAAAATGCATTGACAGAATAATAAAAACGATAAATGTAAAAAAACTTGACAAAAGTAATGGCGAGATATATAATTGATTTAAACAAATCGTACAAAACATATCTTTCGTTTTGGGCAGGTAAACTGAACGGAAGAAGTTTTGTGCAGAAGACAATGATAAGGGAGGAAAAAACGAGAATGAAGAAAAGATTAGTAAGCGTACTTCTTTGTACAACAATGTTAGCAACAATGCTGGCAGGCTGTGGCGGAGGAGACGGCGGCAGCAGCAATGGCGGAGGAGACGATACGAAGGCTGAAAAGGGTAGTGCAGAAGATTTTGACTGGAAGAACTGTGACGGCACGACCATCAACGTAATGTTTAACGAACATAATTATTCAAAGGCAGTTATCTCTAAGCTTGACGAGTTTGAGGAGAAGACGGGTATCACCGTTGAGTATTCATCTACTCCGGAGGGTAACTACTTCGATAAGCTGAATACATCCTTAAGCAGCCGTTCTGGTACGCCGGACGTATTCATGACAGGTGCTTATCAGGTATGGGAGTATGCGTCAGCCGGCTATATGGAGCCGTTGGATGATTATATCAATAATCCGGCTAAGACTGCATCTGATTACAATTTTGATGACTTTATTCCAGCAACCGTTGATTCACTTCGTTGGGACCTGGTTCCAGGACACGCTGTAGGTGAAGGCTCTCAGTGGGCGCTTCCTATGGGATGGGAATTGAATAACCTGGCTTACAATAAGAACGTATTTGAGGAAAAGTCACTTGAAGTTCCGACAACGACGGATGAGCTGTTAGAGACGGCAAAGACGCTTAAGGAGTTTAACGGTTCTGGTTCTTACGGCGTTGCAGTTCGTGGTACACGTGACTGGGCTACAATTCATCCTGGATACATGTCATTGTTTGCAACATGGGGCGGACAGGATTTCGCAATCGAAGATGATAAACTGGTTTGCCAGCTTGATTCCAAAGAAGCAATCGAGATGACTGATTATTGGGTTGAGCTTATTAAGGCAGGTGGACCAAGCCAGTGGTCCAACTATACATGGTATGAAGCAAGTTCTGACCTTGGTGCAGGAAAAGCAGCTATGCTGTTCGACGCTACCAGCGCTGGATACTTCCAGAACTTTGAGGGCGCTTCTGATCAGTCCGGCAACATTGCATGGTCTACAATTCCGCTTCCGGAAGGAAAGACAGAGGCTGATATGAAGGCTAACGTTTGGATTTGGTCAATGGCTATGAATGCTGACTCCAAGAATAAAGACGCTGCATGGATGTTCTTACAGTACTTTACAAGCCCAGAGTATATGCTGTATTCCGGTACAGAAGGCGCTAGTCCGGATACTCCTCGTCAGTCTGTAATGGACAGTGATGAGTACAAAGAGACTGTTGGTTCTGCAGAGAATTATCTTGAGTCTATCGCAATACTGTCAGAGAACGCTACGATCCAGTTTACACCACAGCCATATTTCTTCGAGTGTACAACAAAGTGGGCAGAAGTTCTTCAGGACTTAGTTCTTACAGATAAATATGAATCCACAGAGGCAGCTATGAAGCAGCTTAAGAAGGATCTTGATGCAGTTGTGGCTGATTTGGAAGTGTCTGAATAATAGACAGTGGCCCTATAGGGATTGATTCATTTGTTATATGGGTTGAAAGCAAGGAGGGGTTACCTGACCCTCCTTGATTTTTTGAATTCATATTGACCGTTTTTGGAAAAGAGAAAATCAGAATTGGAGGAAACATAATGAAAGAGCAGAATAAGAACAGCGCTGCTGTGAGCGAATTGAATGTGGTGCCGTTTAAGACCAGGATGCGTCCATACTTAATCGTAGCTCCTGCATTGCTTATTACGATTGGTATTATGATTCCGTTCGTAATGTCAATTTATTATTCTTTGACAAGCTACTCCTTCAGATTACCGAATTATAGTTTCGTAGGATTGAAGAACTGGATCTCCATTCTTTCATCAGCGGGATTCTGGAAGGCAGTTTGGGTAACCCTTAGATACGCGTTCTTCAGCACACTGTTTGAGATGGGACTTGGAATGGGTGTTGCGATGCTTCTGAATAATCTTAATAACAGATTTTCTAAGATTCTCAGAGTCGTATTAATCTTCCCATTGATGGTAGCGCCGATTACGGCTACAATCATTTGGCAGTTGATGCTGAACAACTCCGTAGGTATTGTTGAGAAGTTTTTGAATATTTTTGGAGTATATAATTTCCCGTGGGCTGCGGGTGCATCGACCGCAATGATGACGGTTGTTATGATTGATGTATGGGTAAATACGTCGTTTTGTATGTTATTGGTGCTTGCAGGGTTACAGTCTTTGCCGAAGTCACCCTTTGAGTCAGCAAAGATTGATGGGGGAAGTCCCTGGTTCAATTTCCGCAATCTGACATTGCCTATGCTGAAGCCAAGTTTGTACATAGCATTGTTGTTCCGTCTGATGGCAGCGCTGCAGGAATATGCGATTATCTTTGGTTTGACCAAGGGAGGCCCTGGAGATACATTGATGAACTTATCCCTGACTTCCTATCAGACAGGCTTCCAGTTCCAGAAATTTGGATATGCGCTTCCGTATATTCTTGTACTTTGGGCATTTATCAATATGGTTGCGAAGCAGATTGTTAAGAGACAGCGTGCAGCTCAGAAGCAGGCGGCTGGTCTGGAAGAATAATTTTATACTGGAATGGTAGAAAAATAAGTCAGAAAGGATGTAAAGCATGAATTCAAATAAAAAGCTATTGAGCGCAGTTGTTCAGAATTTATTATTAGTGATATATGCGATATTTGCTTTGTTTCCATTAATTTGGATGGTGATCCTTACTTTTAAGCCGGATACACAGATGTACACCACAACATTTGTATTTAATCCGACACTGGATAACTACAAAGAAGTATTGTTTAACTCAGATTACATAAGTTACATGATTGACAGTTTGATTGTATCGGGAGGTGCGGTTATCGTATCTGTTGTTGCAGGTGTTCCTGCGGCATATGCCCTTGCAAGATACAATTTCCCAAAGAAGGAGGATATTGCATTCCAGATTCTTTCCTTCAAGTTTGCGCCTGAGATTCTGGTTGTACTGCCGTTGTTTATGATTTTTCAGAAGCTTAGGATCTATGATACCCACTTTGGATTAATCTGGGTATACCAGTTGATTTCTATGCCCCTTTTAATCTGGGTTGTAAGAGGATATTTTGAGGATATATCCGTAGAGATTGAGCATGCGGCCCAGGTTGACGGTTACACATGGTATCAGATTTTCTTCAAGATGCTGATTCCGCTTATTAAGCCGGGGCTTGTATCCTCAGCTCTCCTTGCCTTTATTTTCGCATGGAACAGCTTTACGTTCCCGTTGATTCTGGCAGGTACCAATGTTCAGCCGATTACGGTTGCGATTACCAAGTTCCTTGGTACTGACAGCGCCCACTATGGACAGCTTGCAGTAGCGGCGACAGTATCTGCATTACCGGCTATTATATTTGCACTTTGTATTCAGAAACATCTGGTTCGTGGTCTGAGTTTCGGTGCGGTGAAGGGATAGGTGTGAGAATATGTCAAGAATACAGTTGGAAAATGTTACGAAAAAATTTGGAAAAGTTACCGCACTTGACGGAGTTACACTGGATATTAAGGATAAAGAATTCTTCGTATTATTCGGGCCTGCCGGCGCCGGTAAGACAACCATCCTGAACTGTATCGCAGGTATCCAGATTCCGGAGGAGGGCGTTGTAAAATTTGACGGAGATGTTATGAACCTTGTGGACGCGGCACATAGGGATACTGCCATGGTATTCGAGAATTATGCCCTGTATCCCCAGATGACCGTATATGATAATATGGCGTCTCCTCTGAGAAGTAATCTCTATAAAAAAGACGAGGAATACATTAAGAATAAGATTCAGGAGATTGCAGAGATGATGAAGATGGATTATCTCTTGCAGCGTCTCCCAAGCCAGTTGTCCAATGGACAGAAGCAGCGTGTCGCTATGGGACGGGCGCTGGTTCGTTCTCCAAGAGTGTACCTGATGGATGAGCCTCTTGCCCATCTGGATGCGAAGCTTCGTAACGCTATGCGTACTGAGCTTAAGGAGATTCAGGCGAATTTTGGTACGACCAGTATCTACGTAACCCATGACTTCATGGAGGCAATGTCTCTGGGTGACAGAATTGCTATCGTAAACGAGGGACATATTGTCCAGATTGGTACCGGTGATGAGATATATTATATGCCGTGTAATGAATTTGTCGCTCAGTTGATGGGTGATCCGGAGATTAATATTATCGGCGGCTCACTGGCCAAGTCCGGCGACGGCTACACTTACACCATGAATGCCGGCGGCAAGGCTTATAAGCTTCCGATGGATAAGGATTTATTTAAGAAGTTTGACGAGGCTGGTCTTGATAAGATTGAGATGGGTATGAGGCCGCAGCATTTGAAGTATTCTTTTGAACCCAAGGAAGGCTATCTGAAGTGTACTGTATACAGCTATGAGAGTATTGGTAACAAGTCGGTTATTGTTGCGGAGATGGGTGAACTGCAGCTTCGTATGATTGCACCGAACGGACTGTCTGTGAAGATTGACCAGGACGTTTATGTGGATATGAAGCTTGAGCATGCAATGTTCTTTAATGCTGACACGAAAGAATATGTAGCCCGATACAACGAAGCTGAGATTAGATCTTTTGCGATACGGGAGGATTAAGAATATGGCAGGATTGAGAATTGAACATCTTTATAAACGGTATGAGAATTCCGGTAAAAAGAAGTCTGTGCAGAATGATTATGCGGTAAAAGACTTGAATCTCGTGGCTGAGCAGGGTGAGTTTATCGCTCTGTTAGGGCCCTCCGGATGCGGTAAGACAACGACCCTTCGTATGACGGCCGGACTTGAGGATATTACAAAGGGCGAGATCTATATCGGGGATACTCTGGTGAACAACCTTCATCCGAAGGATAGGCATATTGGTCTGGCTTTTGAGGATTATGCTATGTACCCGCCGCTTACGGTGTATAACAATATTGCCTTTAACCTGAAGGCCAAGGGGGTTGACAAGGCGGAGATTGACAAGCGTGTCCGCGAGATTGCGCCTCTGATGCAGTGTGATGATCTCCTGGATAAGATGCCTGTTAAGCTGTCCGGAGGACAGAAGCAGCGTGTCAACATTGCCCGTGCCATCATCCGCCGTCCTGAACTCCTTCTGATGGATGAGCCGCTGTCTCACTTAGACGGCAAGGCGCGTCAGGCCATGCGTACAGAGATTAAGCGTTTGATTAATGATATTAAGTGTACCACCATCTATGTTACTCATGACCAGTTAGAGGCCATGTCACTGGCAGATAAGATTGCGATCATCAACTTCGGCGTTCTTCAGCAGTACGGTACGCCGGCAGAGGTATATGATGATCCGGTCAATGAATTTGTTGCATCCTTTATCGGTGAGCCTCCGATGAATATTCTGGAGACGACGATCAGAGGCAAAGGGGATCACTTTGTATTTACATTTGACGGAAGTAACCTTGAGATTGAGGTTCCGAAGCGTTATAATAATGTTGTAAAAGACGGCTTTAAATGTAAGATGGGTGTTCGTCCTATGGACGTGCTGATTGGCGGACCTGATTCCAAGGGTACCTCAGAGGAGGTTGCTACTTTTGAGAACCTTGGAGATGAGCGGCGTATTGGTATCCATGTGGGAGAGACGCTTTTGATGCTGATTACGGATGCTGAGACACGTTATAAACAGGGCGATATCATCAAGCTGGAGGTTCGCGGAGAGAAGACCCACTTGTTTGATCTTGAGTCAGGAGATCGTATCAGAGAGAAGTAATTTAAGAAGGTATCAAATCGACGGTGTGTCGGTTAAAAAATAAACAACATAAGAGCAGGAGGTAGTTTATTATGAGTAATTTACCAGAAAAAATGAAAGCGATCGTAGCGTATGCACCTGGAGACTACAGATTCGAGATGGTGGATACACCCAGAGCCGGCGAGGGTGAGATGATCTTGAAGGTAGAGGCATGTGGTATCTGTGCGGGAGATACCAAAGCATTTGCAGGCGCGGCAAGCTTCTGGGGATTTGACGGACAGCCGAAGTACATTAAAGAGCCTATGATTCCGGGACATGAATTTGTAGGTAAGGTTGTTGAGATAGGACCGAACGTAAAAGGTAACTGGAAGATTGGCGACAGAATCTGTCCTGAGCAGATTGTTCCATGTGGAGAGTGTATGTTCTGTAAAACGGGCCGCCATTGGATGTGTGAGAAGCATGACCTCTTTGGCTTCCAGAACAATGTAAACGGCGGTATGGCTGAGTATGTTAAATTAACAAAAGAAGCCATCCCTTATCTTGTACCGGCAGATATGCCGATTGAGAAGGCAGCTCTGATTGAGCCTTATGGCTGTTCCTTCCACTGTGTAGACCGCGCGCAGATTAAGACTACAGATGTAGTCGTACAGTCTGGTGTAGGAACCCTTGGACTTGGTATGGTTGGGGCAATCAAGCAAGCGAATCCAAAGTGTCTGGTTGTTCTGGATATGAATGATGCACGTCTTGAGAAGGCAAAAGAGTTCGGTGCAGATATTGTTATGAATCCTGGAAAAGAGGATGTTGTGGCAAAGATTAAAGAGATGACAGGCGGTTATGGCTGTGATATCTATATTGAGGCAAGCGGACATCCCTCCAGTGTACAGCAAGGGCTTGACTGTATCCGTAAGATGGGACGCTTCGTTGAGTTCTCAGTATTCGGGGCTCCTGTAACGGTTGACTGGAGTATTATCTCTGACAGAAAAGAATTGGATCTTCTTGGCGTACATTTAAGTCCGTTCTGCTATGACACAGTTATTGAGTGGATTGGCAATGGAAAGCTGCCGACGGAAGGGGTTGTAACCCACAAGTTCCCACTTGAGAAATGGGAGGAGGGCTTCCACATTGCTAAGACTGGTGAGGGCGGCGCTTTGAAGGTTGTCCTTGTACCGGATATGGAGGCATAGTAGTAAAAACAACTGTTTAAGCTTGGACTGATTCATCATGAGAATCAGTCCGGCACCGGAAAATAATAAATTATCGGTAGTTTAGGAGGAACAAGATATGCAGCGTATAATGAATGACCCAGATATAATTGTAGACGAGATGCTGAAAGGTTTCCTGAAGGCCCACAGCGATATTGTGGAGGCAACTGAGAATCCCCGTGTTGTTAAGGCAAAAGATATTCCAGAAGGAAAAGTTGGCGTGATTACCGGAGGAGGCTCTGGACACAAGCCGGCCTTTGTAGGCTACTGCGGAAAGAACCTGTGTGATGCAGTTGCGGTAGGCGAGATCTGCTCATCACCTACGGCTCAGGCATTTCTGGATGCGGCAAAGGTTGCGGACCAAGGAAAAGGTGTTGCGTGCCTGTATGGTAATTATTCCGGAGATAACATGAATGTAAAGATGGCAGTAAAGATGGCTAAGAAGGCCGGAGTTACTGTTAAGACAGTGGTGGCGAATGATGATGTGGCTTCTGCACCGAAGGATCAGAGAGAGAAACGCCGCGGTGTTGCAGGAGAAGTCTTAATGTGGAAGGTAGGCGGAGCCAAAGCAGCAAAAGGCGGAGATCTTGACGAGGTTATTGCAGCGGCGCAGAAAGCCATTGACAATACCCGTTCCGTTGGAATCGGTCTTACGCCATGTACCCTTCCAGCAGTTGGACATCCGAATTTTGAAATCAAAGACGGAACGATGGAAGTTGGAATCGGCCATCACGGAGAGCCTGGAATCGAAGTGTGTGAGCTTGAGTCCGCTGAAAAGATGGCAAAGAGAATGGTTGACGTAGTTGTGCCGGATTATCCCTTTGAGTCAGGGGATGAGGTAGTCGTACTGGTATCTGGTCTTGGGGCAACACCGGTCATGGAGCTTTATGTTCTCTATGATGAGATTGATAAACTGCTTGCAGAAAAAGGAATTAAGACACATAAGGCATATGTGGGCAATTACTTTACATCATTGGAGATGATGGGCGCAACCCTTACAATTATGAAGCTGGACGACGAGCTGAAGGAATTAATTGATATGCCGGCAAACAGCATGGGATTAAAGCAGTTTTAGACGAGTTCTGAGAGGATGGAGGTAGTGCAAGATGGGCACATTTAAGAACGCAGACGGCAAACCGGTACTGCTTAAGATGGTAAAAGGCATCCAGGATAATAAGGCATACCTTGGAGAAGTGGACGGACTGATTGGAGACGGTGACCATGGTATGAATATGAACAAGGGGTTCAGCTTGTTTGAGGATCGTTTTAAAGATAAGGAATTCGGCTTCGCGGAAGGGCTGAATGAACTTGGAACAATCCTGTTTTCTGAGATTGGCGGCTCAATGGGTCCGATTTACGGAAATATTTTAATGGGGATGGCAGATGCCGGCGAAGATTTTGACGAGATTGGAGTAGCAGATTTGGCCGCAATGCTTGAGAATGGCTTGAAGGAGTTACAGGATATTGTAGAGGCACAGGTAGGAGATAAGACACTGGTAGATACCTTGTCTCCGGCGGTAGATGTGTTGAAGGCAGCAGGGGAAGCAGGCAAAGATTATAAAGAAGCATTAGAAGAAATGAAGGCAGCAGCGGCACAAGGCCGTGATTCTACCAAAGATATGGTAGCAAAATTCGGACGTTCCAGTCGGCTTGGCGAGCGTTCAAGAGGCGTTCTGGATGCAGGAGCGACATCTTGTTGTATTATTTTGACAGCTATGGCAGACGGAATTATGGAATTACTGTAATGTGCGATAGAACACGGGACGAGTAAGGCTTGCCCCGTGTTTTTGGCGTTTTTTGGAGGTAAAATGAGGCGGAATTTAAACGTAAAGATTGCCTACTGGTATCATACGCTAGGAATGACTCAGGATGAAATTGCAAAGAGATTATCCTTCACACGACAGAAGGTGAATCAAATTGTCAACTCCCTGCCAGATTTGGGAATTGTCACCGTGAATATACACGGGTATGAGAGGGATAATGTAGAGCTTGAGAGTCAGCTTGAGGAGCAGTTCGGGCTTAGAGAAGCCATCGTGGCGACGGACTATGGGGAAAAGGATACGGCAATCTATAAATTGGCGAATGTGGCGGCCCAATATCTGGATGAGACTATCCAGCAGGGAGATATTATCGGTGTTTCATGGGGGAGAACACTGGCAGAGGTGACGAAGCAGATGTCCTATAAGCGACGCAGCTCATGTCGGGTTGTGCAGTTGATGGGCGCCCAGAATATTGAACAGTTGGTGGAAAAGTCAGATGAGATTGCCAGAGGGTTTGCGAATAAACTGGATTGTCCCAGTTATATGCTCTATGCCCCAGTCGTTGTAGAGCATGAGGAGACGAAGGAGTGGCTGCTTCAGGAGAGGAGTATCAAGGCTTCCTATGAATTAATGAAAAGCTGTGATATTGCTGTCCTGGGAGTCGGTGAGCTGACGGAGCACTCTACCATGTGTACCAGAGGTCATATCACAAAAAAGGATGTACAGATATTAAGGGAGCAGGGGTTTGTGGGAGATATTGCGATGAATCCCGTCAGGAAGGATGGAACCTATGACAACTGCCCGCTGACAGGCCGTCTGTTGAATGCAGATATGGATTGCCTGAAGAATATTAAGAATGTGGTGCTTATCGCGACAGGTGAGGAAAAGGTGGAAGCGATTCAGGCAGTACTTCGCTCAGGGTGTATTGATACTTTAATCATTGACGAGACGTCGGCTCGTCTTGTGATGGATGATATGGGGGAGGTAAAGCTGGAATGAAATATATGCTTGGGATAGATGTTGGAACATCGAATGTGAAGGCGGTATTATTCGACGAGTTCGGACAGGAGATCTGTGTGGCAAGTAAAGAGAGCGAGACGATCAATGCGACGGGAAATCAGGCTGAGCAGGATATGACTGTCATCTGGGAGAATGTCAAAGCATGTGTAAAGCATGTTGCAGCCTCAAGGCCGGAGGTCAAAGACAGTATCATTGGAATTGGCGTGACCGGACAGGGAGAAGGCTGCTGGCTGGTTGATGAGGAAGGGAAGCCGGTACAAAATGCGATCCTGTGGTGCGACGGCAGGGCGGTAAACGAGGTGGGGGAGATTACAAAGGAGTATCCAAAGATTGGGAGGCTATACCACAGGACCACCGGAACGCCCCCTCTTTTGGGTAACCAGATGATGCTGCTTAAGTGGATGAAGGAGAATCGGAAGGAAGCCCTGGACCGCGCAGATAAAATGATATTCTGTAAAGACTGGATACGATATAAGATTACAGGTGAGATAAAAACAGAGATCACGGACAGCCTTACTTCGCTGATTGATGTGCACAGCGGGGAGATTGCACTAGAGCTTATGAAGGCTCTGGATATTGAGGAATACCGCAGCTACCTTCCAGAGCCGGTCCGTTCTGACGAGGTAGTGGGTACAATTCTTGATTCTTTTGCAGATGAGGTGGGGCTTAAGAGAGGGCTTCCGGTGATTGCAGGCGCTCTTGACACATCGGCAACAGCGGTAGGCTTGGGGGCGATTCATGAGAAGGATGTGTGCGTGATTCTTGGAACCACCTGTGCCAATGAGATTGTGCTCAAGAAGGAGGACTGCGATTTTGGGGCAGAGAATTCCAGGTATGAGAAGCATCCGCTGGGGGAGTTGTATGTGGAATTGCAGCCAACCTTAAACGGGACACCCAACATTGACTGGATACTGGAAAATATAGCAAAAACAAAGGATTTTAATGAGATAGATAAAATGGTTGCCGACGTGCCTGTGGGCTGCGGAGGGGTGGTCTATCATCCGTATATCAGTGTGGCGGGCGAGCGGGCGCCGTTCTATCATCCATATGCCCGCGCAAGCTTTTTTGGCATCAGTCAGGTGACGACGCGGGAAATGTTAATCCGCGCGGGGTATGAAGGAATTAGTATGTCCATTCGCGACTGTCTGCAGAATGTGGATAAGAATGCCACCATTTTTCTTGCAGGAGGAGGCGCCAAGAGTCCGGTGTGGGCGCAGATGATCGCTGACGTGCTGGGCATGAAGGTTATGATTCCATCAGGAAAAGAGCTTGGTGCGAAAGGCGTGGCTCTGATGGTGGGAGTGAGTCAGGGATTATATCGGAATTATGAAGAAGCGGTAGAGAGAGCCTGTACCTTCCGGCACATCTATGAGCCGAATCCGGTGAACACAAAGAAGTATGATCTGCTCTATGAGCTTTACCGTAAGGTGCGGATACACAACCAGGAGATTTGGGATTACAGGCATCAGATGAATAAAAAGATTAAGGCGTTAAGCAAGGAGGAAGAAATTTCATGAAGATATTTTTTACGGCAGAATATGATGAAGAACAATTAAAACCGTTGTATGAGATGGGGGAGGTAATCAAAGACGGCTGGGCGTTGGGGCTTCCTAAGATGACGGAAGAAGAACTGGTTGAAAAGACGAAGGATGCCGACATGATCATAACCAGCTATGACGATATTACGAGAAAAGTCATCGAGAGCGCGCCAAAGCTCAAGCTGATTGCATGTACAAGGGCAACGCCTGTGAATGTAGATATGGAGGCGGCCAAGGAGAAGGGAATACCGGTGCTCTATACGCCAGGCAGAAATTCAGATTCTACGGCAGAGATGACCATTGGCCTGATGCTGTCTATCGCCAGACGGATACCCATGGCTCATTGTGCATTGAAGGAGGGGCGGTTTACTGGTAATCCTGATGCCAAGAAGGAGACAAAAGACGGGCTTAAGGTGGATATGATCTGGGATATGAATATGGATTCTCCGTATATGGTGTTTAAAGGAACACAATTACATGGTAAAACCCTTGGAATCGTAGGATACGGCAGTATCGGACGCAGAGTAGGCAAGATTGCAAGGGCCATCGGTATGGAGCTCTTAATCTACGATCCCTTCGTAGGAGAAGTAGACGTAGAGGAGTTTGGGGTAAGGAAGGCGTTGAATCTCAAACAGTTGATGCAGGAGTCGGATTTTGTGACATGCCATATGAAGGTTACTGATGAGACAAAAGGCTGTATCAGCCGTGAAATGATATCATATATGAAGAAAACCGCATATTTCATTAATGCGTCCAGAGGGGCAATACTGGATGAAGAAGCGCTGATTGACGCTTTGAGAGAGAAACGGATTGCCGGCGCGGCGTTTGACGTATATGCCAGCGAGCCGTTGGCAAGCAACCATCCATATGTGGCAGAGCTGGATAATGTGGTGATTACGCCCCACATTGCCGGTGCAACGGATGATGTGTTAGTCAATCATACAAAGCAGATTGTTGCAGATGTGCGCCGTTTCTTAAACGGAGAGCACTTATTATATCAATATAGATAAGGGACACAACGGGTACGAAGGTAGTGTCAGGTAATCCGTCAACAATAGAGCAAAAGGCAGGAGGAAGATGAAATGAACAGAGAAAAGGCAAAATTGATGCAGATTGATGTGTGCAGTACAGCGCAGTCTATGTACCACAGCGGTCTTGTGGCGGGGACATGGGGAAATATTTCCGCAAGGATTGACGAGGATTATATGGTAATTACGCCGTCAGGCATGAATTATGACAGCCTGTGTCCAGAGGATATGGTTGTAGTAGATCTGAATACCTTAGAGTATGAGGGAAATTTAAAACCATCCATAGAGGCGATTGTCCATTCTGCAATCTACAAGGACAGACCAGAGGTCAATGGAATTATGCATACCCATTCCACCTATGCCCTTACGGTTGCGGCGGCAAGAAAGACTATTCCGCCAATCTGCGACGACCAGGTTCAGATTCTCGGAGGCGAGGTGAGGCTTGCAGCCTATACGATGCCAGGGACGAAGGAAATGGCCGACGAGGTGGTAAAGGCCCTGAAGGAAAGAGCCGGCGCATTGATTGCCAATCATGGGGCGATTACGGTAGGAAGAACCCTTGCAGAAGCATATACAGGCTCTCAGGTATTAGAGAAAACCGCCATGGTTTATATTAATTGCCAGAGTATTGGCGGCGGGGTGGAGATATCCCAGGAGGATATAAAATTCTTTCATGATTTCTTTATGAATAAATACGGGCAGAGGTAGTTTGAGTTAGGAATATGGTGTCAAAAAAATACAGGATATGGCACAAACTGATTTGTGTGATGCCATATCTTGTATTTTAAATTTTTATTTGACTTACGACTGTCTAAGGTTATGGCGTGCCATAAATTCTTCAATCTCCTCCACCGTCTTCGGAATTCCTCCTGACAGCACCTCGCAACCGTCCCTTGTCACAAGAAGCGTATCCTCAATACGAATTCCAAGCTTCAAGTCATCAAAATACAGTCCGGGCTCAAGGGTAAACATCATATTTTCCTCTAAAGGAACATCATTTTCCCCCACATCATGAGCATAAAGCCCGATATAGTGGCCGGAGCCGTGGAAATAATACTTGGAAATCTCATCAGGCTTCTTCATATAACCGAGACGAATTAGCTCATCAGCCATCACTGATTTGCTCAATTCCTGAAGTTCTTCCTTCGGCTGACCTGGTTTTGAGGCGGCAATGGCTGCGTCAAGCCCTTTCAGCACCACATTATAGAGCTCTTTTTGCTGTTGGGTAAATCTTCCGTTCACCGGAAATGTCCTGCTGACGTCAGAGGCATAATATCCCCATTCGGCGCCTAAGTCGAAAAGAATCATATCCCCATCCTGAAGCTTCCGGTTATTATCTTCATAATGCATACAGCAGGCATTGATTCCAGATGCGGCGATCGTAGGAAATGCGTGACGTGCATTCATAGACCGAAGGGTGTAGTCAAAATATGCCTCAATCTCATACTCGTACATATCTGGATGGAGATGAGCAAGAATATTCTCAACTCCTTTTGTGGTAATGTCACAAGCCTTTCTGTGCAGGGCAATCTCCTTGGCAGACTTCACTTGCCGCATCAAAGCCAGATGGTGAAAGGAATTGTGCATCTGAAGCGTCGGATTATATTTAAGGACGCGGGCGGCAAATCTCTGGGCTTCATTCATAGAGAAGGTTCCCTCCCAGTTTTCAAGGTCAATATAAACGTGCCGCACACGGTCCGGATGTCTGAGAAACGGAAGGGCTTCCTCAAACTTTTCCAGATATTCCACGTTCTCGATACCAGTATCCTCCTGAACGCTTTCTTTGGTGTAGAAAAGTCCGAGCCATCGTTTTGCCTTTTCGTCAGGATGGTCGATAAATAATTCCTCCCGTACCTTTTCCGCTGTTTTTGTAACCATCAGAACTGCCTTTGGCTGCGTGAAGCCGGTAAGGTAATAAAAATTAGCATTGGGGGTAAAGCGGTGCATCAAATCACCCCGATCCTCCCTTTCTCTGCCAGAAAAGACGAATCCTACGGACCCGTCTTCCAGTAAATCGCTGTATAAGCTTCTCTTTAACTTATGAAATTCTTTTGTAATCATAATCTTTCGTTATTATCCTTCATAAATTTATATTCTGCCACAGACCTGTCAAAGCCCTCGATATGTGTATAGAACCACTTGATTACGTTCTCATGTACTTTTTCTACAAATGCATTGGAGGGGCCTTCTTCTTCCGCAAGCATCTCCTCAAGGTCCTTGATGGTGTTCTTGAAGGTCTCATGCTGTGCCTTGTGCTGTTCATACCCTGGATAGGCAATCTCCTGCTGAAGTTTTTCCTCTGCTGAGAAATGGAAGTCTGTGTAATCCGCAAGATAATCCATCATCTTAATCGCTGCGGTCTTCTCGTTGCTCTGGTCACAACTGTCCAATAATTTGTTGATGCGGTCAATCAACTCCTTGTGGTGGGAATCAATCATCTCGTTGCCAGTTACCAGGTTTTCACTAAATTCTGCATACATAATCTGTATCCTCCTCTTAAAAAAGTATATCTATAAAAATAAATTTTAAATTGGCTGATGGGATAATTTTGTCGCCTTCTTTTCCTGCGCAGCATACACAAAGGGATAAATCACACATGCCAGCGCAAATGCCGCAATCACATCTGTTACCGAATGCTGTTTTAAAAATACGGTAGACAGAATAATCAGCACAGCCAGCACATAGGCGCTCCACTGTATCATTCGGTGCCGTTTTAACGCCTCGCTGCGCCAGATGGCAATGCAGACGCCGATAGAATTAAATACATGGATACTTGGCAGCACATTTGTCGGTGTGTCCGTTGCATAGATGTATTTTACCAAATCCACGAAAATATTATCTCGTGCAAAAGTTATGGGACGCAGGTTCAGCCCATTGGGGAAAACGGTGCATAAAAGCAGGAAAAACGTCATCCCTGTAATCAGGAAAGCACAGAGGCGATAGAACCCCTTCTTATCCGTAAAGAAAAAATATCCGGCTGCCACAGCCACAAACCCGAACCATAACAGATAGGGAACGATAAAATATTCAATAAAAGGAATATAGTTGTCAAGGGGCGAGTGAATCACGAAATAATGAACGTCTGTCCTTCTCTCCAGATAAACGAACCATGGCATGTAGATTAACCCGTAGAGCAGTACCCATGCATGCCGATATTTCTTGATAAAGTTCTTCGTCCGTTGAATAGCGTTCATAATTCATACCCCTTTATAAGCCTATGATCCCGCTTATTTTGAAAATGCAGGCGGTCCCTACAATGTATTCATGGTTCAGACTAAATTATAACATGAAAGAAAAGAATCAACAATAAAGTTCACGGTTTGTTAATAATTTTCATACCTTTTTTCAAAAATCTGCATATCAAAATACTGGGAGCCTTTTTTTAGCATGTCCGGAGTATTGAGTGTCCATACAGCGACAGGCACATGAAATATATGTTTGAGTATCCAGACATTGACAATGGGAAGATCGTTCAGGTTATAAGAGATAAAATCAGGCCTTCCTAAAAAATTTGACAATAAATGTTTTACCATGAAGCGAAAAAGCCATGCCTCCTTTAATGGGTCGCGGGTCAGATTAGAGGAAAGCTGTCCGCGCAGAATGTGGGGCGCATTAAGCCTAAACCACCGGATCCCCATGGTGTTGAAGGACTGTATCAGGCAGGGGCCTTGGTAATGGTTAAGCTGCCTAAGAGTTTCATGGCAGATATGTACGGACGAATTGGGAATCTTAAGCTCAATCAGGAGTGGAACACGTCCTTCTACAAGAGACAGAACCTCATCAAAAGCAGGAATCGTCTCGGCAGTACCGCAGAGGCGGCAGTCCTTTAATTCTTCGTATGTCATATTTTCGATGATGTCCGGACGGCCGCAGATTCTCTCCAGTGTGTCGTCATGGAAGACTACAAGCTGTCCGTCTCTGGTTAAGTGAAGGTCAATCTCGATCCCATAGCCTTTGTTTAAGGCGGCGCGGAAAGCTGCCATGGAGTTTTCTGGAATTCCTTTTTCTATACAGTGATAGCCCCGATGGGCAAACATGGTGTGCCGATAGCGGCGCATATCCCTTTGGCGTGTAAAGCGGGGGAATATTGCAAATAAATATAATACAATGAGAGCTGTTAATAAAATTGCTAAAAACATATCAAAGACCTCGATAAATTTAAAATTATATATTATGGAGCGGCAATAATCCGCAACTTTTCTGGCTCCAGCGACATGGAAGCCCTAGTCTGTTTAAGGACGGGCTCCCCGTCTGTATGGAGAGGGAGAGAAATGCTGCTTGTAATCTCCATTTTTTTGCAGGTATAGATATATACTCCGCTAAAGCGTGTATGCCATCCCTTATACGCAGTTGGAAGGAGGGCAAGAATCTTTAGCTTGGATAAGCCGGAGATTACGATGACGTCCAAAAGCCCGTCCTGACAGTTAGCGTTGGGACAGAATTTGAAGCCGCCGCCCTCGAACTTAAGGTTCATGGCCGTGGCAAAATACGCTCTCTTAAAGTTGATTTTTCGGGAATCGTCCAATGTTAGGGTAATGCATTGGGGAGTCAGAGTAAGAATTTGACGCAGCGCAATTCCTACGTAGGTTAATTTCCCAAGGTGCAGCCTGTTCAATAGCGCCTTCACGGGTGAAACCATGGCTTCGTGGCAGATACCCGCGTCAAACCCCATTCCTGAGCTCACGGCAAAACGCCGCTTTTTACCGTTGTATGTAAGAATTCCAATATTGACAGGCAGATAGCGGGTTGGAGAAAGGATGTTGTCAAGTCCTTGGAGGGGCTCGGTGGGAAGATGGAGGCTGCGTGCAAAATCATTGCTCGAACCAGTGGGAATATATCCGAGCGTGACTTTGGACAGAAATCGAATACCGTCCACTACTTCGTTAATCGTTCCGTCTCCGCCTAATGCGACGAGCGTGTGGTATTTACCATCAGAGGTCAGCTCTTGAACAAGCTTAGCGGCATGCTGGCGATATTTGGTAAAGTGTACGCTATATTTAATTGCCCGCACCTTTAAGATGGGCTCTACCTGATTCCAGATCCGATATCCTAGACCAGAGCGGGAGTTGGGGTTGACGATGAAGGTGTATTCATCAGGACAGCCAGCAGTATTTGTGTCGCTGTCTAGCCGGATTTCGTCGGTAAATGTCTGCATAAAGACCTCCTTATAGATATTACCTATAAATTGAAAAGTTATATTATAAATAATGATTGGATTTATTGGAAAGGCAGCGTTATAATACACTTACAAGATATTATTGTAAATGGTTTCACTACCATATTCCCTTCTAAAAAATCCTTTGAGTCCGCTTGCTCGAAGGATTTTTATTTTAGCAAAAAATGCGGTGAAAGCGTTGCTAAAATAATCCGTTTAAGTAGATTTCGAGGGAACGCTTCATATTTCCCTCAAAATCAGTCTTGCCGTCTTTTAAACACCATTCAAAAACATTTCCAATGACAATCATCCGGATATCTGTGGCAATGTCGTTAAGCTCCACCGACGGGGATACCACCCCTGCGTCAATGGCTTTTCGCAGATAATCTGAGACAGTGACAATGGGATAGGGACGCTCTGACCAGATGAGTGGATTTAGAGATTGATTCTTGGGCGTATAATAATTCGCCATAAATTCTACGCCTAATTTCTGGCAGTAATGTACGTAATTCAAGTAGACATAGATGATTGCCTGTTTTGCCTCATCCGCATCTGCCGGCATGTCCAGAAGATTGGGGTTGATGCGCGGCTGTTCTTCTATATAGTAGGAAAGAAGGTCATCCTTGGTCTTAAAATGATGGTAAAAACTTCCGTTTGAGACGCCGGCTTCTTCGCAGATATTCTTAATAGAGAGCTGCTCGTAGCCTTTTTTTTGCAAAATATGTTTTGCGGCGCGAAAGATTTTCGCTTTCGTCTCCTGTGATTTTAGCTGCTGTTTGGATAGCTCCTGTGACTCTTGATTCATTTATAAAACTCCTTGGGAAATATTACTTTTTAAGTATTATGCATAGAAACTGCAACTGTGTAGTTCTCAAGTGCAATTATAGCATAGAGGATTCTGGTTTTCAAGAAAACAGAGTGAACTCTGTACAGAGTATTTCGTTGCAGATTTAGCAGATTTTAGGTATAATAAAAAACAGTGTGAGGGGGCCTGTGAAATGGGCAAAGACTATCATCTTACGGTTGATGATAAAGGAATAGTGAGAAAGGGTATAGAGCATGGATATTAATCAGAAAATTACGGAAGAACTGGGTGTGAAGAAATGGCAGGTGGATGCAGCGGTCAAGCTGATTGACGAAGGCAACACCATTCCGTTTATTGCAAGATACAGGAAAGAAGCAACGGGAACCCTGGATGACGAGCAGCTTCGGAGACTGCATGAAAGGCTGACTTATCTTCGCAATCTGGAAGAAAAGAAGGAGCAGGTATTATCCAGTATACAGGAGCAGGGAAAACTTTCAGAGGAATTGAAGAAGCAGATTCTTGCGGCAGAGACATTGGTGGTTGTGGAGGACTTATACCGCCCTTACCGCCCGAAGCGAAGAACCAGGGCCACCATAGCGAAGGAAAAGGGGTTAGAGCCGCTGGCGGCAATCATTATTTTGCAGAAGACGAAGCAGCCTGTTGAAGAACTTGCAGCGGAGTACATAGATCCTGAGAAGGATGTCAATACTGTGGAGGAGGCCATTGCAGGCGCCAAAGATATCATTGCAGAGAGCATTTCCGACGAGGCGGACTACCGTATCTGGATTCGGAAGATTACGACCCAGAAAGGGCGGGTCATTTCCGCAGCGAAGGATGAAAAGGCAGAGTCCGTGTACGAGATGTACTATGATTTTGAAGAACCTGTAAACCGTCTCGCAGGACATCGGATTCTGGCGTTGAACCGAGGGGAGAAGGAGAAGTTTTTATCCGTCAAGATTGAGGCACCAGAGGAGGACATTATCCGTTATCTGGAGAAAAAGAACATCCATGGGGATAATCCTTACACCACGCCTATCTTGAAAGCCGTTGTTGAGGACAGCTATAAGCGGTTGATTGCGCCCGCAATCGAGAGGGAAATTCGCAGCGATCTGACGGAGAAGGCAGAGGACGGTGCGATTGAAGTGTTTAAGAAGAATCTTGAGCAGCTCTTGATGCAGCCGCCGATTGTGGGACAGACTGTTCTTGGGTGGGACCCTGCGTTCCGTACCGGTTGTAAATTGGCGGTTGTAGACCCTACGGGCAAGGTGATTGGAACTACAGTTATCTATCCCACGGCGCCGACTACGCCTCAGAAGATTAAAGCATCTAAGGACCTTTTAAAAAAGATTATTGCGAAATATAATATTACGCTGATTTCTGTGGGAAATGGTACTGCCTCCCGCGAATCAGAGATGTTTATTGTAGAACTGCTGAAGGAAATTCCTCAGAAGGTACAGTATGTAATCGTCAACGAGGCTGGGGCCTCCGTATATTCTGCAAGTAAGCTGGCCTCTGAGGAATTTCCAAAGTTCGACGTAGGGCAGAGAAGCGCCGCCTCCATAGCAAGGCGGCTGCAGGATCCTTTGGCAGAGTTGGTGAAGATAGACCCAAAATCCATAGGCGTGGGACAGTATCAGCATGATATGAACCAGAAGAAGTTAAGCGAAGCTTTGTCAGGCGTTGTTGAGGATTGTGTAAACAGAGTAGGAGTAGATTTAAATACCGCCTCTGCGCCACTCCTTTCATACATTTCTGGTATCTCAGGCGCCATTGCAAAAAATATTGTGGCATATAGGGAAGAAAACGGGAAGTTTGCCAATCGGAAGCAGCTTCTCAAAGTTGCAAAGCTAGGACCAAAGGCATTTGAACAGTGTGCAGGATTCATGAGAATCCAGGGAGGAGACAACCCTCTGGATGGAACCAGCGTACATCCGGAGACTTATGATGCTGCCGTGAAGCTTCTGACCAGGCAGGGCTTCACCGTGGAGGCTGTAAGCGGAGGCAAGCTTGTGGGATTGTCTCTGACGATTAAGGATTACAAGAGACTGGCAGAAGAATTGGGAATTGGAGAGATTACCCTGCGGGATATTGTAAAAGAGCTGGAAAAGCCTGCCAGGGACCCCCGCGACGAGATGCCGAAGCCGATTTTAAGGACGGATGTTCTGGAAATGAAGGATTTAACTGAAGGGATGCTTCTTAAGGGGACGGTGAGGAATGTCATTGATTTTGGAGTATTTGTGGATATCGGCGTTCATCAGGACGGGTTGGTGCATATTTCCGAGATTACAGACAAGAAGTTTATCAAGCATCCGTTAGAGGTGGTGAGCGTCGGGGATATCGTGGATGTTAAGGTGCTGAGTGTGGATATGAAGAAGAAGCGTATTCAGCTTACCATGAAGGGAATTTCATAGATATAGTGTAAAAAGGAATCAAAGAGAGGGTATAGAACGGATATGAAACAAAGTTGGAAAAAGAGTCTGGAAACTGTGGTATGTGTGTTACTGGGCAATATCATTCTGGCAGTTGCGGTGGCGGCATTTGTCGTGCCCCACGGAATTATCATGGGCGGGGCGACGGGTGTTGCTCTGACGATTAACCATTATGTCAATGGGAATCTGTCTGTAATTATCTTTATAGTCAATATTATGCTTTTTATATTGGGGACCATTGTATTAGGAAAAAAGTTTGCATTGACGACTTTAATTAGTACGATTGTATATCCGGTTTTTCTGTCAATCGTGCAGACGATTCCGGGAATTACGAAGCTTACGGACAATATTATGCTTGCGTCTTTGTATGGGGGAGCTTTGCTTGGACTGGGAATCGGTCTGGTGGTGAGAGTGGGCTCATCCACGGGAGGAACCGATATCCTTGCGCTGGTGCTTCATAAATGGTTTCATATAGCTGTGGCGGTGTTCATGTATATCGTGGATTTTATTGTGTTAGTGTGTCAGGTATTTTTCTCTACTTCTGAGCAGATCCTATATGGTATTCTGGTGTTGGTAGTGACCACCATGATGATGAATCGGGTGGTGCTGATGGGGCAGTCACAGATTCAGTTATTTATCATAACGGATAAGTATGAGGAAGTGAAGGAGAAGGTGCTTAAAGAGATTGACGCAGGGGTTACGATGGTTCATATTGAGACTGGGTATGGGGCTAAACAGCAGAAGGGTGTGCTGTGTGTCGTACCGAACCGGAAGCTATACTCCATTAACCAGACGGTTCAGTCGGTTGACCCAAAGGCTTTTATCACGATTACACAGATTAATGAGGTTCGCGGACGAGGATTTACGTTAGAAAGAGAGAGTCATCCAAAGAAATAAGAGTGCTGCCGTATTAGGATAATGGTAAAATTGTCTTAATGCGGCGGTATTTATTATATAGTGTTTTTTGATATAGTTTTAAAATAACTGAATATTCTGATAATATTTATGAAAAAACTAAGTAAATAATTAAAAGTAAAAAATTAAATAAAAATACAAAAAACATATTGACAAACCACAATAAGTGTGATATCTTATATTTAACAAATAACAGAGCCGAATTACAAGACAGACGCGAGCTGTAAGTAATAGGATGTTATTTCAGAAGCAACACAAGTGTTGGAAGGAGATTCTTGAGAAAGAAAGCGCTAAGTATCAGGAATCAAAGAGTCTATGAAAAGGAGGTACGGACCACCAAGAACTTAAACTTATTTCAGAATTCAACATACCATAATCGGAAAGTGAATTGAAGAAATATCAAGAAGCTGTAAGCCGAGGAAGAAAGAGGTAAAGAGAATGATTGAAGGATTCGAGTAAAGGCGGATATCAATGAAGTAATTGGTATCCGTCTTTACACGTTTGGTTAGTCTTTTGTCTATTTTTCGATGATACATTGATGTTTTTTGCTTTTTAAATTGTAGTTAATTTGGGATTATATATGTGCAGCTTGGAAAAGAGATATCCGTCGTACCATCTTTTTACTTCAGTAAAGTCTTGATGATACTGTTCGCAACCGTCGGGGTCTGCTTATGTACAGATATTTTTGGCGTTTACCGATTCTTTGATTTACAAAGCTAATCAGTAATGATTTGTCAATATAAATATCTTCATTTATGGCATCAAGAAATGCTTGATGCCCTGGATTTACCAAGCTTCCCACTTGGCTGACATCTCCTTGATTTTATAATTTATTTTCCATTCTGATATATCGGCGGAGTAATTCGTCGGTATCTGCAATTCCCTGTTCTAATACGGCGCGGTAGACATCCATACTAGAATATTGCTCGAATCCATATAACCCACGTTTTTGAAGTTCTTGTTTTATTCTTATAATATGTTCCTGGATTTCGGGAGTCTGCTTAACCATTTTCATAATATTTTTGCAATATGCTTCTGCCTTGTTAATTGTTTCTAGGTCAAAGAACCAGAGGTCCAGATTCCATATTTCCTCATCAATTATGGTATGGAATCCGTGGAACCAGACAGTTTTCCCGTCCTCGTTTATCTCCTCCTTTGCTTCGTACCAGAGAGGATGGAAGGTTTGGAAGATATAGTAAGTCAGCTCGTATAGCTTCTCGATAGACATATCCTGGTTCTCAATATCTATGTCCAAATCATTCCACGCCATCATGTCCATCTTATAGCTGCCAATGATATGAGGGGCGCCAATTTTGGACAGCCGTTCCCATAAGCCCATATCGTATAATATTTTATCTGCAATGCGTTTCCGTTCTGCGTTTGATTTCATGGCTGACCTCTTTCTTTATTAAACATTTTTGAATATTGGCACGTATTGCGGCGTGCCCTTGGATAATAAAGTGTGCAGTTAGATTTGTTGTGTTTCTAACTTACACACTTTATTTTACACTCCCTATTAGTTTTTACCCGTGTTTTTTAGCTTTTACACTATGACCTATCGTTTTTTGTTTTGTATAACTCTTTAAAATATCTGACGGCATATGAAACTTCCTCGTCCGTCATATCTTTAATAATTTCTAAATCAGATTCCGTTCTTAATACAGCTGTCATCGCGTCATTGGTCTGTTTTTTATCCTTTCTGATTGCCTTAATAATATCGGAAATATCCACATTCAGCAGCTCGCTGTCGATATCAATAATTTTCATTAGAACTTCTTCACTTCGCTTTACAGCATCTTCATTTAACAATCCTCTTTTTACGGATAAGCGATCTGCCATAATCATTCCAATCGCTACTGCGGTTCCATGAGGGATTCCATAATTTGAGACCACTTCAACGGCATGTCCAAATGTGTGGGCAAAATTCAGTTTAATCCGTTCACCTCTGTCAAACTCATCTATTTCTATAAACGTCTTTTTGTACGAAAGACTAGAGCAGACAAAATGCTGAACCGCGGTATCTTCCTTTCTTAAAAGTGATTCAATGCCCTTTTCAATGTTATCTAAACCATCTGCTCCTGCCATAATGTTAAACTTCACAACTTCTCCTAGTCCGCTTTTATAATCGCGCTCACTTAGGGTGTTAAAAAATTTTGTACAAATATGAATTTTATCAGGAGGGTAAAAAGTTCCTAATAAATTTTTGAATTTGTGATAATTTAAAGATGTTTTTCCGCCAATACAGCTATCACATGCCGCTAAAAGCGTAGTCGGAATAAACGTCCATCTAATTCCGCGGTATAATATATTTGCGACAAATCCTGTAATATCCTGAACAATGCCGCCGCCAATAGAAATTAAGTGAATATTTCTTTTTGCCGATATTTCTGTCATATCTTCACAAATACCAAGAGCCGTTTCAATGACCTTATTTCCTTCCGTTGCCTCAAGAAGTATCAACCTTCCGTCAGGTATATTTTTGAAATATTGTTCATATAAGCAATACACATTTTTATCTATGACAAACTGCACGTTTTCTGTCTCAAAGCCTGACAGGAATTCCAGTTTATCCTCAATAACCACTTCATAATCCTTTAATTTAGAATGAATCATCATTTTGACGTAAATCCTCCATCTACAGCTATTAATTGTCCGGTTATATATGTATTTTTGTCCTCAGCAAAAAAAACAATCGCATCCGCAATCTCAGACGGCTGGGCCATACGCTGAATAGGAATATCACTTTCAATCTGTTTAATCTGCTCTTTGGAATTGTTCTTATAGGTTAATTCTGTAAGTGTAAAGCCAGGACAGATTGTATTTACTAAGATATTATATTCTGCAAGTTCCACCGCCATTGTTTTGGTGATACCATGAATACCATGTTTTGTCATACTGTATACTACTCGCCCTCTCTTTGACACAATTCCCCAGATGGAGCTTATATTGACAATTCGTCCATAACGCCGTTCCTTCATTGCCGGAACGAACTTACGCAAAATTCTCAAGGGTGATACTAAATTAATTTGCATGGCTTGTTCTATCTCATCATCTGTTACTTTTTCAATATCATGGACATCATTAATCCCTGCATTATTTATTATGACATCATAAACATCATTCCTATGTAATTCCAAAAAAGCTTCTACAGAAACGGTAGATGATAAATCCAGTTCCTGTCGAGTCGGCGCCACTACTACATACCCCAACCCTTCTAACTTTTCGCATACGGCTTTCCCGATGCCTCTGCTTCCGCCTGTTACCAAGGCAACTCTGCTCACCATCAATATCCTCCCTTTGCGTTTTCGTACACTTATGCCTCAGGGCAGATTTCAACCCAGTACCCATCCGGATCATTAATAAAATAAATACCCATATCCGGATTCTCGAAGCACACGCAGTCCATTTCTTTGTGAAGCGCAAGGGCGGCATCCATGTCGTCTACGCGCATTGCCAAATGGAATTCATTATCGCCCAGATTATAAGGACGGTCCATATCCCGCAGCCAGGTAAGCTCAAGAAGGTGGGGAGTGGTCTGATCCCCAAGGAATACCAGTTTAAAACTGTTATCTTCTGCTTCCACCTCCTTGGTGATTGTAAGTCCAAGAGCCTTTTGGTAGAATTCGACCGATTTTTCCAGGTCCAGTACGTTGATGTTATTGTGGTAGAATGTAAATTTCATGTAAATCTCCTCCTGTATGTTGATATATGGCAAGTTCCTGTTCACTCCCAAGCCGTGCACTACGCTGCACGGCTACAGGCCAGTACAGTAACTATGGCAATCGTGACGATTGTAACAGTTCAGCCTTCCGGCTTCACTGTTACGGAATCCGCCCATTTTAAAGTTTGCCTGCGGCAAAGAGGCGG